>ENA-OQIR01000279-OQIR01000279.1-human-gut-metagenome-genome-assembly--contig:-NODE-279-length-23821-cov-2.745379_pt1 | contig 23821 bp, 32 predicted proteins | sample MGYA00242580_ERZ504745 | MGnify/ENA primary metagenome ERZ504745 (study PRJEB26092, sample SAMD00036214) | human gut metagenome | host: Homo sapiens | study: EMG produced TPA metagenomics assembly of...
ATAGTTATGAAGGATGGAAATTGTACTTGAGCGAAGAAAAAGCAAAGCTTCATGGAATTGAATGTAAACAAAGGATATAAAGCCATTGATGATTATTTTGAAAATCGAGGAGTACTAACTTGGACAAGGAATATATGAATGTATTGAAGATGATAATAGTTTCTCTACATTTAGCGTTGCAATCGCACAATTACCTGAAACAAAATGGTTTCCTTTGCTAGTAGAAAAGTGGCTATGGTATATCCAAGGAGAAGTGAAGATTGCATTTCATCATTGAAAGGAATTACTCTTTAATAGGATGTTTGTATGAATAAAAAAGCTATCAACTTTGATTTGGATACAAAGAAATTGAGAGAATTCCATCCAAAAGGTATTACTCAAGCCTATACAGATATACGAAATTTTCTTGAAAGTATGGGATTTGAACATAGACAGGGTTCAGGCTATGTATCGAAAGAACCAATGCGTTATGCTACTGTAGATGCAATCGTAGAAAAATGAGTAATGAACATGATTGGTTATCTAAATGTGTAAAAGAAATTGATGTTACTGATGTAGGAGAAAAATATTACAGTTTATTAGATACTGTTTGCGGTAAAGGAAGTATTGTTAAGGATATCTTAGAAGAAAAAGATGAAATTGATTTAGATATTGATATTACAGATGATTTTTCGACATTGATAAATAACTAAAGGAGTGATTGAGTGAGCAGGAGAGAAGAACAACTACGCAAAATGAGAGATCAAAAATTTCTGAAAGAGTGAGCAATATTTATTTGTCTTCAATTACTGAAGTTTTATTTGAGGCAGGAGTAAAGAAAGAAGATATTGAAACTCTATTATGTAACCTAACTGAAAAAATTGAGAATTTGACGAAAGGTACATAGGTTTAGATACTTATATTGAAACAGTTGAAGAAAAAGTTGGAATTAAACTAAAAGGAGAATAAGAATATGAAAACAACAATTAAAAAAGTGGATTTAGCTGAAAGTGTAAAAAACGCACTAGCAACAACAAAAAGTGCAGGAATGGAAGCAGTGGAAACAGTATTTACAGAAATCGCAAAAGCACTGGCTGAAGGCAATACAGTTGAAATTTCAGGGTTTGGTAAATTTGAAGTAACTGAACGCTCTGCGAGAACTGGAATCAATCCTGCTACAAAAGAAAAAATCGAAATTCCTGCAAGTAAATCAGTAAAATTCAAGCCAAGTAAAGCACTAAAAGATCAAGTAAAATAACTATACAAATGCCTTGTTCAGAACTTGGCATTTTTTCTTTTTTGGCATCAAAAAAAGGCATTTGGAAAAATGCCATTTGCCTTTTGTTAAATTGATACAAGAGTGATACGAAAAAAAGTAAAACATATATATTTTAAGTCTTTTATAGACAATGCAGATATTATAAACACGCATAATTACTTCACTTCATATTCAGAATTTTTCATATGCTAAAAATTATTATGTTGGCGTTTGAAGTCATCTAACTAAAAATATTATAACACGTGAAAATGAAAAATATATTGACATATGTCACTTTTTTACAAAAAGTTTACATACTTTGTATTTTCAACAAAATGAAAGCCAACACTCTGAAAGGGTAAGAAAGAATGCTGGCCATTTGGAATAGGCTAGATAAGATGTGAGTAAGGTTCTTATCTAGCAATTGTAAATATAACACTATGTATAGCAATGTGCAAAATAAATATTAACATTTGTTTATATAGCTCATGGATTTGCTTAATATATAGCGTGATTATTATATTTTATTGTTTTATTGTTTTATTATTTTATAATTGCACTTGAATAAAAGACAATTTTAGTAATCTTTGCAGATTTGTTGTACCATACAAATCCGATGGCACCACCGTCTTCAATAATCTTAAAAGCTTCTGTATCAGTCAATTTAGTATAGCTTGACTCAACATCAGATTGATCCACATTATAAGTCCAAGAATAGTACTCTACATTGTCAGCCAATCTTTCAAATAGCTCATACTCTTTAAATTTTGGATCATCACCATCATAATTTGCAGGAGCAGTAATAATTTGAGAACCATCCTTTTTAAGAATTGCCAAGTATGAACTAAAACCATCCGTTATATTTTCTTTATCATACGCAAGATCACTTGGATTAGCTCCATCTATGATCTTATCTTTAGAATCAAAAAATTCTTTTATATCTCCATCAATATTTAGAAGAAGTCTTGATTTTTTATAACGTAACACTTGAATTGACATATCGCCTGTAGGCTTTAAATGAATCTTTTTACTTTTAGAATCATAAGAATATTGATCATACAAATCCGAATCATTAACCGGATTTCCTTCATTACTATAATACGCAAAGTGTCCATCCTTACCAAAATAGATGGTTTCAATACATGTAGTGTCATAGTGAACCCAATCGTGTTCTGTTAAGAAATCTGTTTTAGTACATCCAACAAGCAAGATGCCTATCATTATAATTTTAAATATTCTTTTCATACAACACCTTCCTAGATATATTTTAATGCATTGTATGAATTTTTGTGCAAAAGATATGCATCTTTTAAATAAATACGCAAATAAAAGGGAAGAAGTGTTTGATATGATTCTTAATTTTCATTTGACAATATTGAAATCTTATTCAACAAGGAACTATGGAAGTTCTTAGTTTCATGAAATGAGAACAAATCTTTTTCGTAAAAGCAATGGTGTTACAAATTTTGTATATGAAAATCAAACACGATATATTTCCTTTCTACAAACCACTTATATTTTGTGTTAAAATAAATCAATAAATCGGAATTTATATATTAAAAAATTCAAAATGAAGATTTAGCCCTTTAAAATGGGGCTTTTTTTATCTTTTCCTTCTTGTGATACGAATTTGAAACTAAAATTTATTTCTTTTTCATGGTTTTCCCTAATAAAATCATATCGAAATGAGGTTCTTCGGTATGCTTTTATCAAGAACTACCATGACATCTTTTCGTCTTGATGGCAACATATGAGCGTAGACAGTTCTAACTGTTAAAACAGAATCTCCAATCAATTCTGCAATAGATGTATCATCATACCCTTCATGGATTAGCATAGACACATAAGTATGTCGAAAATCATGAGGTGTCATGCGTTTTAAATGACATAAATCCAAGTGTTTTCCAATGTAGTTCGGATAAGGTATTGAGGTATCATTTTGTTAAAATGTTTACCAAAGAATATGTATGAATCATTGGTAAAAGAATCTTCTTGTGCACAAAGTTTTTTAAATTGTTTTAAAAGTAAATTCAATTCATTGTCGATAGGTACAATACGATTACTGTTTTCCGATTTCATAACCTTGTTAATAAAAAAGGATTGCTTCTTAAAGTTTGTCCATTTCAAGTTTCTTAACTCTGTAATTCGCAATCCAGTAGAATATAATGTCCGAAAGAGGAGTTTCATTTTGATTGTATCCAAAGAATTGATAAAAGTGACAAAATCCTTTGGGTCTAAAATGACATATTCTTTTTTCTTATCTTCTTTATGACATTTTATATATCCAACTTTACTTAACGGATGATAATCTATATCATAAATATCATTTGCATAGGTGTAGATACCACTGAAAGCAGTGTGAATGACATTGATAGAAGGTTTGGATAGTCCTTTTTTAACTAAAGCCGTGTGCCATTCTGTAATTTCTTTTTTCTGTATTTGAAGTAAATCTCTACCTAAAAATAAGGTTTAATATGTTTCTTGTAGATACAGGAGTTCGCATTGTAGGTAGAATCTTTCCATTCTGTCAATCTCATATAGTCAGAATATTCTTTCCAAACATCTTCTAATTTCAAGCCCAATACAAAATTATATTTTGCTTTCTGCTTCAACTGAATCATGATAACTCTTTCATAATTCAACGCATCACTTTTTTTCTTAAAACCACGAACTGTCTTTTTTTTGTAAAATCCTTTTTTTGGAGTGTAGGAAGTGGATATATACCATGTTCCTCGTTGTTTATCTTTATATACTGGCAATTTGATCTCTCCTCTCTAAGTTCAATTTAAAGAAGGAAGATAAATTGAAGTATATTATGCGTATTATTTAAAGGATGCCATTCGTTTTACTTCATCATGAATTGTTTGCAACTGTTCATCATTTAGTAAAAATAATGTTTTAAATGTATCATGAAGAAGTTCGTTTTTATTTTCATCATCACTTAAAATCATGATTTGTGTCCATAATACATAAAAATCCATTTCCATAGCATTTGCAAAGTGTTTAATAATGCGTGAAGTGAGTTTAACATCTTTACGCTTTATTTGATGATATAGAGCATAACTAATATTGCTTTTCAATAAAATTTCGCAGGTTTATGTTTTCCTAGTTCGATAATCCGTTATGATCTCAATAAGTTTATCCACATCATATATGCTAGGTTCTTTTTCCATTTATTTCACCACCTTCGTTATATTCACTTCTATTATACGATATACTACTCTAACAAGTCCATTAAGACTACGATTAAAAACTACAAAAGATGTGGTATATAAAAACTATACTTTTTGGTTTTGATTATGCTATGATGATTTTGCGAAAGGAGTGTTTCAAGTATGAGGCAGAATCAACAAGATAATGAACATAGAAATATAATTAGAGAACAAATACTTAGAAAAGGATACGCTCACCAATACGATATACGGAGGTTTATTCCTTGTGGTAGGGAAAAAGCGAATCAAATTCTAGCACAGGAAATGTTGGAAGCAGAAAGAGAAGGGAAGAGTACAATCACAGGAATCAGTGCAAATCGATTACCTAAATATGTAGGACTTACAAAAGAAGAAATCCAAGCATATGCTGAACAAGAGAAAAATCGGAAGTGACTTCCTATTTTTGATAAAAGAGTTGTGTTCTCTTTAAACACATAGAAGGGAAAAAGTGAATGGTATCATATTTTAGAAACAAAAGCGTTTCAGGAAGGATGATACCATGTATAGACTTTACTATCTAAGAATATGAAGGAAAAATCAAGAAGTACAGAAATTAAAATCGTAGTGGATGCAAAAGACAATAATATAGATTGTGTCGTTACTGTCAATGTAGGTTCAATAGACTTGGATACGACAATCGAATTATTACAAATCTGCATTGATGAACTCACAAAAAAGAAAATGGAAGGAGAATATTGAGATGATATTACAAACAAACGATCATGTAACATTTATTAAAAGCATTATACGAAATGCTTCTGAGGAAGGAAGATGTGTGAATGAAATTGAATCTGAAGAAATTGCGAACAGTTTAAAGGCTATGTTGCAAGAATGTGATGATTTAGAAAACTGTATGGTAACTGCGAATCAAAACACAATAAAATATGAGTCGTTGATAATGAAATTAAACGAATTGATGAATTGCATCAGTGAATACCCTTGGGTACTGGATACAGCAATAGATGGAATCGGAGAACTGATTGTAAAAGTGAATCAGAAGGCTCATCTTTAAAAGAAAAGGCACTCGCTTGAGTGCCATCATTACAAATGTCATAAAATTCATATATAATACATTCAAGAAAAGAGGGAGCAACTATGACATTAACAGAGTTATTAGAAAAAAAGGGGTATTCTATTTATAAATTAAGCAAAAGAACAGGGATAAGGGAATCTACCTATATGCCATCATCAATAATAATACTTCCATTAAAAATATTAAATTTGATACTGTACATAAAATAGCAACAGAACTGGATATTCCTAGTGATTGGCTATATAAAATATAGATTAAAAGTAATTGAAATACTACAAAAGTTGTAGTATTTTGTGATTGTAGAAATACAAATGTTTTAGATTGATTTTAGATAAGTAAATGAACGAGCGAGAATTATTTTTGCTTGTTTTTTTGTTTTATTAAAAGGAGAAATATATGGGTCATGAACTAACAAATTTATTTATTCTTGCAGGTACATTATTCCTGCTGTTTATAGGTTGTTTGGCTTTACAATTAGCATCAACTGAAAAAGGAAGACGAATATCACTTTTATATTTTGCTGTATGTATTTTAGTTTTCCTATTTTCGCTTCATTTCTTATTGTATAGTTTTGAAAATTCCTCTGAAGCTCAACCAAAAATAGTAGAGAAATATGAAATTGTACGAGGAAAGACAGAGCAACTTATACAAGGAAAAGGGTTTGGGCTTTTGACAGTGTACAATATGTCGATTTCTGAAAATAATCAATTTGGATTTTATTATTACAATCAAGATGGCGATATTGAACGAATGTCATTGGATTTTGATGATATAAAGATTAAAGAAGTTGAAGAGGATACAGCTCGTTTAGAAGTCTATGTAGAGCAAGAAACTAACACTTATTGTAGTGTTCTTTTGGGATGTGAAACAGAAACAAAGCCAATTAGCAACGAACAGTATATGTTGATTGTACCGAAAGGAACGATTACAGGGTCGGATGAATTGGTGTTTGAGTAATAAAGTGAGTATATGATGGAATTATTTGTAGATGTGGTTGTGATTTTTATAATGCTGATGACATTGTACGCTCTTGGCATCTTGATATGGATGTCAGCGACCACGATTTATGAAGGCTTTCGTTGGAAATAAGATAGGTGGAAGATTGCATTAGGAATCGTTGGCTTTATTTGTGTAGTCGTATTGGCGTTTTTGATTGTAATTTTTTATACAACCCAAAAACCCCCATATAGTTATGAAGTAGAATTGAAAGATGGTTCAATCGAAGAATCATTTGACTGTTATGAAAAAGATGAAAAGAAAATATGTGAAATTGATTTAGAGAAAAAGGTCGTAGTGAATTATTGGAAGATAGAGAAATAGAAAGAGAAGCGTATGACAAAAAAGGAAAGAGATAAACTTTATAAAATCATAGAGATTTTTCATAATAAGTATTATGAAGTAAATGAAAGAAATATCAGTGATTTTTATAAAGAAATCCATGTAATGTTTCCAACAATTACACAAAACGATATAAATTGGGCTTTTGAGAAATACCTATGGAAAAAAGAATTCAAATTTAAAAAGCTCGCTTCAATCTTAACAATGCTCTTTATGTTGCCTCTGCAACTATGGGCGATAAAAATTATAGATGTAAATGGTATTTCGCTATTATTTCTTTTAATTCCTGAAATTATCGCTATGTTTATTCTAGCGTGGTTCATGATGAAAGAAATGATAATTGAAGAAAAATATAAGTAATTGAGGTTAGGTAAAGGAAATGAAGACTGTACATTTAAATGGATATATCCAAGTGGAAAAGTATCCTTTTATCGAAAATTCAGAAAGTCATTGCAATGAAGGATTTGTTCTATTTAATGAGTTAGGAGAACAATTTGCTTTTTGTTGGGATAATGAACAACAGTGCTGTGAAAACTTTCTTGTTGATAAAAGTGGATACGATCATGTATTGAGTTTTTCGTCCGATTGCGGATGTGAAATCAGAATCATGGAAACGCAAGAATATTTTAAAGCCATGTTAGATATTTTGATCTATGTGAACAAAGAAGAAAAAGTACGCTTTCATTTGAGCAATGAACAAGGAAAAGGTGCGTATTACAGCCATCTCATTATGTTTAAAATCAATAATGAATGGATATATGAAGAACTTTGACGAAAACGAATGAAAAAAATAGGAAGTCACTTCCGAAAAAAAAGAAAGTGAGAATAGATTATGAGTATAAGGAAAATGAAAATTCAGCAAGGATATATTGTTTATCAGATTCCTGCTGAAGAAATTGTTAAATTGAGAGAGGCAGATTGTTTTGGCAATCTTTGTGATTCCTGCAATCAAACAATAGAGGATACTTACTATATTCCAGTATTGAATTGGGGAATGTGTAAAAAATGCTTTGATGAATGGAAAGAAACAGCTATTTTTATAAAGAGGATACAGATTTTGAAGAATTGAATATTCATTGGATTGAAAAATGGTGTGATAGATTGAATATATCAATGACTAATACAACATTTCATTAAATATAAATATTGAAATGGTTGAAAATAAAAAAACAATATGCTTAAATAAAAATACAGGGTGTAGTTATACTACACTATAATATGGGGTGGAATATGGATTTTGGATATAAAGAAGGAGAACGATATAAAATCGTAAATCCTGAATTAAACGATCACAACAAAATGTTTACGGTTATAAAAGTCGAAGATTATAGCGTGTATTATATCTTTGATGGAGAATCTACAATCCATGTATTTCATATTGGTTCGGTTTTTGAAAGTTATATAGAAGAATTATAAAAAATCTTCATAAAAGGGCAGACCAAAGCCTAATTTATTGAATTTCTTTGAAAATTTAATATGTTTAATTGTTCTCAATGTATTAAGAATTGAAAAATAGGAAGTGACTTCCTAAAAATAGAAGGGAGAAGGTTATATGTTGAATGAAGTAAATTTAGTGGGTCGAATTTCCAATGTACCAAGAATCAGTCGAACGAAAGCAAATGTAAGTGTAATTACTTGCAATGTTGCCAATCAACGGAGTGAAAATTATGTGGACTTTATTCAATGTGTATTCTTTGACCAAGAATATTTGGAAAAAAGACTAAAAAAAGGTATGAAGATTTTAGTTAAAGGAAGACTACAACAAAATACCTATACAGATGCTGATACTGGAACAACGATTTATTATCATGAAGTCGTTGGAAAGGTATTGGAATTGATAGGTAAGATAAATACTGAAGATGTATCAAAGAAAAAAACTGACAAATCAGAAGTTGTCAAGGACATCAATGATACTACAATAGAAAGAGAACGCTATTGAATAGCTAGAAAGGAGAAATATCTATGATAGACCATAATGCTCAAGGTTGGAGATTGAATACTTGGAAAGAAGTAAAAGAAGTTATCGTAGAAGCCATGCAAAAGGGAAATATGTTTATTTCTGAAGCAGATGTTAATAATTATTACTTCAGCGATACAGATAGATTGGCTCAAGCACAAACGGAAACTGCCATCAGTTACATGGAGCAACAAATATTTGATGGATTAAGAGTATATTATTCCAAAGTTGATCCAACAAAAACAGAAGAAGACTGGAAAGATTTCTACTATGAAACAGCAGATGCCATGTTCACTGGTACAAATCAGTTTTTGCATATGCGACTATTCTATTTTGTCTATATACCGAATGAAAGTCGAGTCATGATTATCTATTCAGCACCATTTGACTTCTTTGACGATACAATTATGGAACACGAGTTTGAAAGAGAATGAAAGGAGTCGTAAAATCATTTAGTCGTTTGAAAGGATACGGATTTATCCAATCAGAAGAGTTGGAACATGAAGTATTCGTTCATTATACGAACATTGATGATATGGATGGTTTCAAAACATTGAGTATCAATGATAAAGTGGAATTCAACTATGATAAAAACCATAAGAGAGCAGTCCATGTCACAAAAAGAAAATGATACAAAAGAATAGAATTATGACAAAAAAAGGAATCATTATTTTTGATAGAAACATTGATGTAGAAAAGACACAGGAAAATGGGAAAAAGGTATGTGAAGCCTATGCACCTCTTATTCAACAGAGAATTCGATTGAAAATGCGTTTGCCATTGCATACAGGAAGTTTAATTCAAGTTAGTAGTGATATTAAGTCAGGTAATGGAATCGAAAGCGAATATATCAATCGGATTATGAAAGAGGGAGATCAAGTAGATTGTTTCTTGAATTACATAGATGAAATGATTGAAATGGATGAAAAGGCAGGAAAATATCTGAAGTATAAATTGGTGGATGAACTTACAGATGAAGAAATTGCTTTAAAATTAGGTGTTTCAAGACGAGCCTTGTATGGTATCAAACCAAATGCGTATTTTCGTATAGCCATATGGAGTCATCAGGTAGCCTATATTAAAGAAAACACTTATGAATTTATTTTCAATTATGCAGGATTATATGAACGATTAAAGTGATAATCCATTTAGAAAATAAAGTGCTATAATGAAAATAGAAAGCGAGGGTATCAATAGGGGAATTTAAGTCAAGAACGAGCAAAAACTTAAAAATAATTCATTGGATATACTAAAAGATTAAAAATTATAGAAATAGGAGAAAAAAGAGTATGGAAAACCAAAATACAAATAATTCAAATTTGAACAAAGACGAAAAACAAAAGAAAAACCAAAAACGGAATGTTGTATTGATTGGATTAGCATTGTTGGTATGTGCAGGAGCAGGGATTGGATATGCTGTGTCTAATAATAATAAATCTACATTGCCATTGAAAGAAGATCTAATTTTTGAGTATGGAGAAGCAATTAAACTTGAACCTAAGACTTTTCTATCAAATGATGTAGAGGAAAATGTGTTAAGTTCCGTGGAATTAACTTCGGATTTAATGTCAAATGCAGAAAAATATACATTTGATAAGAAAAAGTTCACTGTAACATCCAAAGACAAAAAATACTTGGATGTTGGAGAGTATGAAGTCAGTCTTAAATATTCAAAAGAAAGCAAGGATGTGCCTTTTGAAGTTAAAGATACCAAAGCACCTGTATTCGAAGATTTCTTGACAGAAATTCGTATCGAACAAAACGCAGAAGATGTTGATTTAAAGGACTACTTCAAAGCTAATGATTTAAGTAGTGCAGAAATTACCATTGATAAGCAAGACTTTGACATCAAGAAAAAAGGAAAATATGATATTTCTGTATCAGCTACTGATAAATATAAAAATACAACAGAAAAAAAATCTGTTGTAGTAAAAGTTGTTGATAGCAAAGATGCAAAAAAGAACGGATTAACAGAAACCGTAGATGGCAAGATTCCAATGTCCAAAGAAACAAAAGAAAAAGTGGATAAAGGCGAAACAACGATCAAAAAGTCTGAAGATAAGGTAGAAAAACCAAACAGCGATAAAAATAATTCTAATTCAAACAACAATTCAAATAATTCAAACGAAAAACCAAATTCAGACAAACCTTCTAAGCCAAACAATGATAACAATACATCTAAACCAAGTGAACCATCACATAAGCATAAATGGGTAGAACAATTCAAAACTGTACATCATGAAGAAAAAGGACACTACGAAAATGTCATGATAGCAGATAAATGGATTGAATACAAGCCTATTTATGAAACACAAGAACACTCATTTTGTTCAGTTTGTCATTTGGATTTGACAGCGAACAACATTGTACCATGGAAACATGCTGAAGAACATATGTTAAATGGAGAAGCAGGAGGACATTATACTGATAGTGTTTTGGTACAAGTGGGAACAGAAGAAATTGTACATGAAGCTGTCTATGAAAAAAGATGGATTGTGGATAAACCTGCATGGGATGAAAAGGTATCCACTGGATTCAAATGTGAATGTGGTGCAACTAAATAAATTTGTGGCATTGAATTTTAGATTTTAAATCACAGCCTTTTCTTAAACTGTGAAGAATTTTGGCTCTTCTGTACTAAATGTGGGTAGATCTTTATCAAAAGAATGAATATCGCTTTTATTCATCGTATAAAATAAGAATATTTGAATATAAGAAAACCATATGGTATTTTTCTTAAGCGACCAAACCAAGAAAGGAATACCATATGGCACTTAAAAAATTACTAAAATCCATTCTCAATGTCAATTGTATCAAGATAATTAATGCAGAATTTGATCATGTTTCATCTTCTCTATATATTCGTGTTGAAATCACAAAAGGACAAAGATCTCGTTGTCCAGTCTGTGGCAGAAAGTGCAACGGATATGATTCTACTACTGAATACAGGTCTTGGAGAGCTTTAGATTTTGGAGCCTGTACCGTATACATCCTATCCAATGTGAATCGTGTTCAATGCCCTGTCCATGGAATCCATACCGAACAGGTTCCATGGGCTCACCATCATTCCGGTTTTACCAGGGAATTTGAACAACAGGCTGCTTATCTGGCTTTGCATCTCAACCGCACGGAAGTATCGAAGCTCATGCGGATCAACTGGCGTACTGTAGGTATGCTTCTTTCACGTACAAAGGATCGTCTTGAACCGGACAGTTCCATACGGTTCAAAAACTTGAGACGAATCGGTATTGATGAAACGAGTTATCGCAAGGGCCATAAATATGTCACAGTCGTTGTGGATCACGATACGAATCAAGTGATCTGGGTAGGCAAAGGCACGGGGAAAGAAGTGTTAAGTTCTTTCTTTGCCCTTTTAACACAGGAGCAGAGAGAATCCATTGAGCTGGTATCAGCGGATGGAGCCAGATGGATCCAAAGCTGTATTGAAGAATGGCTTCCAAACTGCGAAAGATGTATAGATGGATTTCACGTGGTTCAATGGGCGATCGACTGCATGGATGAACTGCGAAAAGAAGTATGGCGTGAAGCCAGGCAGGAAAAGAAAACCCAGCCAAAGCGAAAAAGAGGCCGTCCCAGAAAGGGAGAAGAAGGAAAGGAAACAGCAAAACATGGTAAAAGCTACAAATATGCACTTGGCAAGAATCCTGAGAATCTAACAGAGCATCAACAATCCTGTTTAGATGAGATCAAGGCTATGTATCCAAGGATGTTTCGAGGCTATCAGTTGAAAGAAGGATTAAGAAAAGTGTTTCAGTGCAGCAAGGAAACGATAGAGAAAGAATTGAAAGCCTGGCTGTCATGGGCATGTCGAAGCAAGCTGAAACCATTTGTGGAATTAAGCAAAAAGATACGACGACATAAAGAAGCGATCATTGCGACCGTAAGACATGGATTATCGAATGCGCGTATAGAATCCATCAATAACAAGATCAAAGTGTTGATACGAAAGTCATATGGATTCAGGAATATACAGAATCTTATCGATATGATCATGATCGTATGTTCCCGGTTATACTATGAAATCAAACTATCTTATGAGCTTAGATGATTTCTACCCACACTTAGTGCAGATGCTTCAGAATTTTGTACAAAAAAATAAATAGATATAACTTTCAAATTCATGTAAGTCCACAATTTTGTGTTGAATTCGTATAAGTCAGAATTTTCTTCTGACTTTTTTATCCCTTTGTCAAATTTAATAGGGATATAAATATACCAATCGTCTGTTATGAGGGGATATTAAATCTGTTCCATGGGGATATTAAATTCAATTTGAGTCGATAAACACTGATCATTCGGCACTCTGTAAACAAGATATAAACAAGACTATATCATCTTATAGAGAAACAACCTTTTTAAAAACATCATTATATCTTTTAAAATTGAACGCATAAAACTATTGGCAGAGAATAAAAAATATTTGACTATCTTGACTGTTATGACTGTTTGTTGTATGATGAAATCAAGAAAGGTGGGAGCAATATGCTAACAAATCAAATACATGGGATTGCGTTGCGTTTATCTATTGATAATCAAAATGGGATTGACCCTGCTACAGTTTTAAATTTACATTTTGAGAAAGAAAAGAAATAAATGATTGGGTCTATTATTCTACTAATGTAAGTCAGGATTCACGACTTACAGATAGAATATCTATGATTGTTTTCTTTTTTAAACAAGGAACGGAAAAAAAATACATTAAAGCAGATGTTGTTGGAGAAGTTCTTTGTTCAAAAACTCCATTTATTCCTGAAAATAAAGATGAAGTAAAAAGACATTCGCCTAAAATATTTTCAGATGAGGAAAGAAAAACTTGGTATAAAATTCAAAACCTTCAAGTTATGGATGAAGTAGAGTTATCAAATTATGTGTATCGAAGAATGATACTTTTGAATTAGAACCATTAAATGAAACTTTACAGCGTTCTCGGTTTTCAAAATGTTATTTCGAGTCAAAGATAGAAGTGAAAAATAAACTTATCTAAATTGAAAGAGAATTTAATATAATTCTCTTTTTCTTTAAGAAAAATATTTTCTTACAAATGTTAATCTGTCTATATTACCTGATAAAGATTCTAACAATTCTTCTTTAGAAATATTATATTCTCTCATAAATCTCACGCATAAAATCCCAATAAAAATATCAACTTCTGTTTCAGTATAATTGCTTACTAAAGTTTCAATTTCCAAAAGTGCTAACTTCGAGTCTATTTGTTTTTTCTTCATAAGAACACCTCATTACTCTAACATAGCCATATTATATCATTTAAGACTATGAGAATTTTTTTAATTCTTTCAGAATGCAGTCTATTTGCTTAAAGTTTATTGTGATAGTATAAATACACTTGGTAGTGGACTAATCGCTCTTAGAATTCATTTAAAATAGCAAATAATGTACCTGTAAGTTTTTATTTACTGCTTTGCAGAGTGTATTTAATTCTTTTCAGTAAAATCGGATAGCTTCTTTGTTTTATATGGTTGTTTTGGACTTTTTTCAATTTCTAGAATCTTTCTATCTCTAAGGTCAGACATATTATAAACACAGATGCTCAAATCTTCTAAATCTACTATTTCTTTAAAGCCTCTACGAATATAGTCTTTTCCACCATCTACTGTAATTGAGCCACAACGATATGATTTAATATCATGAGTTGATGTACTTTCAATAATATTTCCACAACTTTTGCATCTTACACGATTTTTGATAATTTTCATTTTATACATTCCTTTCAAATAATTATCTTTATTTATGATTATATCATTCACTTTATGATCTAGGTGTTGATGGTTAGAGAAAAATAGTAAGATTAAGTTTAAAAAAGTTTGTTTTTCTTAAAGATGATATAGTCTTGTTTATACTCTTGTTTATATCTTGTTTACGGAGTCCTAAAAACACTTTACATAAAGCAGAAATTAGTATAATAGGTAATAGTGGAAGCCAATACAGGTAATACTACAGACCAATATAGGTAATAGAGAAAGCCAACGCAGGTAATACTATAAACCAATAAAGGTAATAATAAATAGTGAAAAACTTACCTTATAATAGATATAGGTAATAATGTAGACCAACAAAGGTAATAATAAAAATTGACATTATTACCTATATTAGTATATATTCTAATTATAGAATATATGTGTGGGGGGATATATATGTTGAATGAAAATAATTTAGTATCTAAATCTAAAACAATTATTGATTTAAAAAACTTGGATTTGAATTTGCAAGAATTGAAAGTATTAGATGTTTATCTATCAAAAATCAATCCCAAAAATATTGATACAGCGAAAGTTAGATTTACAAAAAAAGAGTATTGTGATCTTATTTCTGTTAATTCAAATTGGCTGAAAACAAAAAGATTATCAAAATATCTACAACATCTCTTTAATAACAGTGTTGTAGAATGGCTAGATGATGAACAAGAAAATTTCAAATTACATCATTTATTTGAAGAAGCAGAATATGATAAAACAACACAGGAAATTATTTTAGAATGCGGTAGATCTGATTATGTACGAAGTATGTTTTTTGATATCAACACTTGTGGATATATAAAATATGCTTTAAAAAACACTCTTTATTTAAAATCAACTTATTCGATTAAATTATATCTTTATTTTTTACAAAACAGATTCCGCAAGAAATGGAAAATCGCATTGGAAGAATTAAAAGAAAATATTTTAGAAGTTTCTGATATTGAAACATATTCACAATATAAATTTTTAAATGCCTATATTTTGAAACCAAGTATTAAAGAGATAAATGAAAAAACTAATTTGGAAATTAAGTATTTTTCAATAAAAAAAGGTAATAGGATACACACATTGGAATTCACTTGTCATTTTAAGGATACGAATGAATTGATCAATGGAGAATTTAAAGAAAAAGATATTCCATCTATTTCTAGCAATTTAACTTGGGATGAAATAGAAAATGACATGGAATATGGTTCATTGGAATATGTTATTGCAGAAATCCAGTACACCTTCAAATCTGTAAACAAAAAAGAAGAATTAAACAAAGCTGAATTGGGCATCATAAAAGAACTATATGAACTATATGGTGGAAGAATGATGGTAGTTGCTTCAAGAGAAGCGAGTACTTATGAAAAATATTCTTTATACTACATGAAAGAATTGATGAAAACTTGGGTCATGAAAGGATACAGTGCCGAAGATGTGGAAAATGGAAAACGATAAAGAATAGGAGAGAATAGAAATTATGAAAAAGAAAATGTCAAAGATATTGCTTGTCTTATTGACAAGTATATTTGTTACTGGATGTTCATTGGATTTAAAGTCCGATAAACCTATAGAAAATGGAATGATTCAGGAGAATGTACAACTTAATGACATACCTGAATTCAGTAATGAGCCATATACGTATTAAACGGGAATGTGCCTTTGTTTACGGATGAAGAAATTACAAGTACAGAAACATTTGAAGAATATTCCGATTTAGATGGATTGGGTCGGTGTAGTGTTGCTTTTGCTAATCTTCATCAAAGTATTATGCCAACAGAAGATAGAGAAAGCATTGGTATGGTAAAGCCTTCAGGATGGAAAACAGAAAAGTATGATTTTGTAGATGGAAAGTATTTATACAATCGGTGTCATTTAATCGGTTTTCAACTAGCAGGAGAGAACGCAAACGAAAAGAATTTGATTACAGGAACTCGCTTCCTAAATGTAGAAGGGATGCTTCCATTTGAAAATATGGTTGCTGATTATTTGAAAGAAACAAACAACCATGTGTTATATCGTGTTACTCCTATCTTTAAGGACAATGAATTAGTGGCAAGAGGTGTTACGATTGAAGCTATTCTATTGAAGATCATGGAGAAGGAATTCAATTCTATGTGTATTGCTACAACAATCAACCAAAAGTAGAAATAAATTATCAGACAGGAGAGAGCAAGGAAATTGCATCTTCTTCTGAAAATGAGCCTAACGATAGTGAAAAAAGAACATTTGTCGTGAATAAGAATTCTAAAAAATTTCATGAAGAAGACTGTGCTAATGCAAATAAAATTTCTGATAAAAATAGAGAAGTCATTGAAAGTGATGTGAATTCACTGATTGAACAAGGATATGAACCTGCACAATGTTGTGTGAATGATTAAGAATATTATATATGATACGGAAATAAAAAAACTTATACCTTTATTTTCTTTGGCAAGGTATAAGTCTTATGCTAAAATCATGGTGGACAGTTTATTTAGGTAGTTCAGGTCGCTAGACCAAGGAGCGTTGAGCCTTGTTAATATAAATGTATTTTCGAGGAGTGATGCTTATGAGTACATATGAAGCATTATCAATAATGTTATCTATACTAACTCTAGTTGTTGTTCTTCTAATCGAATTGATTAAGAAAAAATGACAAATAAAAAACTACCTTAGTTTTCTCAGGACGAGGTAGTTTTTTATAAACCCTAAAATCCTGAACAGAATAATCTGTCCACTTTTTACATCTTTATTATAAGCGATAAATTGATAAATATCAATAAATTCAAAAAAGGAAGTCACTTCCTGTTTTTCTATTTGAGTGCAAAAGGTAGAAAAACTGGTAAATCAAATAAAGATTCTGTAGAATAATCGTGGAGGTATAAGTTTATGGTTTATACTATCCTGATGTACTACTGCCAATCTTTGACATATGCAAATAGATATCAATCAAATTATTCAGTTGATTATCTTATTATTGATAGTTAAAGAGTTGAAGAAGTAGTCTAACTACTTCGGTAGTAGTGCAAAAAACAAAGAGATAGGATTGCCGTCCTATCTCTTTTCACTTGGTATTCACTACCAATCTTTGACACTATTATTATATGCTATAAACTGAAAAATGACAACAGATTTTAGATTTTATAAAACCGTAATTTTACCTGTGGTTGCACTTTTGCTTCACATCAAAATGTGCTAATATGATAATGTGGTAAATTATTGAAAAGGCAGAAAACTAATCGTTTTTTGTCTTTTTTTATTTTCAGAAAGGAGATAGTTTATAATGAAATGGTATTTTAAACGAAGGCATCCAGTTGGATGCCTCTACTTATTTATGTAGGAAAAAGTGGAACGGATGAAAACTCGAGATTCATTCGTTTCATAAAAAGGAAGTCACTTCCTATTTTTCATAAAACGAAAAAAGAAGAAAGGAGATACTTATGAAAAAAACATTTAAACGAATGGTAACTTGCATTTTTTCAGCACTTTTAACTGTAAATAGTGTAATGCCTGCCTATGCAAATGAACAACCAATTTCAGAACCATTATCTAGTACGCTTAATGTATCTGTTATTGGAAGTGGACAAGTTAAGGTTACAGAGAACGGAAATGAAACTGTTGTTACTACAGAAACTCCATTTAGCCAGTCTTATGCAGAAGGTACAAATGTAAAGATTGAAGCAATCGCTACTGAAGGAAATGTAATTGAGAATTTTACGAATAATGATGTAGCAGTACCTGAATTTGTGGCAGAACAAAACAATTTAAAGATTGAATATGTTACTGGTGTCGAAAATTCAAACTTTGTAGTTACATTCAAAGAAATTGTTTCTAGTGAAGAACAAGAAACAAATGAAAAAGTAGATACAGAACCGATTGAACAACCTGAAGCAGAAGGAGAAACTACAAAAGAAGATTCCATTGAAACGGAAGAAAAGGATAAAACAAAAGATAAAGTAGATAAAAATAGTAAACTGCTAATCAATGACGAAACCTTTATTCCAAATCGTCCTGTTAGTGCTGAAGAACAACAAATTTTAAACGATTATCAAAATGGAATGACTATGAAAGAAGAGTATATTCAAAAGCGTAAAGAAATTGTTGATAAAATTCATGCGTGGAAATATGTGGATGATAATTATTTTATTACGGCTAAATTTTATGAAGATTATGATACAGCAAATCTATTGCTAGGATTAGGTGCTTCTATTTTAATTGCCCCTGATTTTAGATACTCCGAATCTGCATCAAGCACTTATTCTTCTGATCGCAGTTTGAGTAGTCCTGTTGTTACTTATTTTGAAGAAGGTGGACATACATCTATTTCTAATGGAATAGGATCGGTTTGGGGAACTGGTGTATTGTGGAAGGTTGATGGACATGTAGCATTTTGTGGAGAAGCTATGTACGCACCACCACGAGCAGGAATGACCTTAAATTCTGCTGTAGAAGTACATGATGATAGAGTGCGAAAAGTTATTTATTATGCTTATGGATATCCAAATAATCAGGTTTCCAATACTTTTCCAAACAGAGATCAAGCTCTCTTGGCAATGAATGAATTCTTATCTGCTGTAGCTAGTGGCACTTCAATTAGTGGTTCTACTAATGGACAGCGTTATCATGTTGCATATGAATTGCTAAAAGGAATTTTAAACCTACCTAGCCCACCATCTGATTTTAAAGTATATAAAGCAAAATGCCCAGGTACTGGAGTAAGTTGGCAAGGAATTGTAACACAGAATCAAACTTTATATTGGGGACAAAATGAGCCGAAAGGAAATCTAACGATTGAAAAATCTTCTGCGAATCCTTCGATTACAGACAATAACAACTGCTATAGTTAGAAGGTGCAGAATATGGATTGTACAATAGTGAAGCCGATGCCAATAAGGATGTTAATCGAGTAGGTACATTTAAAATCAAAGCTGATGGAAAAGCAAATACCATCAAGGACTTGAAGGCAAAAACATATTACTTGAAAGAAACGAAAGCAGGAAAAGGGTATGCGTTGGATAAAAAAGTATATTCAGTTTCTGTTACCAGTGGAAAAACAGAAGTATATAAGGTAAAAGATATTCCTCAATCTGACCCAGTGGGTATCTTATTGAAGAAGCGTGATAAGGAAACTGGACAGGATGTACCTCAAAGAGATGCTCATTTAGAAAATGCCGAATTTACTGTGAAGTATTACAAAGGGGATTATGCTGAAGGTGTTGATCCTGCCACACAGGGAGTCACAGCAGAAAGAACTTGGGTATTCAGAACAAATGAAAATGGATTTACATATTATGATGATAGTTTTAAAGTATCAGGGGATGCTTTGTATTATTCTTCTGATGGAAATCCATCAATACCAGTTGGTACTGTAACCATGCAGGAAACGAAAGCTCCTGAAGGATATAAATTGAATGATGAATTATTCGTAATAAAGCTAAAAATAGGTGGAACTAATGAAATTTTAAATACTTATCAAGAACCGATTGTTCCCGAACAAGTCATCAAAGGAAAAATCCGTATCGCCAAGAAAGATAAGGATACAGGCAAAGTCATTCAAGTAGCAGGAACAGTTTTTGATATTTACTATGATGGAAAGTTGTTTCTTCTATGACAACAGATGAAACAGGATATGCAGTATCTGAACCATTAGCATATGGAGAATATGTCATCAAAGAAGCAAAAGCACCAAATGGATATGTCATTGATGTCAATCAAGAGGCTGTCGTAGATATTACAGCTGAAAAGACATACGATACAGAATTAAGTGATAAGCGAGTGAATGCGACCATCAATCTTGTCAAAGAAGATAAAGATACTGGTAATCGTCCTCAAGGGGATGCAACACTAACAGGTGCTGTATATGGACTATATGCTAAAGAAGATATTCTTGACCCATCTATGGATGGAACAGTTATTCATAAGAAAGATTCTTTAGTTGGAAAAATCACGACAGATAAAAATGCAAGTGGTACGATTGAAAATCTATATCTAGGGGAATATTACTGGCAAGAAATCAGTCCATCTGAAGGATATGAATTGGATGAAACAAAATATCCTTTTACTGCAAGTTATAAAGATCAAAATACAATTACTATCACAGTCGATAAGACAGTAAAAGAAACAATTCGCACAGGAAAATTTGATTTAATCAAAGTCATTACAGATGGAAGTCAGTCTGAAATCATGGTAAATGAAAAAGGTGCTGAATTTGTTGCTGTATTGAAGTCTGATTATGAAGCAAACGGAAATGATATTCAAAAAGCTCTTGAGTATGCCAAAGAAAATCGTAGTGAAAAAGAATACGCTGTATTAACTACAAACAAGAATGGTTATGCGACTTCAGGAAAACTAGCCTATGGTAAGTATGTTATCCAACAGACTAAGAAAGGCGAAAATGCTGAAGAAACAGATATTCTTGATGGAATATTTACATTTGAAGTAACAGAACTAGATGGACAAACAATCGTTAAAGGTGGAGATACTTCTGGAAATTCGCTTGAAATGGGAGATGATGGTAAGATGCACTATCACATCAACAACCGACCAAGTGATTATTTCCTAAAACTTGTTAAGATTGATGCTGAAAGTGGAAAACAAATTACATTGTCAGATGCTACATTTAAAGTAAAAGATTTATCAACTGGTAAATATGTACGACAAAAAGTGGCAGGTGTTTGGATTGATGAATTCAATACAGATAAAGATGGTTATGTTATTCTTCCGTTAAAACTAAAGAGTGGAAAGTACCAACTCGAAGAAATCAAAGCACCTTACAACTACTTGTTGAATGGTACAAGTATTCCATTTGAAATCAAAAAATCGGAAGTGACTTCCGAAGATGAAGATGGAGATGCGTATATCGTAGTTACTATGGAAGACACACGAGTAAAAGGATCTATCTCTTTTGAAAAACGAGGAGAAGTGCTAGTGGGTTCTCATGAAGATGAAAATGGTAATATCGTATTCGATTATGAAGAACAAGGACTAGAAGGCATGACAGTCACAGTGTATGCCAAAGAAGACATCATTGACCCTGCTGACGGAACGGTAATTTATAAAGCTGGTGAAGTTGTTACAACAGCAACTACCGATAAATCAGGAAAGACTCAAGTAGATAATTTATATCTTGGAAGCTATATAGTGCGTGAAACACAGGCTCCTGAAGGATTTGTGATTTCTGATAAAGAGTATGAAGTAACTCTGTCATACAAAGATGATCATACAGCAATCATTTCTGATTCTGTAACCTATTTAAATGACCGTCAAAAGGTCATATTGACTTGAGAAAAGTGGATGAAGATAATGAAGCTAATTTACAAGGAGCTGTCTTTGGTCTATATGCTTCTGAAGATATTTATGGAGTTGAAAAATTGTCAAAAACAAACTCAAAACCATTGATTATCAAAAAAGGAACATTGATTGAAACAGCCACTTCAGATGAAAATGGACAGGTTGTATTTAACGCTGACCTTCCTCTTTCAAAATACGAAATTCGTGAATTGAAAGCCCCAATCGGATACGCTTCAAGTGATGAAGTGATTCCAGTGGATGCCACATATAAAGGGCAGGAATTACCAACTATCGAAATTGTTGCAGTATTTAAAAACAAAATTACACAAGTAGAATTCTCAAAAGTAGATGCTTCTACAAACGAAGAACTAGAAGGAGCAACTCAAATTGTTTATCCTAAAGGAAATCGTGGAGAAGTATTTGAAACTTGGGTATCCACTAAAGAACCTCATATCATCAAAGGATTAGAAGTTGGACAAACTTATATTTGGGAAGAAATTTCTGCCCCTTATGGATTTGCTCTTGCTGAAAAGATTGAATTTACTGTAAAAGACACAGGCGAAGTTCAAGTAGCAGGAACAATGAAGGATGAAATCGTATATGGACAGTTAGCTTTCGAGAAGAAAGGTAAACAGTTCACTTATACGGATATTGGTATGACGGATTTAGGAATGGTTAATACACCAGTCTTTGAAGAAATGAATATTCTAGGTGCAGAAATTACCATTTACGCAGGCGAAGATATTACATTAGGTAACGGAATCACTTATTACAAGGCAGATGAAGAAATCGACACTTTAGTAAGTGATTATGAAGCTGTACAGTCAATTAAACTTCCAGTTGGTAAATACTATTATGTTGAAACAAAAGCACCAATCGGTTTTGTGAAGAATGAAGAAAAACATTATTTTGAAGTTGTAGATAATCAAATCAATGAACTTCAAGTAATCGAATCTACATTGAAGAACGAACGACCAGTGTATAACATCAATATGACAAAACAGATGGAATTCTCTGATACAGCTATGAACAAAGAAGCCTACAAGGATGTTGTATTTGGAATCTACACTCGTGATGATACATACGATTGGAAAGGTAATGTAGCAATCGAACCTGATACATTGCTTGCAACATCAGGAATTGATGAAGAAGGTCATTTAGTTCATACCCCTGAACTTCCAGTAGGAAATTACTACTTGAAGGAACTTCAAACAAATTCTGCATATAAATTAGATGAAAATGAATATGATTTTAGTATCGACCAATCTAATGAAAAAGCAGTGATTGTACCAATCAATGAAGGAAAACCTATCATCAATAAATTGAAAGAATACTATGTTCTTGTCAATAAAGTAGATGAAAACACAATGAAGAACATCATCAGTAAGGAATTTGAATTCACATCTTTCACAGATGCAGAATGTAAAAATCCTATCGAAACAAAACAGGCAAACACAAAAGATGGAACTGTTAAGTTTGTATTGAACTACGGAACAACATATATCAAGGAAACGAAAGCCCCTCTAGGTTATTCGTTAAGCCCTGAAGTTGTCAAAGTTGAAGTCAATGATGATGGATTGTTTGTCAATGGTAAGAAGGTAGAACGAAGTGAAGACTTGTTGTATTCTATCATCTACAAAGACAGCTTACTTCCAGTTATTCAAACAGGAGCAGGTAGTGATTCTATGCTGTTTATCGTTGCAGGACTTGGAGTTCTAGTATCTTTAATCGGTATCTTGGAATACAGAAGAAGAAACAAAAACAAGAAGTCTGAAAATAAATCAGAATAAAGAATTGTATAAAAATCTATCTCACAAAAAATAAAATCTCTGATAGTTCACAGTGAGATAGAAAATAAAGTATAATGATTTATCTTCCTGAAGCCCTTGCGTAAAAACAAGGGCTTCAAATAAAAGGTATCAAAGCAATTTGATGCTTTTTATTTGAAAAATAGGAAGTGAACTTCCTAAAAAATAGAAAGAAAGGAAAAATGATGGAACAATAAAAATA
>ENA-OQIR01000281-OQIR01000281.1-human-gut-metagenome-genome-assembly--contig:-NODE-281-length-23682-cov-3.143579_pt1 | contig 23682 bp, 27 predicted proteins | sample MGYA00242580_ERZ504745 | MGnify/ENA primary metagenome ERZ504745 (study PRJEB26092, sample SAMD00036214) | human gut metagenome | host: Homo sapiens | study: EMG produced TPA metagenomics assembly of...
ATGAACTATCCTTGTTTCGAAACATTCAAAGACACATGATCAACCGCATCAATGAACCTCATTTTGGTTATTTTGAAATGCCAGAAGAATTACTATAAAGCCATTCAGTTCTGGCAAAAAGAAACACATGGCATAGATGTAGAAAAAGAAGCTATCGGATATGAAAATGGCGTTCTTGGTATATTATCGAGTGCTTTAGAAGCTTTTACATCTAGCGGTGAAGCCATTCTAGTACAATCCCCTTGTTATATTGGATTTATTCATACATTAAATAATCTAGGAAGAAAAATTATTGATAGTCCATTAATAAAAGAGAATAACTGGTCACTTGATTATGAGGATATTGAAAAGAAGATCATCAAACACAATATTCATTTTGCACTATTTTGTTCTCCACACAATCCAACGGGAAGAGTCTGGAAAAAGGAAGAAATCCAAAAATTCATGGATATCTGTAAAAAACATGATGTTTTAGTTTTTAGTGATGAAATCTGGTCGGATCTAGTACGTAAAGAAAATACGCATATTCCTACACAATTCGTAAGTGAAGATGCCAAGAAAAGAACGATTGCCGCTTATGCTCCAAGTAAGACATTCAATCTTGCAGGTTTAGTCGGTTCCTACCATATTGTTTATGACAAATATCTGCGCGATCGATTAAACAAACAGGCTTCTTTATCTCACTATAACTCACCTAACATATTAAGTATTCATGCCCTTATTGGTGCATATTGTAAGGATGGACTAGATTGGGTTAGCGAGCTTAATGAGGTAATTGCGAATAATGTAGATTTTGCGATAGATTTTATCCACACTCATTTCAAAGGTATTGAAGTCATAAAACCAGAAGGAACGTATATGTTGTATCTAGATTGCACAAAGTATTTAGATACACACGATATCACCATGGATGAACTATTAAAGAAAGGTGTTCATTATGGTGTATGTTGGCAAGATGGGCGTCCCTTTATGAACCCCAATACGATTCGAATGAATTTAGCTTTACCAACAAGTTTAGTAGAAGAAGCATTTTCTCGTTTAAAAGAATTTGTTTTTTAAAGAATGAGGAATTTAGATTATGAAAAGTACAACCAAAAAATTAGTATCTTGTGCTCTATGCATTGCGATAGGCGTATTGCTTCCCATGGCCTTTCATGTGATACCAAATGCCGGAAGCATATTTTTACCTATGCACATTTCTGTATTGATTTGTGGATTATTTTGTGGAACCCCATACGGTTTGGCATGTGGAATGATTACACCCTTTCTTTCCAGTATGACAACAGGAATGCCTCCTGCTATGATTTTACCTCAAATGATGATTGAACTAGCTGTATATGGTTTAGTTACTGGTTTATGTTCGAAATATATTCCACAAGAAAATGAAATGTCAAAATTATACATGAGTTTAATTATTGCGATGCTTGTAGGAAGAATCGTGAATGGTTTTGTGAATACATTCATCCTAAGTACACAAGGCTATACACTATCTGTATTTATGACGGCAAGCTTTATTACTTGTCTTCCTGGAATCATCCTTCAATTGATCGTTGTTCCAATTTTAGTTCGCATTTTAAATAAAACCGCAGCCTAGCTACGGTTTATTTCATTTCAACTAATTCATATTCTCGATTTCCCAAGCCAATCTTTTGTGCATGTTCCAAACAAGATTTCCATTCCGATTCCGGTGTCGAATTTGTGAAATGGTCATGATGATCACAGAAGTTTGGATCATGTAGATGTTTATCTAATTGTGATCCTGGCATTGGTTTTGCTTCATACATAAATCTACGCAGGCTTGATCTAGGGCAAGTGGATCAAAAGATGCCAACATTCCAATATTTGGTAGAATCGGTAAATCATTTTCAGCATGACAGTCACAGTTTGGTGAAACATCCACAATCAAAGAAATATGGAAGTTAGGACGTCCATCCACAACAGCTTTTGTGTATTCCGCCATACGCTTATTCAATAATTCATTCGCATTATAGTTATTGAAGGAGATCGCATCAAAGTTACATGCACCTAAACAACGCCCACAGCCAACACAATTTGTTTCATTAATATGCATCTTATGTGTTGTTTCATCATACTCCAATCCATTATTTGCGCATTCTTTAAGACATTGTTTACAACCACGACATAATTTTTCATCAACATGCGGAATACCTGAACAGTGTTGTTCTTTTTTACCAGCACGTGAACCACATCCCATACCTATATTTTTAATGGTTCCACCAAATCCAGTTGATTCATGGCCTTTAAAGTGTGTCAAAGAAATAAAGACATCGGCATCCATTATAGCTCGACCAATCTTAGCTGTTTGACAATATTCTCCACCAACGACAGGCACTTCAATATCGTCCGTTCCTTTTAGTCCATCTCCTATCAAAATGGGACATCCTACAGTAAGTGGTGTAAAGCCATTTTGCCAAGCACACTCTAAGTGTTCCAAGGCATTCTTTCTTGATCCTGGATACATTGTATTACAATCGGTCAAGAATGGTTTTCCTCCTAATTCTTTTACCACGTCCACAATGGCACGTGCATAATTTGGACGTAAATATGCAATATTTCCTAATTCTCCAAAGTGCATTTTAATTGCGACAAACTTTCCGTCTAAATCCAATTCGGCAATTCCTGCTTTCTTAGCCAACAATTGCAATTTTGTAGGTAAACCCTCACCTAATTTACGGGCATGAAAATCCGTATAGTATACTTTTGATTTTTCCATCAAATATCACCTCACTTTTATTTTACAATCCCCAAAAAAATGATACAATGCAAAAAAATGAAAAAAGGAAGTGTGATTATGAAAGAATTATCAAAAAGAACTAAGACATTTACAGATTCTGTGATTCGAAGAATGACAAGAATCGCAAATCAATATGATGCGATCAATCTATCGCAGGGATTCCCTGATTTTGATCCACCAAAAGAAATATTGAATCGACTAGAACAAGTTGCTCATGAAGATTATAACCAGTATGCGATTACTTGGGGTGCCCAAAACTTTAGAGATGCCTTAGCCAAGAAACAATCAAAATATATGAATCTAGATTTAGACTCGAACAAAAATATCGTTATCACTTGTGGAAGTACCGAAGCTATGATGGCAGCCATGATGAGTGTTTGTGATCCAAACGACAAAGTGATTGTCTTCTCCCCATTTTATGAAAACTATGGAGCAGATACCGTTCTTTGTGGTGCCAATCCTATTTATGTTCCTTTACATCCACCTGTATTCAACTTTGATAAAGAAGAATTAGAAAATGCGTTTAAACAAAATCCGAAAGCATTGATTTTATGCAGTCCAAGTAATCCTTGCGGAAAAGTGTTCTCAAAAGAAGAATTGGAATATATCGCTAGTCTTGCCATAAAATATGATACATATGTGATTACGGATGAAGTATATGAACATATTGTATATGCCCCATACAAACATACATATTTTGCCTCTTTACCTGGTATGTTTGAAAGAACCATTTCTTGTAGCTCCCTATCTAAAACGTATTCCATTACCGGGTGGCGTTTAGGCTATTGTATTGCCCCAGAAAATATCATCGAACAAATCAAGAAAGTACATGACTTTTTAACCGTTGGTGCGGCAGCTCCACTTCAAGAAGCAGCTGTAGTAGGGCTTGAATTTAGTGATGCTTATTATGATGAACTACAAAAGCTATATACACATAAGAAAGATCTATTCATCAATGGCTTAAAAGAATTAAATATTCCACATACAGAACCGCAAGGCGCGTATTATGTCATGGTCGATATCAGTGAGTTTGGTTATGATTCGGATTTAGACTTCTGTGTGGATCTCATTAAAAATGTGGGTGTAGCGGCAGTTCCTGGATCTAGTTTCTTTAAAGAAGAAGAAAATCGCTATATTCGTTTCCACTTTGCGAAAAAAGATGAAACTTTACTAGCGGCATTAGATCGATTAAAGGATATGCGCACAAAAATGCCTTATAAGAAAACCGTTGGGTAGTAATCCAACGGTTTTATCTTTTATCACAATTACTTACGAATTTTAAAAATGTTCAATACACATATTTAACGAAATTCACAAATGTTTATCTGTATATTTTAACGAAAATGAGAAATGTTTCATTAAAACATTTCGGTGATTCCGTTGTGACTTTCAAAAAGCCAATTTCTTCCATTAAAAGTCCACTATTTTTCCACTATATTTCCTTTATTTATCATCACAAGAAAAAAAGACTCACCGAAGTGAGCCAATTATTAAAATTGAGATTTAGGATTCTTACCTTGAATAAAATCACGAATATCCGAACATAATTCATGAACATTATCTTCACCAAGATAAATCATATGTCCACTTTGGTACCCTTTCCAGAATACACGATCACTAGGAAGTCCAGCATGATCCATTGTGTGCCATGCATATCCAAATTCAGTACATAGATCAAACCATCCATTCGCAAAGAATGCTCGCATTCCTGGTCTTCGCGTCAAGGCATAACGTAATTCTTCTGCGGTTGTACCTTTCTTTTCTTCTTTATCCCAATGCATATAATAATCAGTTCCTGGAATAAAGTTACGGTCTAATTTTACATTTAATTTTGGAAGTAGATCTCCTGTAAATGCAGCATAGAAGAATGTATCGTAACGATCAGCTGTCGCATCATCACAATGCCTTTTGATTTCATCTTGTTCAGGCTCTAATAAAGGACGAGTTACACGACCATCATAGCGAGATACAGCTTTTCCTTTTGTCTTTAATACTTCTTGACGATAGTCATCATCATCAATTTTCAAGCCATGACGAATCAAGTATTCTCTAGAAACACCTGTATAATAACTTACCTTTTCTAAGATATGTTCTTTTTCTTCTTCCGAAATGGCTTCTCCTTTATAAAGTGCAAGTACATAATCATGGTCTGCGAAATCCTTTGCTTCTTTTACAAAGTCTTCCACACTTTGATTGGTTGGATGATTGTGATACCAGTTTACACCTGCATATGTTGGGAAACCCAATACACTTGTTTCAACAGGTAAGCCTTCACCAAAGTATTTACCTACAGTAACTGTATTTCCGATGAACACAATACCATCAAAGGCAATACCATAGCCTCTTTCTCTTCCCATTGTAGCAGCAATTCCAGCAGCGACTGCACTACGAGTACATCCATAACTTTCGCCACATAAATATTTTGGTGACAAGCCACGATTATAGCGGCGAACCCAAGCTTCAAGAACTGTCAATAGAGCTTCTGCATCTTGTTCAATGCCAAAGAAATCTTTCTTCTTACTTTCATCAATCAATACACCATATCCGGTTCCAACAGGATCAATCAATACAATATCCGCAATATCAATCAAACAATCTGGATTATCGATGACTTTATAAGGTCCAAAAGCACTTTCACGATCCACTTCATCATACTGCATACGACGTGTTCCTAAAAAACCTGCATGTACATACATACAACTTGATCCAGGACCTCCATTATACGCAAAGACAACAGGACGATTGGATGTATCTTCTACATCACTTCTAAAATAGGCATACGTAAAAATCGATGCGACAGGATTTCCATCTGGTCCATAAATGACATTGTCTTCACAAATTGTATGATATGGAATTTCTTTTCCTGACAATGTAATTTTTCCATCTGACTCAAAACGAGCTGGTTTAAAAGTATCTGGTTTAAAGCTTTCTGTTTTATACATAATTCGTTTCCTCCACAATAATTCCATTATAGAACGTAGTGAAAAATAGTCAATGTAAATTATTACATTTTTGTAAATATAATGAAAAAGAGAGAAACTATTCATTTCCCTCTTCATCATACGTATCTAAAAAGTGATGTCTTGCGTGATCATCCTTATAGGCTATCACGGTTTTAAGGCTCACGTTTTCGACGCTCTTAAAAATATTCTGTTCGACAAACGGATTGACTTTCTTCAATTCCTTGATTAAGTTTTTCATTTCTAAACGCTTTGACTTAGATTGTGTTAAACATGTTTCATTAGCACAAGCCCGAGTGAATTTGCATGCACATTGAATGAAATACAGATTGTTATGTTTAGCCCAAGCCTTAATATCATCTTCATGAATCAAGTATAAAGGTCGAATGACTTCCATACCCTTAAAGTTATTTGAATGTAACTTTGGCATCATCGTTTGAATTTGTCCCCCATAAAGCATCGACATTAAAATGGTTTCAATCACATCATCATAATGGTGTCCCAAAGCTATTTTATTACACCCTAAATTCTTGGCATAGTTATACAAATGACCTCTTCGCATTCTTGCACATATATAACATGGATTCTTTTCAATATTAAAAACATTGTCAAAAATATCACTCTCAAAGATTTCAATTGGAATATTTAGTTTTTTGGCATTCTTTTCAATAACCTCGCGATTCTCTTTTGAATAGCCTGGATCCATCACGATATATTTCACATCAAAATGAACCGGTGAATGTTTATGCAGTTCTTGAAAACATTTTGCCATCAACATCGAATCTTTTCCACCCGAAATACATACCGCAATACAATCTCCTTCTTTGACAAGCTCATAATCACGGATGGCTTTGGTAAATTTTGACCAAATCTTTCTTCGATACGTTTTAATAATACTTCTTTCGACTTGTGCACAAAAATCATCCGACACATTTGCGTTCATCTTATCCATAACGATTGAAACATACCCACCATCTACACTATACGCTTCATATTTTTCCTGCAATTTTTGTGCAACAATATCACTGACATAGCCTTGAGCGCAAACGACAATGATCTTCTTAGTTGAATCAAATTTTTTGGATAAAACACTTTCTCCACTTAATACAATACTGTTCTCGATTGGATTTTTAAAGGCTTCTTCGGCATCACGAATATCAATTAAGATATATTCTTCTTTATTTAATTGTTTTAATTGTTCTACTGAAATTTTCATGAGACTATTCTAACATAATATTGAATTTTTGGATGAAAAAGCGCAAAATATGGAAAAAAAAAGGAAGTTTGATTATGACACAAGATATGACACAAGGTAAAATCATGCCTATGTTAGTTCACTTTACCATTCCCTTAGTGTTGGGCAATCTATTCCAATTAACATATAATGCCGTTGACAGTATTATTGTAGGGCACTTTGTTGGAAAAGAAGCTTTGGCCGCAGTCGGAATTTGTAATCCGATCACGACATTATTCATCCTATTTCTAAATGGACTTTGTATGGGCGCAAGCATATTGATTGGCATGTATTATGGGGCTAAAGATGAAAAAAAACTTGCTCGTCAAATGAGCACAACCATGCTTGCAGGACTTGTATTTTCACTTGTATTAACACTGATCTGCATATTTTTTTCACCACAAATTCTTAAATTTATGCAGGTAGATTCATCCATTTTCAACATGACTACTACCTATCTCCAAATCATCTTTGCCGGTTTAGTCTTTACTTTTTTATACAACTTTTTTGCGAGTACACTACGCGCTTTAGGCGACAGTAAATCACCCCTATATTTCTTAATTATCAGTTCCATTTTAAATATCTTTGGAGACTTATTCTTTGTGGTTGTTTTACATGCAGGAAGTAAAGGATGTGCCATTTCTACCGTGATTAGCGAAGCTTTATGTTGCCTATTCTGTATTCTATATATACAAAAGAAAGTGCCACTTCTACAACTGGGTAAAAAGTGGCTGGTATTTGATATTTCATTATTAAAACGCACCATTGCGTATGGCTGGGCAAGTGCTATGCAGCAGGCGACTGTGCAACTAGGAAAGCTTGGTATTCAAATGATTGTCAATACGATGGGTGTATCGGTTGTAGCTGCCTTTACGGCCGTCAATCGAATTGATGACTTTGCGTATACCCCGGAACAAAACATTGCTCACTCTATGACAGCTTTAATGGCACAAAATAATGGTGCCGGAAAGAAAAATCGTATGCAGGAAGGATTTTGTTGCGGAATGGTTTTAGAATTCATCTACGGTATATTTATCTTTCTAGTATGTTTTATCTTCGCAAAACCATTGATGTGTCTATTTGTACAAGATGAAGAAGTTATTATGCATGGAGTGACTTATCTACATTTAATTTCCATCATGTATATTCTTCCTGCCTTCACCAATGGAATCCAAGGCTTTTTTAGAGGGATTGGCGATTTAAAAATTACGCTCATTTCAAGTCTAGTGAATATGACAGTTCGAGTTATTGTAGCTGCGCCACTTGTATTTAGCTTACATCTAGGCATCGAAGCTTTACCATACTCCTATCTAGCTGGATGGATTGGTATGTTGATGGCTGAACTTCCATTGCTTATTCGCACATACAAAGCTTATGAATAAGACTTGTGTATAATTTACACAAGTTTTTTGTTTTCCTTTTATATAAAGCATTTATTACAATTCGCACTATTTTTCCAACCCATATTTTTGTATTTTATCCACTTTTCAAACCTTTTTTATGCCATTTTTAACAACTTTTCCAACTTTTTGATTCAATTATTTAGAAAACTTTAAGATTTATCACCAAAGTTAATTAATATTTATTCGTTATATTAATCATGGTGATACTTTATGACAAATAAAAACATACAAAACATAACACACTTTGGACTGATCCTTATGATTCTTATTTGCGTTTATTTCTTTTCACAAGGATACTTCACAAATCCACAGCTTCTACAAGCTACACTATCTAAGACAGGAATTTTGGCACCCCTACTTTTTATTCTTCTACAAATCATTCAAGTAATCATTCCTATTATTCCAGGCGGTGCATCAATGCTTGGGTATTACAGCCTTTGGAGCAGTCAATGGATTTATATATAACTATATAGGTATTTGTATCGGATCCATATGTATCTTTTTACTTGTTCGTAAATATGTCAAAGAATCATTCTAAAATTATGTAAAAAGAAAGATTACGACAAATATATGAAGTATACATATGATCAAAAAAATTTGATACCTTCTTTATGTTAGCTATCTTCTTACCTTGTGCACCCGATGATCTCTTGTGTATGCTTGCAGGACTGACACATATGTCACTCAAAAAATTTGTCTGGATCATTCTTTTGGGTAAACCCTTATCTTTGATTGCCTATTCTTATGGTCTTACGCAATTGTTTCAAATTATCGAAAGGTGGTTATAATTATGTTATACATTGGAATATTATGTGCATGCATTGGATTTTATTTACATTATTAAAAGGAGAACTTTATGGAACATACAATATTAGTGGTAGAAGACGAACAAGGGATTCGTGAAGCCATCGGAATTTATATGAAGAATCAAGGATACAATGTGATTCTTGCCGCAAATGGAAAAGAAGGTTTAGAAAAGATTGAAACAAACGATATTCATTTAGCCATCGTAGATATTATGATGCCTGTTATGGATGGCATTTCTATGGTCATGGAAGCAAGAAAACATCATGACTTTCCGATTCTGTTTTTAAGTGCAAAAAGTGAAGATATCGATAAAATCACAGGTTTAAATATTGGTGCCGATGACTATATCACCAAGCCATTTCAAAGTATGGAGCTCGTCGCAAGAGTGCGTTCACATTTAAGAAGATATGAACAAATCTTAAATCTAAAAAATGAGACAAAGAACGAAGATGAGTATATGATTGGTGATCTTGTGTTAAATAATACGACAAAAAGAGTGACGTTAAATTCAAGGGATATTAAATTAACGCCAAAAGAGTTTGATATTTTAAAACTATTAATTTCACACCCTGGACAAGTCTTTTCTAGCCAACAAATCTATGAATTGGTATGGAAAGAAGAAGCTATCAACACGGAAACGATTATGGTTCATATTCGTAAATTACGTGAAAAGATTGAGGCCAACCCTAAAAAGCCAATCTACATCAAGGTTGTATGGGGGCAGGGCTATAAAATGGAGAATATACAATGAAAAAGAAGAATATATTTTTAACAATACTATGTGCTTTATGCATCATTAGTTCTTGTATAGTGACAAGTTTTTATCCAAATGTTTCAACGGCTACTCCAACAAAGCTTCCTGAAACTTTAGAGCAGAATCTTACAGCTTTTATTCTTGCTAAAAAATTGGAACAAGATCCAAAGTATGAATATATTACTTTTGAAAAAGATACACCGGAAGATATTCAAAAGGATATAAAAAAAGGGTTAGACTCATCTTTATCTAGCGCAAAAAACATTTTTGAGAATGACCCAAACTTCTTTTATACGTGTGATGTGAACAATAAAATCACTTCAAAACAATTTAATGTGAATGTAAAGAAAAAAGATACAAGATATTATGACACTTTGGATTCGAATACTTTAAATGTAACGGATAATATTGTGAATCTTATTAACTATAACAGTGAAAAGTATTATGAATACTGTGATGGCACATATTATTGTGATGGAGAGCCATTTCCAGGCTATACACTTCATATGCCAAGTGATGTCGTATTAACATTCTATATTCCAGCTGTTTTAAATTACGACAATTCAAGTCTTATTGACTTGTTAGAACTAGATGGTGATCAATATGCCTATTTCTTTGTGACAGCCTTCTTGATTTGTAGTGCCATTATCGCCCTATATGTCTTTCTTAATAAATATGCGTATGAAAAGGAAGCCTATATCTTTAGAAATGTGAATCACTGGTTATTTGAACCTGCATTCATCTTGTTTCTAACAATTGATGCCCTACTAGCTAGTGGTACATACATATTAACTACTTATTCGATTGAAGGTACATTCTTACACATTCTAAATCGTTATCACATTGAATTGAGTCAGCCTATCGTATATGGAGTGAACATTCTTGCGTGGTCTATCACCTTATTCTTTATTGGTTTGTCCGTATATTGGTTAAAATGTCAATTTACAACATCGGCTAAAGACTGGTTCTTTCATAAAACATGGATTGGGAAATTCATTCTTTATTTCTCAAATAAAGTGGAAGGAATTATTTCAACCGATTTATCGGATGAAATCCTTAAAAAGTATATTATTTTCTCAATATGTCTGGTTTTGATTCTTGCGTTTATATCATTGCTTAACATTCCATTCTTCTCTTTCTTTATCGTCGTTACAGCATTAATTGGCATTAGTGTTGTGGGCTATAAGAAAATCAAAAATGTGCAAAGTCAATACCAAGACATATTACATATGACTGAAGATCTATCGAGTGGTAATTTTGAGAATATTAAGCCTGCAGATTCTGGTTTATTCCAATCTTTAAACAATAATATCTATCAAATTAAGGATGGTTTTGAACAAGCTGTAAAAGAACAAGTACAGTCACAAAATCTAAAGACGGAATTGATTTCAAATGTATCGCATGATTTAAAAACACCATTAACAGGTATTAAAAATTATGTAGAGTTATTAAATGATCCTAGTATTAGCGAGCAAGATAAAAAGAGTTATTTAGAACGATTGAATCAATACACCGATCGTCTAAGCATTCTAATCACAGACTTATTTGAAGTATCCAAAGCCAATAGTGGTAATATTGATTTAGAATATTCAGATATCAACATCATTGAATTCATGGAGCAAGTATGTGCAGAAAATGAAGAGCTTCTACAAGCTAAAAATCTTCAGCTTGTGACAAATCTTCCAGAAAAAGAAATTCATGTATGTTGGATGGAAATAAGACGTATCGTATTTTTGAAAACTTATTTACCAATATTTCTAAGTATGCACTTGAAAACACACGTGTATTCTTGGATGTAAAAGACATTGGTAATTCGGTTATGATCACAATGAAAACACTTCGAAAGCACCGCTTGATTTTGACAATGATATCACCGAACGTTTTGTGCGTGGAGATAAATCAAGACATGAAGCAGGCAGTGGTCTAGGACTAGCATCGTAAAGAGTTTTACCGAAGTACAGAATGGTACATTTATGATTGAAACAGATGGGGATCTCTTCAAATCCATTCTTAGTTTTCATAAATCCTGAAAAGTGTAGAATTCTACAGAAAAAGTGGTCAAAAATCCAAGAACAAAGGATAGGCCACTTTTTATAAAGCAATCTAAGAACTGCGGGGATAGCTTGGTAAGAAAGGTTTCAATAGAAGTCTGTTTCCAAGAATCTCATCACTTCAGTGATGAGAGCTAAATATGTATTTATTGGTTTGTAATCGGAAAAAGTGTAGAATTCTAAATAAAAAATGATTAGAAAATCCATTATGTCTTAAACTGTTAATTAATTAGAATACGACACATGAATTCGTGTATAATAGAAGAAGTGGACTTTTGGAGGTTATTTATGATTTTAGAACAAATTGATAAAGACTTATTGAAAATGGCAGAAGAATCGGATGTCGTTTTAAAAGATATTTATAAAAAAATTGATAATGTATGTTTATACAATTCAGATCGTATCTTAGCTGCATTTATTGAGAATCACGTTTCTTATTCTGACTTTGCGGATATCAACGGATATGGTAACTACGATGAAGGTCGTGATAAAATCGAACGTATTTTTGCGACAGTACTCGGATGTGAAGATGCTTTGGTACGCCCTCAAATCATGAGTGGTACAAACGCTTTATATTTAACTTTATCTGCCCTATTAAAATATGGAGATACAATGATTTCTATTTCGGGTGCTCCATATGATTCTTTGCAGGAAATGATTGGTTTATGTGGGGATTCTACGCAATCCTTAAAAGCCAATGGTGTAAAGTATGAACAAATTGATTTAGTGAATGATGATTTTGATGATGATAAGATTGTTGAGCGTTTAAAAGAAAACAATGTAAAATTAGTGGAAATCCAAAGATCTAGAGGATATGCCCACCGTTTATCATTAACCATTTCAAAGCTTGAGCGTATCATCAAAAAGATTCGTGAAGTAAACAAAGACGTTATTATCATGGTCGATAACTGTTATGGTGAACTTGTTGAAAAATTAGAACCAGGACACATTGGTGCGGATGTTGTGGTTGGATCCTTGATGAAAAACTTAGGTGGAGGAATTGCCTCTACTGGAGGATATGTAGCTGGTAATAAAGAGTTGATCAATATGGTTGCTGAACGCTTAACAGCTCCTGGAATTGGTAAGGATTTGGGTGCAAACTTTAACTTAAATAACTCTTTCTTTAAAGGTATCTTCATGGCACCAAATGCTGTAAAGAGTGCTTTAAAAACAGCCGTTTTTACAGCCTATATGCTAGAAAAATTAGGATACAAGAATGTATCTCCTGCTTATAATGATGAAAGAACGGATATCATTCAAACTTTAGAACTGGGCTCGAAAGAAAATCTTGTTAGCTTTACACAAGGTATTCAATCCACAAGTCCTATTGATTCATTTGTTCGTGTTATGGCCGCTCCAATGCCTGGCTATCCATTTGATGAAGTTATGGCTGCTGGAAGCTTTACACAAGGAAGTACAATCGAACTAAGTGCAGATGCTCCAGTCGTTGAACCCTATACTTTATATATGCAAGGTGGATTAACATTAGAATATGGAAAACTTTCTATTCTTCTTGCCCTAACAAACATGAAAAACAACTAAGATGCCTAGTGCATCTTTTTTGTTTCAAACGATTGTCGAATCGTTGCATTATTTTGTGCAACGATAAGCGAATCGTTGCAAATCGATTCAAACGATATTTCAATCAATAAAGAATAAAAGTGGTCAATCCACTTTAAATATAGGGATTTAACCACTTTTTAACAGCTACCCATCTGTCCACCATCAATACGAATGATGGAATTATTGATGAAGTTAGCTTCATCACTAATTAAGAAACGAACAAGATAGGCCACTTCTTCTGGTTTTCCATAACGTTTCACCATGATTTTTTCTGTTTCTTCCTTTAAGAACTCTTCATCATAGCCATTTAGTTCATTATCGGTTCCAATAAAGCCTGGAGCAACACAATTCACATTGATATAGGGTCCAAATTCAGCCGCAAGATTGTGTGTCATTGAAATCAAGGCTGCTTTTGAAGCATCATAATCGATACACATTGGATAATATGTGTTAATTCCGTTGGTACTTGATATATTGATAATTCTTCCATATTCTTGATCCAACATGTGTTTATACACTCTTTTACTACAGTTAAAAGCACCTACAACATTGACATCTAATGTTCTTTTAAATTCTTCAGCATTTTTTAAATGAAACAAATTGGAAAGATCTACAGCCGCATTATTAATTAATACATCTACGCCACCCATCTTCTCTTCAATTTCACTAACCATGATATTGACTTGATCTACATCGGATACATCTGCACAAATGGTAAGACAACGAACATGATATTGAGATTCAATTTTTTCTTTTAATTCTTTGGCAGGCTGTTTAGAAGTTAAATAGTTAATGACAATATCATAACCATGTTTTGCGAGTTCCAATGCGATTGCACTTCCAATACCACGAGCACCACCTGTAATTAAGACAACTTTATTCATAGTTAAAAAAAGAAGAGCGATTAAGCTCTTCCTGCATATTTTCCATCTGTTGAGAATACAACGATTTTTTCACCTGGTTCGATGAACTGTGGAACTCTTAATGTTAATCCAGTATCTGTAGTTGCATCTTTAGTTTGGTTAGATGGTGCACCTTTGATGGCTGGATCTGTTTCAGCTACTGTTAATTCAACTTTTTCTGGAACAGAAACAGATAATAATTCTCCTTCGAAGAACATCAAAGATACTTCAGCACCTTCAACAATAAAGTATTTGTTGAAATCAACTTGTTCAGCTGTTAATTCATAAGTATCGTATGTTTCTAAATCCATAAAGTAATATGTAGAATCTGCTTCATATGAGAATTGAGCTGCTTTTTTAGAAATGTTAGCTTGTTCAAATTTAGTTGAAGCATTGAAGTTTCTTTCTTGTGTATTACCTGTTTTTAAGTTTTTCATCTTAGTTTTTAAGATAGCTGCACCTTTACCAGGTTTAACATGTTGGAAATCTAATACTACCCAAGGATCACCATCAACGATTAAAGTTAATCCTGTTTTAAAATCACCTGCAGAAATTGCCATAATTTTTCACTCCTATTTTCTATAAATATTTTTTTACACGCTTTATTGTACCATATCCTCATCATTTTTAGAAGAATGAGTATGATACTTTCACTCTACTTTATTTTCCTTAAATAATTTCATCATTTCATTCGTTAAACTAAATTCTCCCGGTTGAAGAATGATTTCATCTCTTTGAACCCAATCTGCATATTTCAATTCATTGGTATCCATAGATATTTCATCATTGCCCTTTACATCACAAAAGAACCCTAACAAAATATCATTGGCACTTCCCCAAGGCTGTGACTTATAGTAACGAATATTATTGACTTTGATTCCAGCCTCTTCCATAACTTCACGTTTTACCGTTTCTTCAACCGTTTCTCCAATTTCAGTAAACCCAGCAATCAACGCATTATACTTAAATCCTGTACGATATTTTGTCAACAATAACTTATCCCCATTGATTACACCCACAATGACAGCTGGCATAATTCTTGGATACACTGTGTTATGACATTCTGGACAAACCATCGCTCTTTCCTTTGTTGAATGCACCATCTTATGTCCACATCTTCCGCAGAATTTAGTATCTCGATACCAATCTGCCAAATGTTTTCCAGTAATGGCCGCAAACAAATTGTCTTTTGGACCAATCCCTTCAATACGCAAACTTCTCTCTTCAACATACCCATATCCAGATGGAATCTGGTCCTCTCCTAATCGCATATCACATAAGAAATATTTCGTATTATCAATTGAAAACAAATAGCGATACTCTACATTTTCAACTTGTATGTCACTCACTTTAGGAAAAACAACTTCCTTATTCTCAAAACAATTTAAATGAATTAAAATCTTTCCATTCACAATACACAACAATACATCCTTTTGTGTTGCCTGTATATTGGGATCAAATTCATTGTGTAATTTATGTGGATAAATATCTTGTACCATTTTTTCTACCTCGCGGATATCATTCTATCACATTTTAATTTTCCATTCTCTTTAATTCTGGCATGATTGTTACTAACATTGTTACGAAACAAAGAGTTCCACCAACCACATTCGAAACAGGTTCTGCCAAGAAAACACCATCTGTACCCATATGAAGATATAATGGCATGATATATGTAAGAGGAACGACAATAATGACTTTTCTTAATATCGAAAAGAAGATGGCTTGTTTCTTCTTATTCAATGACTTAAATACATTTTGACCAATATACTGCAAATCCATGAATATGAAAGCTGAAAAATATTGGTTCAAAGCTGGTACGGTATTCCTTATTAATACAGGATCTGAACTAAAGACTTGAATCAATATATGTGGAATCAAAATAATGAAACTCCAAACTATGGCAGTATAGCCAAAAACTAGTATAGAAATTACCTTAATGGCCTTTCGAATACGTTCTGCTCTTCTAGCTCCATAGTTGTAGCTTAAAACTGGGCTAGAACCATCATTGATTGCGTGAATCGGTGTTTCTACTAATTGTCTTACACTTGAAATGATAGTCATAACTGAAATATAAATGTCTCCACCCGTAATGGATAGTACGTTGTTGCAACAAATCGAAACCAAACTGTTTGTCAGCTGCATAATAAAACTACTGCTTCCTAAGCTAACAATATTTTGCGCATACCTTTTACAAACAATCCATTCCTCTTTTTTAAGTAATCTTACTTTTAATTCCGAACGATTCTTTAAAAACCAATACACAAATATAGCTGAAACACATTGAGAAATGAGGGTTGCGATGGCAGCGCCTTGAATGCCAAGTCCAAACAGGAAAATAAACATTGGGTCTAGCACTAAATTCATAATGGCACCAATCAAAACTGAACACATACCTGCTGTTGAATAACCTTGTGCATTGATAAATGGATTCATCCCCAAAGTAAGCATGGAAGGTAGTGTTCCTATTAGATAAATCATCATATACGGATAGGCATATTTCATGGCTGATGAGGATGTTCCAAACAAGGTTAATATAGGCTTCAACAAAGGATAAAGAACAATCATTAAAACAATCGAGCACAATACTAACATTGTGAAGGATGTATTCATGACTAAGTTTGCCTTTGTACTATTCTTTTCTCCACGACTAATGGAGAATAGTGGAGCTCCTCCACTGCCAAATAGATTTGCGAATGCATTTATTATCACAATTAAAGGAAAACATAATCCAATAGCGCCTAATGCGTATGTACCAACACTAGGAATTCGAGCAATATAGATACGGTCCACAACGTTGTATAGAAGGCTCATTATTTGTGCTACCAATAAAGGGAAAGCAGCATTTACTATATTTCTTGTCACTGTATCATTTTCAAAATCAATCCGTTTCATAAAAACCTCACTAACGACTAAGTATATCACTGTATTTAAGATAAGTTTAAGAAATTTATCATTGTTTACTTATGTTTTGAATGATATAATCTGTTGACTACAGGGAGAGGGCATATGTTTACTACAAAACACTTTATATGGATAGGAATTTGTATTCTATTTATCCTAATTATGAATCACTATGCGAAAAAAGAAGATTTCACGCTACAAAACGCTTGTTACTTCTTTATGTTTATATGTTTACTTAGCGAAACCACAAAAATGATGTCAGATATGATTCCAAGTACACATGGAGGAATGCACTTAAATCCGCAATCCCTTCCATTCCATATCTGCAGTATCTTATTGTTTATTGCGGCCTACATCACTTTTGGAAAGGATGGTCCACTAAAACAAAAAATGATCAACTTCTTTGCGGTTGTCGGTACTTGTGGAGGAATCGCCGCTATCTTGATTCCAACGTATGGCGTTGAATTTAATGTAGCCAATGTATATCAATGTTTCATGTATCATGCAACATTAACATGGTTTTCTCTATATTTGATTCGTTTCAAACATGCGAACTTAGGTATGCAGGCATTTAAAAACAATTTAGTCGTATTATTTGCGTTATTAGTTTTCAATTTATATATGAATTCTATTTTGGCAGTCTATGATACAAACTTTATGTTTATTGTAAGACCACCATTAGAAGGACTTCCATTCCTTAACCTAAATCATGGATACTATATCTATTTATTTAGAGTCATCATGCTTGGAGTGATTGGACTTAGCCTATTCCATTTACCATTCATAGTAAAAGAAAGAAAAAGCTGTGCGACAGAAAGCGATTTTAACATCGCTTTCTGTCGCACAGCTTTTCTTATACCAAAAAAACTCCATTTTATTTAGGAGAACTTTATTATGAATCAATGACTGAATCTATATTAAATCTAGGAACACGCTTAATTGATGATGGATTTGATAAATTCATTATGATTACGGCAGATCCTCATGTATTAAGTAGAAACAAAAGGAAAAACATGCAAAACACACGTTGTAGCTGATGATGTGACAAGCGATGCATTACGTGATCTACTATATAATGAACTACGTTTTGGTGTTCGTACTCTAATCTTTGTAGCCAACTGCTTCTTATTACCACGAGTTTGTTTGGCATTAAAAGATTATCGTAACCTAATGCCAGATACAATTGGATTAATTGTCTTTGACAATACAGAATGGACAAACTTTTCAAGTCCCACCGTACATGTTGTACTTATGGGTGTTTTTATTTTTATACCTTAAACATTACATGCATTTTCATTTTTCGTCAGTTATAACTTATAATTTTATATTTTTAACACTGTTCATCACTTATAAATGTGTTAAACTATAATTAAAGGAGGCTTTAAATTATGATCAAACGTGAACTATATATGAGTCGCATCCGTCCATTCATAGGAACTGACTTAATCAAAGTCATGACTGGGATTCGCCGCTGTGGCAAATCCGTCATGTTAAAGCTAATTCAACAAGAGCTTACAGAGTCTGGTATCAATCCAAAACAGTTTATCTCTATCAATTTTGAAGATATGAACTACTCCCACTTACAAACTGCACAAGCACTGCATGATGAAATCAGTGCAAGAGCCTCAGAAATAGGAGGAAAAGTTTATCTATTCTTTGATGAAATACAAGAAGTCAAGGATTGGGAAAAGTGTATCAACTCCTTTCGCGTATCGTTGGATTGTGACATTTACATTACAGGCTCAAACGCAAATTTACTATCTAGTGAACTTGCAACGTATTTAGGCGGCCGATATGTAGAATTTGTGATATATCCATTTTCTTTTAAAGAATTCATGGAACTGTATCATTCGATTACTCCTGATGCATCCATTCAGCAATGTTTTCAAAAATACCTTATTGTCGGAGGTATGCCTTACCTTTCAAACATTCGTTATGCAGATGCTCCGTCTAAACAATATCTTCAAGATCTATTTAACTCTGTTCAACTCAAAGACATCATGAAACGAAATAAAATTCGCGATATTGATTTATTAGAACGAATCATTGCTTATGTGATTGCGAATGTGGGAACAACTTTTTCTGCATCCTCACTCGCAAAGTTTTTAAAAAACGAAAAGCGAACTGTATCTCCGGAAACAATTTTGAACTATATCAAATACTGTTGTGAAGCTTACTTGTTTTATCAAGTGAAACGAGAAGATTTACAAGGTAAACAAATTCTTTCTTCCAATGAAAAATATTATATTGCCGATCACGGCATCCGTGAGGCTATTTTTGGTGGTAATATGCGAGACATCAATCTTATTTTAGAAAATATCGTATATCTAGAATTATTGCGCCGAGGATTTGATGTAACTGTAGGAAGAAATGGCAATAAAGAAATAGATTTTGTATGCAACAAACAAGGCGAAAAAATATATGTTCAAGTCACTTATCTATTGGCATCCCAAGAAACAATTGATCGTGAATTCGGTGCTTATGATCGTATTAAAGATAATTTTCCAAAGTACGTTGTTTCTCTTGATGAATTTGACATGAGCCAAAATGGCATCAAGCATCGAAACATCCGTGATTTCCTACTAGCAAAGGAATGGAACTAAACAAAACGGCAAAATATTTCATTAAACGCTTGACCTAAAGTTAACTTTAGGTGCTATCATACCTTCAATTACAGGAGGTAATGACATGTATTTAGAAAATATTAATGGTCCAAGTGACATTCAAAAATTAAATCTAGATGAATTACGTATTTTGGCAGATGAAACACGTGATGCACTTATCCACAAAATTTCCCTTGCCGGAGGACATAATGGTCCTAACTTAGGTATGGTCGAAGTAACCACTGCATTACACTATGTTTTTCATTCGCCAATTGATAAATTCGTCTTTGACGTTTCTCATCAGTCTTATCCACATAAAATCCTAACTGGACGAAAACAAGCTTTTTTGGATGAAGAACACTTTCATGATGTAACTGGATATACAAACCCAGAAGAAAGTGAACACGATTTCTTTACGATTGGACACACATCTACATCGATTTCTTTAGCTTTGGTTTTGGCAAAAGGAAGAGATTTAAATCATGGAAAAGAAAACATCATTGCGATCATCGGAGATGGTTCTCTTTCTGGTGGCGAAGCCTTAGAAGCCTTGGACTATGCAGGAGAATATAGAAACAATTTAATTATTATTGTGAATGATAATGATCAAAGTATTGCTGAAAACCATGGTGGTTTATATAAAAATTTAAAGGAACTTCGTGAATCCAATGGAAATTGCACAAACAATATCTTTAAAAGTTTTGGTTTGGAATACCATTATTTAGAGGATGGACATGACCTATTTAAATTGGTGGATTTATTCAATTCTGTAAAAGATATTGATCATCCTGTTGTACTACATATTCATACTATTAAAGGAAAAGGTTTGGCTTATGCCGAAAAAAATAGAGAAGCATGGCATGCAGGTGGTCCTTTCCATGTGGAAGATGGTAGTCCTCGTTTTACTAGTGGAAGTAATGACATGACTGTATTTAACAGTATTAAAACACTTCTAGACAACAACGAAAAAGCCATTGTATTAAATGCGGGAACACCAATGGGACTTGGTTTTACACAAGATGTTCGTCAAGAATATGTAGATCGTGGACAATTTATCGATGTAGGTATCGCCGAAGAAAACATGGTCGCAATGAGTAGCGGTATTGCCAAAAATGGAGGAACCGCCGTATTTGGAACCTATGCCCATTCCTTCAAAGAACCTATGACCAGCTTTCACACGATTTATGTTTAATGATAATCCAGCTGTAATGCTTGTGTTGAGTCCTGGTGTCTATGGCATGAATTCCAATACGCATATCGCCCTATGTGACATCCAAATGTTTGCGCACATCCCAAATCTTATTTATTTAGCACCAACCACAAAAGAAGAATATGAACAAATGTTTAAGTACGCGACTACACAAAAGGATCATCCGGTTGGTATTCGTATTCCCGCAAGTTTTGTTTCTAGTGGAATCAAAGATGAAACAGATTATTCTGTACTTAAAAATAAAGTTGAAATCCAAGGAGAAAAATTCGCAATCTTTGCGGTTGGATGTATGTTAGGTTTCGCAAAAAAAGTTGCAGAAAAAATAAAAGAAGAAATTGGCATTCAAATTACAGTCATCAATCCTAGATTTTTAACTGGATTAGATATAGAGTTATTAGAAAAGTTAAAGAAAAATCATACGCACATTCTAACTTTAGAAGATGGAGAACTCGTATCTGGATATGGTCAAAATATCGCATCTTATTATGGAGATAGTGATATAAAAGTAAAGAATTATGGTATCTCAAAAGCTTTCCACACAGACTATGATCCAAATGAATTATTAGTTCAAAATGGCATGTCTGTTGAAAATCTGTTTCAATATATACAAGAGAATATTTAAGACCGAACATCAAAATTTCAAGGCATCCCTTTAGCGATTCCTTTTGACATTTCCAACACGGTATATACTGTATTTGAACAACATGCCGTTGCGTATAATATTGCGATTATTACTTCAATCAACGAAACCGCAATTGAGTGGGCATGTACATTTAACTCAATCGCAATCATCCCTTTTTCTGATGCTGATACAAGACATACCATGGATATGATTATTCGTCCTATCAATGATCCAGGCATGTATATCACAAGTGTCTTCTTGATTCGAAAAGATCGTGAATTATTTTTAAAAGAAATTGGCGTTTTAAAGTAAATCATATTGACTTATTATTTATGTAATATATAATAAAATTAACGATAAACATTAATTATTTAATGTTAGGAGGTAATATCATGAATGATAAGTCTAAAGATTTATTGAAGAAAATGTGCTCTGTTTTAAAAGTCGTTCGACAGGTTTGTTTAATCTCTTTTGCGTTGATAATTGGACTAAGCTTATTTTATGCCTTCAACAAGGATGTATATAATACTCTATTTGGAAGCATAAGAATTGACTATCTTCAATTGATATTTAAAGATGATTTGGCATTAAACAAAGATAAAATGTCAATGTGGTTACCATTGATTTTATTAATCACCGCTATATTTATATTCATCATCTATAAATCTATACAAACGATTGAATCCATTTGTACAATTACAATGGATCATACTCCATTTGATGTTCGTGTTGCCAATCACATCAAAAAACTTGCCAAGTATATTCTTGCAGGTGGTATTGTCTTTAATATTCTTGAAGTATGTCGTGTTCTATATTTTAAACAGATACTCAACTTCGATCTACTTTTCAACACTAAATATGTTACACAAATAAATTTTGATATTCGTCTTCACTTAAGCTTCCTCATTTTTGCCGCACTTATCTATTTATTGTCTTATATATTTAGATATGGACAAGAACTACAACAATTGAGTGACGAGACATTGTAATTATGGGTAAGATTATATTGCGATTAGATCGTGTCATGGCCGATCGAAAAATGAGTTTGAAAGAGTTATCTGAAAAAGTTGGCGTCAGCAATGTCAACTTGTCAAAGATGAAAACGGGTAAGATTTCTGCGATTCGCTTCTCCACTTTAGAAGCTATTTGTGAAGTGTTAAATTGTCAACCTGGTGATATATTGGAGTATGTAAAGGACGATGAAAAGAGCTAAACTAGCTCTTTTTATATTTAAGAATTAGATGTAGATACACTGTTACTACATCTATTGATATTTTGTTAAAATATCCCTATACTATAAATGAAGGGAAGTGTTAATTATGCGTAACGTAATCAATGCTCAAAAAGATGATGTATTTAGAATTCGTATGAATTCAGAAATTAAAAATGAATTAGAAGAAGTTTTTGCGAAAAACGGTTTAACTTTAACGGATGCGGTTAATGTATTTTTCAACAAGCATTAAATACTGGAGCTTTCCATTTTCTGTAACTGAAGATAATGCTGAAAACATGAAAGCCAAAGCTTTAACTAAACTCATGAAAGAATTAGAAATTGGTATGAATTGTACTGAATCTTATTCTGAAGAAGAAGCTGAAAAAATATTAGGTTTATAATATGCAAATTATTTACAAGAAGACAGCTATTGATGATCTTTTAAACACTGAAAACTATATTATTAGTCGATTTAACAACGAACAAGCTGCACAAAAATTAAAAAGCACCCTTGTAAATACGATTGCTTTATTAAAAGACAACCCTTATTTAGGCCCAAAAATGTCGGATCGGTTTAATGTAGATACTCCATTACGTTATTTCGTCATATCAAAACAACTTGTATTCTACAATATCAAAAATGATAATATCGAGATTATCAGAATACTTGATTCAAGATCAAGATTACTTATCATTATTAT
>ENA-OQIR01000282-OQIR01000282.1-human-gut-metagenome-genome-assembly--contig:-NODE-282-length-23607-cov-5.613288_pt1 | contig 23607 bp, 33 predicted proteins | sample MGYA00242580_ERZ504745 | MGnify/ENA primary metagenome ERZ504745 (study PRJEB26092, sample SAMD00036214) | human gut metagenome | host: Homo sapiens | study: EMG produced TPA metagenomics assembly of...
CAATCCCCAAAAACGCAATAGAAAAAATGCACAAAAATAAAAACTTAAATTGTTGAAAATGTATAAAAAGCTAACTAAAAAATGTGAAACTTTGCCAGTCAAATAATATAAAAACGAAACGTTGACTTTATAAAACGATGTGACTAAAATCAAGTACAACGATAGTTGCTTCTTATTAAATCAAGACCAAACAAACATCAAAGGTCAGACAAAAAACATCTTGAGTTATTAAGAAACAATTTGCGTATCAAATTTCATATAGCAAAAAAGAAAGGAGGTAACGCAGATGGATGCTCTGGTAGATGGACTGTTAGAGGAACTTAATTGTGACGTGGTATTCAAGATACCGATATTCGGAGGCATACCCATATACGAGTCGGTAGTAGTCACATGGATAATAATGGCAGCGGTATTTTTACTGTGCTTTTTTCTCGGCAGAAATCTTTCAGTTGAAAATCCCGGACGCAGACAGGTAGCCGTAGAGGCAGGAGTCAAATTCCTTAATGATTTCTTCAGTGAGACTCTCGGAGAAAAAGGAAAGGATTACATACCATATCTGGCAACAGTAATCATCTATATAGGAATAGCAAACCTGATAGGCTTACTTGGCTTCAAACCGCCGACAAAGGATATGAACGTCACCGCAGCACTCGCTGTAATGAGCATAGTTCTTATCGAGGTGGCAGGAATCAGGGCAAAGGGCACCAAAAGGTGGCTTAAAAGCTTTGCAGAGCCAATGCCGGTAATACTACCTATCAATATCCTTGAGATCTTTATCAAACCATTATCGCTGTGTATGCGATTATTTGGAAACGTCCTTGGTTCATTCGTAATCATGGAGCTTTTAAAGATGGTCGTCCCGGCAATCGTCCCGGCAGTATTCAGTTGTTATTTTGATATCTTTGATGGACTTATACAGGCATATGTATTTGTATTCCTGACAGGACTTTTCATCAAGGAGGCAACCGAGTAAGAAGACCTGATGAGGCATGAAACACCACATCATTTAATTTCACATCGTAAGCATGGAAAATGTAACCTCGCTTACAAAAAGAAACAAAATAATTGCTAACCAAAAGAAAGCATATAAGCAAGAAAAGGAGAACACATTATGTCATCAACATTATTAGTAGCAATCGGAGCTGGAATCGCAGTATTAACAGGAATCGGAGCCGGACTTGGAATCGGTAAGGCAACAAGCAGCGCAGTAGACGCAATCGCAAGACAGCCTGAGGCTGAGAGCAAAATCTCTAAATCACTTCTTTTAGGATGTGCCCTTGCAGAGGCAACAGCTATTTACGGTTTCGTTATCGCATTACTTATCATCCTCTTCCTTAAATAATCAGGCAGCGTAACTGACAGTTACAACCAGATGAAACAGAAAGGAAGGTAGAGCAATGTTAAAAATTGATCCATGGAACATAATATGGACAGTAGTCAATCTGCTTTTCCTGTACTGGATATTTAAGAAATTCCTCTTTGACCGCGTGATGGGCGTGATTAATCAGAGAGACGAAATGATTCAGAAGCAGTTCTCGGAAGCAAAGAAGAGTCAGGACGATGCAGAAAGCTTAAAGAGCGACTATAAAAAGAAGCTCGAGAGTGCAAAGACTCAGGCAGACCAGATAATACTCGATGCCAGGGCAAGAGCCGAGGCTGAGCAGGAGAAGGCTCTTGAGAGAACCAGACAGGAAGCAGACAGTATGCTTGAAAAAGCAAAAGCGGACATTGCTAGCGAGCAGGATAAGGCAACAAAGGCCGCTGAGGCTGAAATTGCAAAACTTGCCATCTTAGCAGCGAGAAAGATTGTAAAGACAGGTGAAGCTAATGACACAGGCAGCAGTAAATAATGCAATAGTTTTGTACAGGCTGGCTGTAGAACGTCGTGATGTGGAGGAAGCACAGAGAGTATACTTTGTGACAGAAAAGCTTGCACAGACGCTTGCAAATCCACTTATACCGCTTACCAAAAAGTATGACATCATAGAAAAGGTATACGGATTTGAGAGTGAGCCAAAGCTTATCACAAGCTTCATAAAGGAAATGGTAAAGCTTGGATATGCCGCTGAAATGAATGAAATCTTTGAGGCATATTACAGATACTGGGATGAGAAAAACCATATCATAAGAGCTGAGCTTATCAGTGCAGAGGCCGCAACCGACGAGGAAGCAAATGACGCCAAGCGCTGCTACAAAGCAAATATCCGGAATATGAAATATCCCTTACACAGAAAGTGGACGAAACACTTTTAGGTGGATATGTGATTAAGACTCTTAATACAGAGTATGACAGAAGCTACGAAGGAAAGCTTCGTGAGCTTGAAAGAAAATTGACCAGGAGGTGACCCCTGTGGGCGCAATCAGTGCAACAGACATAATCTCCATTATCCAGAGCGAGATAGAGAATTTCGACTTCGATACCGAGAGCCGTGAGACCGGCGAGGTAATCTACGTCGCGACGGAATCGCCACAATATACGGCATCGACCATGCCATGTATGGTGAGATCGTAGTATTTGATAATGGAGTAAAAGGAATGGTTCAGGATATCCGTCAGAATGAAATCGGTGTAATCCTTTTCGGAAGAGACCACGGAATCCATGAAGGAACCAAAGTAGTAAGAACAAAGAAAAAAGCCGGAATCCCTGTAGGCAAAGGCTTTATCGGCCGAATCATCAATGCCTTAGGTGAGCCTATTGATGGAAAGGGCGATATCAAAGAGGAAGATTACAGACCAATCGAGAATGAGGCACCGGGTATCGTGGACAGAAAGTCAGTAGATACTCCACTTGAGACAGGAATCCTCTCAATCGATTCAATGTTCCCAATCGGACGTGGACAGCGAGAGCTTATCATCGGTGACCGTCAGACAGGAAAGACATCAATTGCCACAGATACCATCATCAACCAGAAGGGCAAGGATGTTATCTGTATATATGTAGCAATTGGCCAGAAAGCATCAACAGTAGCAAAAATTGTGTCAACTCTGACAAAACACGGCGCAATGGATTACTCAATCGTGCTTTCATCAACAGCCAGCGATCCTGCATCACTGCAGTATATCGCACCATACGCAGGAACAGCCATGGCAGAGCATTTCATGCATCAGGGCAAGGATGTACTTATCGTATATGATGACCTTTCAAAGCATGCGGTAGCATACAGAGCACTTTCGCTGTTGCTCGAGAGATCACCGGGACGTGAGGCATATCCGGGAGACGTATTCTATCTCCACTCAAGACTGCTCGAGAGATCAAGCCGTCTGAGCGATGAGCTTGGCGGAGGCTCAATCACAGCACTCCCAATCATCGAGACACAGGCAGGAGACGTATCAGCATACATCCCTACCAACGTAATATCTATCACAGACGGACAGATATTCTTAGAGAGCAACCTCTTCAACGCAGGTATGAGACCGGCCGTAAACGTAGGTCTTTCAGTATCCCGAGTTGGTGGAGCTGCCCAGACAAAGGCCATGAAGAAGGCATCAGGAAGCATCCGTATCGACCTGGCACAGTACAGGGAGATGGAGGTCTTCACACAGTTTGCATCAGACCTTGACGATGCCACAAAAGCACAGCTTGCACATGGAAAAGCACTTATGGAGCTTTTGAAGCAGCCGCTTTGTCACCCACTGTCACTGCATGAGCAGGTAATGACACTTATCATGGCAAACAATGGTGTGTTTGATACAATAGAGACAAAAGAGGTCAAGAAATATCAGGGCGATATCCTCTCATACATGGATCTTTCTTATCCGGAAATCGGACAGAAAATCGAAGAGAACAGAGCCATTGATGAAGAGCTCGTAAATAAAATCATGGATGCAGTAAAAGAGTATAAAGGGTAACAGGTAGTATTATGGCAAACACGAAGGAAATACAGGATCGAATAAAAAGTATCAATGATACGCTTAAAATCACAAATGCCATGTATATGATTTCTTCTTCGAAGCTGAAAAAGTCCAAAAAGATGCTGGCAGATACAGAGCCGTATTTCTTCACACTGCAATCAGAGATGAGCCGAATACTCAGGCATCTGCCTGATATGGAGGACATCTATTTCAAGACCAACGAGGATAAGCTGCCTGAGGACAGAAAGGTCGGATATATCGTAATCACAGCCGATAAAGGACTTGCGGGCTCATACAACCACAATATCCTGAAAATGGCTGAGGAGCACTTAAAGAATCATCCGAACCATTCACTTTTCGTACTCGGAGAGCTGGGACGTCATTATTTTGAACAGCGTGGAATTGAGATTGAAAAACAGTTCCACTACACAGTTCAGAATCCGACACTCAACCGTGCCAGAAATATTGCAGAAGAAATTTTGGAGCTATATCTACATAACGAGCTGGACGAAGTTTATATTATCTATACCAGCATGATAAATGCGATTCAGGAGGAAACACAGATGTCACAGCTTCTGCCACTGAAAAAGGCAGACTTCACTGTGCAGATTCCTATAGACATACCGAGGGAGGAACTGGCACTCAAGCCATCGCCTGAGGCAGTCATGGATCGTATCGTACCAAACTACGTTGTTGGATTTGTCTACGGTGCTCTTGTAGAGTCATTTTCATGTGAGCAGAACGCCAGAATGATGGCGATGCAGTCCGCATCAAACAGTGCGAGGGACATGCTTGCAGAGCTTGACATTCTTTACAACCGTGCCAGACAGGCAGCGATTACACAGGAGATTACAGAGGTAATAGCCGGTGCTAAATCGCAGAAGAAAAAGAGAAGTAGGCTTTTTGATGAAAACAGGAAAAATTATCCAGGTTATGGGTCCTGTTGTCGATGTAGAGTTCGAGGATGAGAACCTGCCGGCAATCAGAGACGCACTAGAAGTTTTAAATGGTGACAAAAAAAGTGTGATGGAAGTCGCACAGCATATTGGAAATAATACAGTACGCTGTATCATGCTTGCTTCCAGTGAGGGACTTCACAGAGATATGGAAGTAACAGCACAGGCGCCGGCATCAAGACACCTGTCGGAGAGCAGACTCTCGGCAGACTGTTCAACGTGCTCGGTGAAGCTATCGATGGCGGAGCACAGCCTGATACAGAAGAAAAGTGGGAAATCCACAGAGAACCACCAACATTTGAGGAGCAGAACCCTGCAGAGGAAATCCTCGAGACAGGTATCAAGGTCATCGACCTTCTTGCCCCATATGCAAAGGGTGGAAAAATCGGACTCTTCGGAGGAGCCGGAGTAGGAAAAACAGTCCTCATCCAGGAGCTCATCAGCAATATCGCAACAGAGCACGGCGGCTACTCAATCTTTACAGGAGTCGGAGAGCGTTCAAGAGAGGGAAATGATCTCTGGACAGAAATGAAGGAATCAGGAGTTCTGGAAAAAACAGCCTTAGTGTTCGGACAGATGAACGAGCCACCAGGAGCGCGTATGCGTGTAGCTGAGACAGGACTTACAATGGCAGAGTATTTCAGGGATGAGAAGCACCAGAACGTGCTGCTTTTCATCGATAATATATTCCGTTTCACACAGGCAGGTTCAGAGGTTTCAGCACTTTTAGGACGTATGCCTTCAGCCGTAGGTTATCAGCCTACACTGGCTACTGAGATGGGTGAGCTGCAGGAGCGAATCGCATCTACAAAGAACGGTTCGGTAACATCGGTACAGGCCGTATACGTACCAGCCGATGACCTCACAGACCCGGCTCCGGCTACAACCTTCGCACATCTGGATGCCACAACAGTTCTTTCAAGAAAGATTGTTGAACAGGGTATTTACCCGGCAGTAGATCCACTTGAGTCTACATCACGTATCCTCGAGCCTGATATCGTAGGCGAGGAGCATTATCAGGTAGCACGAAAGGTACAGGAGATTCTCCAGAAGTACAAGGAGCTGCAGGATATCATCGCGATCCTTGGTATGGAGGAGCTGGCAGATGAGGACAAGGTGCTTGTATACAGAGCAAGAAAAATCCAGAAGTTCCTCTCACAGCCATTCCACGTAGCCGAGAACTTCACAGGTATCCAGGGTGTCTATGTGCCTGTAGAGGATACTATCAAGGGCTTCAAGGCCATCATAGATGGTGAGATGGACGAGTATCCTGAGAACGCATTTTTCAATGTCGGAACAATCGAGGACGTCAAGGAAAAAGCAAAGACTATGCAGCAGTAAAAGCATAAGGAAGGACAAATCGTATGGCAACAAATACATTTTATCTAAAGGTAATAGCTGCTAACAGAGTGTTTTACTCAGGAAGATGTCGTTCCATAATAGTCCCTGAGTTCGATGGCCAGAAGGAAATCCTCGCCCACCATGAGGATATGGTCATAGCCGTCGATGAGGGCGAGATGAGATTTCAGCCGGAGGGCAGTGACAACTGGGAGTACGCGGTAGTGGGAATGGGCTTCGTAGAGATAGTCAACAACCGTGTGACACTGCTTGTCGAGACAGCCGAGCATCCGGAGGAAATCGATATAGCAAGGGCAAGAGAGGCAAAGGAGAGAGCTGAGGAGCAGCTTCGCCAGAAGCAGAGTATTCAGGAGTATTATCACTCAAGAGCTTCGCTGGCCCGTGCCATGACACGACTGAAAGCAACTTCAGGAAAATAATAAATGTTAATAAATTACAAAAAAGAGGTTGTGACAACCTCTTTTTTGTTTACATTACACATGAAATGAGTTACAATGGCTATATAGGTTAGTAATATGGTCATAGAAGACAGGTGGGAATATGAGGATAGTATATGGACTGGGAGTATTGCTGGAAGCAATACTGATTGCACATTGCGCAATCTGTTCCTTTAAAAAACATGACAGACTCGGTAAAAGTGTGTGTATATATGAGACGTTGACATTTGCCTGCGCTATAGTCTTTTTTGTTTTTACATTTGTGCCGGGGCACACTGTTACAGTACTTGCGAAAGGGCTTACTATGGCTCTGTTTGACTGGATGCTCATCGCTCTTATGTTTTATACACAGTATTATACAGGTGCTGTAAAGACCTTCAAGGGAGTGCAGGCTGCTTCCATGATATTTGCGGTGCTGGACACATATATGCTTATAGAGAACACCTGGACTAATAAGATTTTTGATATAGAATCCATAAAAGCTGAGAATATTAAGGTGGTATTCAATAATGACAGCCTATGGTACAGGCTGCATTTTATATTCACATATGCGTTTGTGATTCTGATTATTTTTACATATCTGTATATGATTATCAAATCATCGCGCATGTACAGGGAGGCATATGGGGCTATAGCGGTAGTTATCTTTATCGGCTTTTCGTTTGACATTGCTACTATAGGTTCGGACTCCATATATGACCTCACCATGATTATATATGGTGCTATAGCTATTATCATATATTACCTGACATACAGATATGTGCCGAATGAGCTTATAGAAAATATGCTCTCTCTTGTGGTCCGCGATATGAACAATGGTATCATCTGCTATGACAGAAAGGGCAGGTGCATATATTACAATGACCTGATGGAGGCTATTTACAGGCATGGCGGCAATATGTCTGTTTATGAAAGTAAATATAGTCAGTGGATTGAAAAGCTGGGAGATGACAGAAGGGACAGTATGACCTTCCAGACAACAGATATTGAAATAAACGGTGAAAAGCACTACTTTGAGATTGCTACAAGCGCATATATGATGAGAGCAATCGCGTTATATGTGATTATTTTGTATACAATGACCGTACACAGATGTATGAGTCGTGGGAGCAGGAAAAGTACAAGGCATCGCATGACAGTCTGACCGGACTTTTGAACCGTGACCAGTTCTATGAGGATGTGCACGATATGGTGAACAAGTATCATGACACAACCTTCTACCTGATTTGCAGCAATATAAAGGATTTCAAATTCATCAATGAGATATTTGGAATGGAGAAGGGCAATCAGGTGCTCATAAAGCAGGCGAAGCTCATGGCATCGAATCCATCTGAGAGGACCATTTGTGCAAGGCTTATGAATGACCGCTTTGCGCTGTGTCTGCCAAGAGAAGAGTTTGATGAAAAAAGAGTGGCAGATTCAATAAAAGAGCTGCAGCGTGAGTTTTCGGGCAATTCTTTCCATCTGCATACATACATGGGTGTGTATGAGATAAGAGACAGGGATGAGGCTGTCAGCATTATGGTAGACAAGGCTAATATAGCGGCAGACACCATAAAGAATAATTATGACTGCTGTGTGGCATACTATGATGAACATCTGCTTGAGATATCAATAGAGCAGAGACGTCTGCTCGGTGAATTTGAGCCGGCATTGCAAAATGATGAGTTTGTCATGTACTTACAGCCACAGGTGAAACGTGATGGTGCTGCAAAGGGCGCAGAAGCGCTGGTACGCTGGGTTCATCCATCAAGAGGCATCCTGACACCGTATGCTTTTATTGATATTTTAGAGAACGCAGGTCTCATTTACAAGCTTGACCTATATATATGGGAGAAGGCAGCGCAAAAGCTTGCAGAGTGGAAGGAAAAAGGCTATGGAAGCTATCATATATCTGTAAATATATCTACAAAGGACTTTTACATTATAGATATATATGAGACCTTTACAGGCTGATTAATAAATATGGCATAGCAGCGTCCAATCTGCATCTGGAGATTACAGAGACAACGCTGATGACCGATTTTGAGAAGAATATGAATATTATCCACAAGCTTCAGGGCGTAGGCTTCAGGGTGGAGATTGATGATTTCGGAAGCGGTTACTCATCACTCAACATGCTAAAGGACATCAGTGCTGATGTACTGAAAATCGATATGGGCTTCCTTCGCAAATCTGAGAACGAGGTCAAGGGACAGGATATATTAGAGAGTATCATCACGCTTGCAGGCAAGATAGGCATGGACGTCATCACAGAGGGTGTGGAGACGAAAAAGCAGCTTGATATGCTTACAATGATGGGATGTCATGAGTTTCAGGGATATTATTTCTCAAAACCGGTACCGGTATCTGAGTTTGAAGAAAAGTATCTGGTATAGCTATCATGTATATCTATTATGTATATCCAATATATATTTTGGGTATTGTGCAAAATTTAATACACTGTATATTTGGGGCGGGTATTGAAATATCCGCCCTTTTTTTCTATAATAATAAACCGTGTGGATTGCTGTAAATATGTAATTGCTGTGGGTCACACGAGGGTGTGGCGGCTAACAGCGAATATGAGAAAAAGAGGCGAAAAAATGACTGAAAAAGAAAAAATAAGGATTCAGACATCAGAGACCTTTTTGCTGAGTGCTATTCTGGCACTTTCCGGAGGCTTTCAGGATGCCTACACCTACAATGTGAGAAATGAGGTGTTCTCGAATGCGCAGACAGGAAACGTAGTGCTGATGAGCCAGCATCTGATGATGGGTGAATGGATGAAGGGACTATCGTATCTTTTCCCAATCCTTTCATTTGCACTCGGTGTGCTTGTGGCAGAGAGAATCGGGCATAGATATAAGAAGGCAAAGCGCATCCACTGGCGTCAGATAGTGGTGGCGATAGAGATAATCATACTGTTTGTGGTGGGCTTCATACCACACAGGTACGACATGATAGCGACCATGCTTGTATCATTCAGCTGTTCTATGCAGGTGCAGTCCTTCAGAAAGGTAAACGGCTACGGCTATGCCAGCACCATGTGCATCGGCAACTTAAGAAGCGGCACAGAGAGTCTGTCAATATATCTGCGTGACAGAAATATCGGGGCACTGAAAAAGACCGCGCACTACTATGGAATTATTCTGATATTTGCAATAGGAGCAGGTATAGGCGGAGTGTGCTCACTGCACATAGGAATACGCGCTATATGGGCTTCAAGCGTGCTGCTTGCCATTGTATGTGCAATGATGGTCAGGGAACACTGATAAACAGTTACAAATAGTCACGAAATATATATAACGGAGATACAATATAAAATGAAATTATTAAAGCAATTTCTCATCATACTTGCGATTTCGTTTTTAGGTGAGATACTCAAATATTTACTGCCATTGCCTGTCCCGGCGAGCATATATGGCATGGTTATACTTTTCATAGGTCTGCTGACAGGCCTGATACCGCTTAACTCTGTAAGGAGTGCAGGCAAATTCATGATAGAGATAATGCCTGTCATGTTTATCCCTGCGGGAGTGGGGCTTATGTCATCCTGGGGCAATCTTGAGCCGGTGCTCGTACCGGTGCTTGTAATCACGGTTGTGGCACTTCTAACTGTAATGATTGCTACAGGACATGTTTCACAGCTCGTAATCCGTATGCAGAAGCGCAAGAGGGCTGATGCAGGAGACAATAAATAAGATAGAGGATAATCATAATGGATAATTTGTTTCAGACATCGCTTTTTGCCGGTGTCACAGTAAGTCTGGTTGCATATCTGCTAGGTATGCTTTTAAAGAAAAAGTTTAAGCTTGCAATACTCAATCCGCTTCTCATTTCAATAGTACTGACCATCATAGTGCTTGTTGTGGCAGATGTGGATTATGACACATACAATAAGGGGGCATCGTACCTTAGCTGGTTTCTGACACCGGCCACGGTATGCCTTGCGATACCGCTCTATGAGCAGTGGACCCTGCTCAAGAAAAATATAGCAGCAGTCGCGCTCGGACTCACGGCAGGCGTCATAACAAGTCTTGTGACAGTGCTTGTGTTGTCAGTGCTTATGGGGCTTTCACACGAGGACTATGTCACACTGCTTCCAAAGTCCATCACGACAGCTATCGGTATGGGCGTATCAGAGGAGCTGGGCGGATATGTGACCATCACTGTCGCAGTTATCGTCGTGACAGGTGTGCTTGGAAATATACTCGGAGAGTTTGTTTGCAAAATATTCAGAATCACTGAGCCTATATCGAAGGGACTGGCGCTTGGTGCGTCATCACATGCCATCGGAACAGCGAAGGCTATCGAGATTGGCGAGATAGAGGGCGCCATGAGCTCTCTTGCTATCGCAGTGGCAGGAATACTTACGGTGGTGTTTGCATCGGTGTTTGCAAACTTTTATTGATTTGTCTGAGATTGTGGTGCAAATGACGGAAGCGAGAGGCTGTGCATATCTGCCTTCGCTTCATACTACGCGGCTAAGGGCTTGTAAGAATTGTGATACAGGTTGTGACAGGTAGGACGCAACCGACTTTTACGCGCCGTCCATGGCGCGGTAACGTCTCGCCCGTGCTTCCGTGCACGGGCGTTGCTGGATTGCAAACACAATTCCAACAATCCCTAGGCCGCTTCGTACAAGCTCAGGTAGATATGCGCAGCCTCGCGCTTCCTGCGCGTTGGCTTTTTCCACCATAAGATAAGTTCATTAAATAGTTATAGATGTAGACAATTGGTAAGAGTATATGTATGATTCAAGTCATATTAGTATTCTACAATCGTTGGAAAGGAATATTATGATAATTACAATTGCTAGAAAGTGCGGTTGCGATGCAGATAGTATCGGTAGAGCAGTCGCTGAGAAATATCATTTACATTTCATGGACAGAGAGGCTATTGCGGCCGGTGCCAAAGAGGCAGGCTGCTACGATGAGTATGAGGAGTTTTACAGTGAGAGACCGGTTAATTCCCTGCTTTACTCTATTGTGATGGAGACGGAGGAGGATAATGTGCTGCATGATACTCCGGCGAGGGCTCTTACATTTATAGACAGGCTGCCGCTTGAGGACGGCTGTGAGGGATATGTGATTCAGGGACGATGTGCAAACTTTGCCTTTCAGGGAAGAGATGATGTTGTCTCAGTTTTCCTGACAGCGAATGATGCCTTCTGCGTTGATACTGTGGCTGATACACATGGAGTCTCAGTGAGAAAGGCAAAGACTGTTGTGCGTGAGACAAATGACAACAGAAAGACCTATCACAAATACTATACCGGACAGGAGTGGGGGCAGGCAGAAAACTATGACCTGTGCCTGAATGTGGCAAAGCTCGGTGTAGATGGTGTGATTGCGATGATTGACAGCTTCATACAAAATAGAAAATAGAAGTGTATATACAAAAGCCGAATCCGTGGGAGTGTGGATTCGGCTTTTTGAGTTTGTTTTTGAAAATAAAAATTCATCGTTGGAAAAATGTACGGAATTATGTTACAAACACAGCAAAAAATATCAAGAATAATGTTACAACGGGGATATATCTTGAAAAATAGCTAATTAACGTTATAATATAATTAGCTAAAAAAGAAATGGATAGGAGGAAGGCATATGAATACAGCAACAGCAACTGCAACAGAAATGCAGAACAATTTTGGGAGATATTTGAATCTTGTTATGTCAGGACATGAAATCATTGTTACAAAGAATGGTCATGAAGTGGGAAGATTTATTCCTAAGGATGCCGCAGTATCATATTTGACGGATTCTCTAACAGGAATTCTTCAGGATAATGGTAATTTAGATGAGATAAAAACCGAAAGTATGAGGGAAAAATATGGTTTTGTTGATTGATACTAACATTATACTTGATGTTTTACTAAGTCGCTCAGATTTTGTGAAGGAATCATCTATAATTTGGAAACTTTGTGAAACTGAACAGGCAAAGGGATATATATCTACATTAACTTATGCAAATATGATGTATATCATGAGAAAACAAATGACTCCAGAGCAGATAGAAGATGTATTCCGCAAGTTAAAACTTATTTTTGAGTTCGCTGATTTTAGTTCAGTTGTGCTTGAGATGGCTGTAAATATGAAGTGGAAAGATTTTGAAGATGCCATACAAAGTGCAACTGCTGAATATGTTCATGTAGACTATATTATTACGCGCAACATTAAAGACTTTACGCAAAGTAAGGTTATGGCACTTACACCTGCGGAACTTTTGGCAAGAATTTAATTGCAATGCTTCGGATCTGGAAATGTTTGCGCTTATGTCATATGAGGGGGATAAAGGAAGAACTGCGCCTGATTCGATAAATAATTACTTTGCCTATAAAACAATGAAAGCAGATGCCGGTTATGGAATGGCTTCTGCTGATGAAAATAGCTTTGTAAACGAAAAAGAAACAGCTTTCAGTGCCGAAGCATAATAATCGTATGAAATGTCTTGGTAGGATCATCAAAGTAAAAAGTCATTTCACCGTTATACTTTTTAACAATATTTTCTATACTACGCATACCGAATCCATGAAACTGTGGATTCGGTTTTTTAGTTGGTAAAAGGTTGCCATTTTTATCAATAGGATTTACGCGGCAGGAATCTATCAGGGTGATGATAGTCATATTTGTATTTTCTCTACAAAAGACACTTAATTCGATAAAAGGATTAACCGCCATCTTCTCGGCAGATTCTACGGCATTGTCCATAAGATTACCAAACAAAATGCTTAAATCATCATAGCTTACGAAATCAATGCACTTGCTTCTGATATCGATGTGAAATGCGATTTTTTTCATGAGACATATTTTCTGGTAACGGCATATGAGAGAATTAAGCAGGTCGTTGTCGCAGACGCGCACAGAGTGCTGCAATTCGGGAGAACCGAGTACCCGGGTAAGATAGGCTGCAATTTTGTCGGTTTCATGATGCTCGTTTAAATCAGCAATGGCATTAAGGTGCTTCTTGATATCGTGAATGAGAACCTTCTGCTGTTCATCCTGTTCGGAAAGAGTCCTGTAGTACTCCGCAGAATCGGCATCGCGCTGGCTCTGTAGTTTTAATTCGGCTATCTGGGCATTCTTTTGCTTTATGTGCTCGTAAAGACTGAATGCGAGGATGTTGATGAGCAGTAAAAAGAAACAGCACAGGCTTATCATATAATTAAAAGGTGATTTAATCTCATAATAAATAAAAATATATATGAATGTATAAGTAATAAAAATTGAAAGAATAGGAACAATGATTAAAGTGAGTATTTCATAAGGAGAAAAATGAATACTATCTTCTTTATGAGTAAGCCTGTGCGAAATAAAATAAGTGACCACAAAATATAACAATTTACTCAAAAATGAGATAACATATAGAGAAATATAATCACTTAACTTATTATATATGTTGTATGAGAACGCAGAAAATAACCCCATGACAATGAGTTCGCTTAAAGACATGATTACAAGTAATAAAATGGAATGGAACAATAGTACATTGATACTGGAGGTCGTTGTTAATTTCATAAATATAAATGTTGCTAATAAAAATGAAATTGAATTTAATATAGGAATTTGTAAAAATGAGATGCAATATGCGATACAAAATAGTACGGATAATATAGAATATCGTTTGATATACGAAATCCTACATTCAAATATATTTGACACATATTGGACTAATATTATAGCTTCAACTATATAGATTAAAGAATAACAAAATATAACACTCATGATTACGTATATTACCTCTTACTTTCAATAAACAATAAATATGCATTCTTAAATTCTGTAAATTTGCGACGTGTAAGATAAGCAGTGAACAGGTCATCGCAGAGATAGATAAGCTCATGATCAAAGTGAGTCACTTTAGCCAGATTTACAATAAAACTGCGATGTGATTGAAAAAAGTTACTTTTGGGAAGTGCATTTATCCAAAACTGCAAAGTTTGTGTTGATTCGTAATCAGCAGAATTTGTATGTAGGGTTACATTTCTTCCCGTTGCTTCTATATATATTATTTCGTCAGTAGATATCCGGGCAACACCTGATTTGGTTTCAATAGCTACCAGACGATTTAAAGATGTATACAGTTCAAGTGCATCATCAAGATTTTGAAATAATCGTTGCTTATCTATTGGCTTGGATAAATATCTAAACACATGAAAGCGCATAGCTGCATCCAGATATTCAATGAAGGATGTTACTATAAAAATAATAACGGATTCATTTTGCTGTTTAAGCTTATTACCTACATATATTCCATCAAAACCGGGCATTTCAACATCTAAAAAGACAATATCTTTATCGCCGTTATCGGACAGGAGCGATTCCCCATTATCAAAGGATACAATTTCAGGACATTTAGTTTTCTTTTTGCCAAAGTAAGTGGTAATTAATTGTGATAGTACGCTAGTGATAGATGAGTCATCATCGCAAATAAGTATTCGCATAATAATTAATCTCCATAACAATAATGTGATTATATTATACAGGTAAATAGTGTATTAAAGCAACATAATGACATCAAAAGACAAGAAAACGCTATTTTTGGTTATTTTTGTTTGGGAATATTTCAACTAGAAGTTCTGTGAATCTTTGGGCAAGTTCAATTGCAGAACTATCACATAGATTGAGACTATCCAAAATCTGAATAGGGGTGTTGGTAGTATGTGTGCATCCATTTATTAGATAATCAGGATTTACGTGTAATATATCACATATGGAAATAAAACATTCAAAGCTAGGGTGTTGTGAACCACATTCTATGGCTGAAACATGATTTTGTGAAACATTTAATCTTTCAGCAAGAACAGCCTGTGTCAAATTGAGTTCTTTGCGGCGAAGTTTAATTCTATGTCCCATGGTAATATAGTCAAAATCCAAAATATTAATACCTCTTTCATAGTGATAATCTAAACACAGTCGTAACAGGTATTTAAGTATTTATGAACAAAGTAAAACAGATAATATCATTGAGACAGATAAAATATACTTGTTTTAGATTAAAAATCTGCGTAAGAGTGGATTGTTAAGTAAATATTACGAAATATGCCCAATTTATACGTGACTAGGGCGATTCATTCAAAACCATAGAATTATTATTAACAAAGTTATAATATATATGCATGAAGTTGATGATATTATGTTGATGACAGACGAAAAGGAGAAAATGATGAATAAAAAGGTTGCAAAGAAAAATTATGTTTTCTATGCAAAGAGAGTGTTAGGTGAAGTTCTTAGGCTTGAAGCTAATTCAACGTCATGCACCCTTTTTTATGAACCAAAGCAACCAGAAAACATTGCAAAATTTAAAAGAAAAACTAAATAACATGAGCGAGAAAATAGCAGATTGGCTTATCAGACAAAAAGCTATTGCCGCAGACGAACGTGAACTGTATGCATATGCAGTTCATTGTTTGTTTTCGCTCCTATATCCCTTAGTGTTTGCTTTGGTTATAGGGCGTTTTTGCAAATGCCGATAGAGGCAGTAGCTATGATTATGCCATTTATAGCAGTTAGGAAATTTTCCGGTGGGTATCATGCGGATAGATTCTATAAATGCCTTATCATATCCAGTATAGTAATTGTGACTATGCTACAGATATTAAAGTATATAAATAACAATATGTTCTTTAATGTTATATATATTGGCTCAAGTATCTTATTGATGATTTTTAGTCCAATAGATTCTGCAAACAAACGGCTTGATAATGATGATAAAAGATTTTGTAAAAAAATAACGATTTTAATTGTAGTAGTTCTGTTTATTATCGTGGAATTGCATTGGATAGCGGGATATAGATATTATACAAAGTTTATTGAATCTGGAGTAATGCTGGCAGAGATATTACAGCTAGTTGCTATATTTAACTTAAAGTATGGTAGAAAGTAAAGGAGAGGATTGCATGCATATTAGGTATTCTACAGATGATTATGAAAAATTAGACGGACAGCATAATATTATGGTTTTAGTTGGAAATGGGTTTGATATTGCCGTTTTGAACAAATTTGGTGATAAAAAGATGAATGGAAAATCCACGAAATATTCTGATTTTTTGAGTATGTTACATATTTTAGATTATGTGATGATAATAACTTAATATATAAGAAGATGAAAGAGGATCATGAGCAGGATAAAGAGAACTGGTGTGATTTTGAAAGCTCTGTTGATGAATTACTGGGGGAGATGATAAATGATGGACGACAAGGCGAAATTCCAAAATTAGAAACGGATCTTGACGCTATACAAAATTCATTTTCTCGATTCTTGAATGATATTGTGACTACTGATGTGGTGTTAAAATTAAACGATAAGTCAAAGGCGAATAAGTGGGCAGATACAAGCTTGAGCAAGTTTATGGGAGATATTAACCCTAAAGATGATATGATGTTTGTGAAAAATACATATCATTATAATTTGTACAATTTTTTATTTATTAACTTCAACTATACAGAATTACTTGATAATTACATATATTTAGATAAGTCACAATTTGAACCGCATAGGTACAAAAATGCAGATAGAAATTTTACATTTTTCCCAAATCCTGACGGAAAATTAACGGAATTTAATGAGGATACTTCTTGGTCATCTTATATTATGACAAATATTATTCATCCGCATGGAAGACAGAACATACCTCGCTCAATGATATTTGGAACAGAACTGAATGAGTATGATAAAAGTCATGTTGAGAAGAGACTTATTAAATCCTATTGGGCACAAGATGACTTAAAATATAGAAAATATTTCGAGGATACAGAGTTATTTATTATTTATGGAATGTCCATGTCGAAAACAGATAGCTGGTGGATGAATAATGTATGTAGTTGCTTGGAAAAGGGAAAATCGGAACTGATTATTTATAATTTTGAGACTAAGCTTCCTGAGGAGAGTGTAAAGGATAATTTTTTGAAGGCATGCACAAATAAAGGAAATATAAATATTGAAGAAATAAAAGAGAAAATATTTGTTGTTCAATTACACAATAATGATAATTACTTTTTAGGTTTGAGAGAATAAAATGTTTTTTATAAATAGAAAATGACCAAAAATGGCTGTAAAATGTTGTTTCGTGTAAATAGTATTGAAAAAACAACGAAAACGATGATAATCGAAAGTGTCATCAACTTCGAGCAACAATAATTATTGTTATGTAACTTATTAATGAAATTTTAAACGTAAAGGAGAAATTTATGAAGAGAACTTTAATTGCACTGTCAATGTTTGGATTAGTTATGGTAACTAGCTCACCGGTATTTGCTAAGAATGCCTCAAATACTAATTTGCCTAGTAAAGTTGTTTCGTTTAGCTATAGCACATCAGCATATACTGATCTTAGAGAAAAGCAGGACACATCATCGCATTACATAAAAAATAATTCGGGTTTTGATTTATGGGTTGAGTCATTAACATCAGGAAATGTTAATAAGACAGTTAAAGGATATGCAATTATTCCGAGTGGTACGGAAAGGAGAATTAGAAATACAATTAAAGAGAGTGGATATTCATATTGTAAATTAGGAATCACTTCCGCAAAATCATCAGTAAGTGGAAGAGTGAGCGGAAAATGGAGTCCTGACTGTGCAGGATCATATCCAGCAGCAAACTAAGTATGGAATAATAGGTACTCATCGTTCGGACTATAATTGGACAATGAGTACCTTATTTAACAATAGATATGAGAAGAAGCAATTTATTGGGAGAACATTATGAAAAGAAAACTAATCACGACAATCCTTACATTATCTCTTTGCCTGTCATGCTTTACAGCATGTTCGTTTAATGCAAAGAAAGTATCAGACAATATAGGAAAAGGCAATGAAAGTGATCTGCCGGAGGCAGAGGATGTAGTCATAGATGACAAGGACGATATGTACAATATAGGAGATGAAATTGATGTAAAGACGGTAGAGTACGGCACTGACAGAGAGTATATCGAAAAGTGCTATACCGTAAACAGTGTTAAGTTATATGATACAGCTGCTGAGGTGGATGGAGTATCGGATAATCTTATTGAGATTGATTATTACATGGGTGCAGATCCGGAGAAGCCTAAAGCAATGAAAAAGGAAGAAGTAGCCTCAGGAAAATTTTTATATTGCGATGTATCTGTCAAAAATGTAGAGGATAACACATGTACAATAGGGGATATTTCACTGGTGTATGAGGTTGACGGAGCATGTCGGCTTGTAGGCAGTCCGGTATATTTTTCAGCGGCAAAAGATCTGGATAATGTAAATTATGACTATAATCTGCTTCAGGGACAATCAATGGATGTACAGCTTGGCTGGTGTGTAGATCCTGATTTATTGCAGATAAGTGATATGGATATGAGTAAGTTGTATTTAGCTGTTAATTTTAACGGCGAAGAAGAAAACAGGCAGTACATAAAGCTTGGATTGGAGTAGTATATGCAGAAAGTTTTGCGAACAGAGATTAAAAAAGCGATCATGACAAGATATTTTATCATCTCGATTGCTATTGGTATACTTATCAGCATGTTGGGACTGGTTTATAATGTAGGACTTTTTTGTGGAAATCAAAGATATGATGGGATGAATCCGTGTTACGAGGCATTTACGCTGTTTAATCATTGGATTGGTGGAGAGGGGTTTTCACTGGGGTCTTCTTTGTATTTTTTGTATTTCCAATCCTTATTGCAATTCCGTATGGATGGTCTTACTGTGGAGAACAAAAAAGCGGATATATGAGTCAGATGATAGTAAGAACGGGAAAACAGAGATATTTAACGGCTAAATATATTGCAACTTTTATTTCCGGTGGACTTACCATGGTAGTCCCGCTGATTACGAATTTTATGCTTACAGCATTGTTTGTTCCCGCGATAAAGCCGGTTCCTACATATGATACAACGTATGGAGTATTTGGAAATTCTATTTTTCAGAACTATATTATACACATCCGCTGGTATATGTATTGCTATACCTGTTTGTGGATTTCATGTTTTGTGGTGCTCTGACATGTCTTACTATGTTGTCTGCTAGTTTCATAAAATATAAATGGATAAACTGTATTTTGCCGTTTGTTGTTTGTATGGGAATAGCACTGCTTGGAAATATAATATGCTCTAATGAACCGGAAGCGGTAAATTACCAATTATCGCCATTCTATTTTACTAAATGTGTTCAGACGAGTTATCCGACAAAGCTGTCTGTTATTGTCGGTATGTTGTTATTGATGGTAATTGTAACAGTAGTATTCAACACTGTTTTTATGCGTAAAAAAGATATAATGTGAGGCCGGATATATGAAACTATGGAAAATGTGCTGGTATGACATCAAAAACGGTTGTCTTAAAAATATAAAATTATTATTGTTTCCTATAGTATACGAGATTGTGGTTTTGTTTGCGATGATGCAGAAAGTAGTCTCGTATGAGAAGTACGGCATGGAAGTGGAAAAACATCTGGGAGATATATTGTTATACAATTTCGGAGGTATGCCTAAATATGTTTTGTCTGCAGAAAAGGTTTTTGAGTTTCCGGTAATCTGGACAGTATTTTTAGTATTGATTTTGTTTGCTACGCTTAGTTATCCAATGACTAATTTACAGGGATTTGGCAACAAGGTGCTTGTAAAGGGACAAAATCGGATTAAATGGTGGTTGTCAAAGTGTTTGTGGAATCTGCTTTGTAATGTGATATTTTTTGGCATAATAATTGTTATTATGCTGATATTTTGTCAGATAAAAGGCATACTGTTTGATATGCATATAAATACCGAGATGCAGACCGTCTTTTTTGAACCGGATGCGGATACAGAACTTGTAAAAGATGCATTTATGCCATTTGGCGAGCTGGTTTTGGTGTTTCTATTGTCAGTAACAATATGTCAGCTTCAGATGTTGCTTTGTTTGTGGTTCAAGCCTGTATACAGTTTTATGATAATGTGTATGCTGATGCTTGCGTCAGCGTATTTTCAGAGTGTTTTTTTAATAGGAAATTATGCAATGCTTATAAGGCATTCATGGATAAATGTGGATGGAATGGATTGTAGCATAGGCATACCTGTTACGTGTGTTCTAATTGTGTTTACTGTAATTGCTGGATTTATACGCTTTAAAAGGTTTGATATCATTCAGGAGGAGAATTGAAAATGACAGAGATAGAAGTTAAGAATCTGTGTAAAACAATAAATAAAAACATGGTGCTTGATAATATTAACCTACATATGGTATCGGGGCAGGTTTATGGCTTTCAAGGGATAAATGGATCGGGTAAGACAATGCTCATGAGAGCGCTTATAGGACTTATACATCCAACAAGCGGCACGATATTAATCGATCAGAAGGAATTGGGAAAGGATATGGATTTTCCGAAAAGTATTGGATTTTTGTTGGAGAATCCAACGTTTCTTGATATGTATTCAGGACCGGATAATTTAAGATTGCTCGCTGGGGTGGATAACAATATATCGGCAGATATGATTAATAAGGAAATAGACAGTCTAATAGAAGAGGTGGGACTGAAAAGTGCCCGAAACAAAAAATACAAGAAATATTCTCTTGGAATGAAGCAGAGACTTGGAATTGCGGCAGCAGTACTGGGAAATCCGGATATTGTTGTGCTTGATGAACCTACAAATGCTCTTGATGATGATGGTAAAGATATGGTTAAGCGCATAGTGAAAATGCAGAAAGAACGAGGTGCACTTGTGATTATCTCCTGCCATGAAATGCAGACACTTGAGGAACTCTCAGATGAGATTGTAAGACTTAAGGAGGGCAGAATATGCGAGTGAGAAAAAGGGTGACGATTTTCATATTGTTATCGGCTATCATTATAGCGTATATTGTCCGGGTAACAGTGGTTAATAAGAATGCAGAAAGGACTCCTGTTGTTACTTACAATGTTGGGGAAGTAGTAGATTTTGGAACTGACTACATAGATACCGCAGATGAAGCAATACCCGGATATGCCATACAGGTATTGGGTTATGAACTGGTCGACACAAAAGAACTCTATGACAGATACAATATGGGCGAGGTAGAGGAATATGCATTAAAAAATACACCATTTTATTGTCTGCTCAAGATACGTTTTTACAATAACGATTGTGATATGGGGGAACAAGGCGGTCTTATGCTTAGCAGATACAGTCTTGTTGGTGACAATTATATGAGCATGGTAAGTGAGAATGTATTCTGTACGATGTATCCGGATATGCCCGGAATTTCGTTTTCTTTGAGACAAGGAACAAGCATGGAACTTGAGTTGCCGTATCCGATTACACGTAATGAAGGGCGCACAAAATCAGATATGGAGGAAAAAGCGCCTATGCTGGAAATATCAGAGTTTCCTAATCGGAAAGTGTTAAAGGCTGGGTAAGAATGTGAATATATGAACTCCGGGCAGATTGCTGCTCCGGAGTTTTTTATTACCTGTTTAAATCTATTACCACTATATATTACAATATAAAAGTATAAGGGCAAAACCTTAAGCGCTTGAGGATAAAAAGATTGGATAAGGAGCTTATGAATAAAAAGGAATTTGAACAATTTGTTGAGGAGAGTGGAAAAGACATATTAAGATATTGCCGCATGATTGCATATAGCAATGAAGCCGGAAATGAACTCTATCAGGACACAATGTTAAAATTGCTAGAAAAGCAAGAGAGCTTAGACTGTGAGCAGAATATAAAGAGCTATGCAATATCCATATCAATTTTGCTTTTAAAGAACAAAAAACGTAAGTACGCGGTCAGAAATAAAAAGGCCGTGTTTGTAAGTCTGAATGATTTGGCGGATGAAGATGGAAAGCAGATACGAAATGAAAATATACTTACACCTGAAGAACAATATATGAAGAAGGATGAGACATATCTTGTAAAGCAGCTCGTATATGAACTCCCGGAAAAGTACAAAATTCCATTATATATGAATTATTCTGCAAATATGAGTGCCGAAGATATTGCAAAGACATTGGACATCCCACTTGGAACTGTAAAGACACGTATCAGGAAAGCAAAAAAGATGTTAAAGGAGAGACTGGAGGCTATAGGATATGACAGATGAAAAATTGGAAAAAATATTACAACAGACGCTTATTCCGAAGGTGGCAGATGAGGATATTTATCTATACAGAAAAGTGCGAAAAAGCAGAAAGAAGTTTGTCAAGATATTTGCAGCAGTAGCGGCATGTCTGGCACTGATTTTAGGAATTAATGCAAGCGGAACTTTTACAATTGGTACAGATAAAGATACAGACCAAACAGTAGCCGAAAATAGTCCGTTTGTTATAACCTGCTATGCAAAAGAATTGGAAAAGGGGGTAAGTGTACCGCTCAAGTTTGCCGGATATGATGAAAATGGCTATGTTATAAACAGAGGAGAAGATGGTGAGAGTGTAGCTTATAATACCGGGATACGCTTTAAATGTGAAGGCGATAATATTGCCACAGTAACTTACAGTATAAAGGGAGCTGCCTTTTGGATTTGTGAAAAACATGGAAATAGTATAATAACTGATTGTACAGAGTATACAGGGAAATATTTTAATGCTGGTGGTTTTGCGCCGGAAGGCTGCAAGGAAGATGAGACAGATGAAGAAAATTATGATATACGTGAGCTTTCAAGTTATACGTTAGCATATGATAAGCAGGAGTCTGATACATCTATATTTGCTATCAAAGGTATGAAAAAAAATAAGAATATTTATGAGTTATTTGAATCTGATTTTGTGGATGATAATGTTGAGGGAATTACCAAACTTACTGATGATGTAGTGATAACATGTACAGTTACCTATAATGATGGAACCTCAGAAAGTAAGGAGATTGGTCTTAAAGGGATTAAAAAAACTATAAAAAATGACGGAGAACAGTCATGTGAGGTAGCTGATTTTGCATGTGAGCTTAAATAAGAAGGGAACTGATATAAATGAATAAAAAAACACTAATTAAAGTATGCGCAGTTACATGTGGATTAAGTCTGACACTAGCTGGATGTACATCTTCAAACAATAGTAATGACATAAACAATACAGAAAATTATAATAACAGAAAAT
>ENA-OQIR01000284-OQIR01000284.1-human-gut-metagenome-genome-assembly--contig:-NODE-284-length-23428-cov-4.426591_pt1 | contig 23428 bp, 22 predicted proteins | sample MGYA00242580_ERZ504745 | MGnify/ENA primary metagenome ERZ504745 (study PRJEB26092, sample SAMD00036214) | human gut metagenome | host: Homo sapiens | study: EMG produced TPA metagenomics assembly of...
CAATATGATAGAAGAACGTGGAATCAAAGTAGTCAGAGGGACACATAAGGAATAAAAAAGTTTCCATACGTTACTGTTCACTTCGTTCACAGTAACGTAGCCAAAATTCATCCAGATTGCTGCGGCAATGGAATTTGGCTTGTATGTCTCGGGATTTTGGCATATTCATGCCAAAACACCTCGCGGGACAGTGGCGTGTGAACAGTAACTTCCATACAATTTATAAAATAAAAAGAATATAAAATGCCTTGAAAATAAGAGTAAGTAATGCTAACATAAGTATAAAGCATATTTCTCTTATATTTCAAGGCATTTTTGCCGTCTGATTATTCTAATCTCAATTCAGAAATCCATGCTTTTAATTCCAGTTAATTATGAAAAGCAGGAGCTGAGAAGTGATAAGAATAGCACAAAATGTTCTTTGACTCCTGCGGAAAACAGGAGGTATTGCCAATGGCAAAAAGAAAGAACAAAAAAATTATTGTGAAAAGAAACCGATTGAAAGGCAACACAGCAACTGCAAACCGTAAGTACAAAGATACAGTCTTCCGTATGCTGTTTTCAGACAGAAAGAATCTGTTGTCGCTGTATAATGCAATCAATGAAACTTCTTATACAGATGCTGCTCAATTAGAGATTGTGACACTTGAGAACGCAATCTATATGGGAATGAAGAATGATCTGGCGTTTATTATAAATACGAATCTGTTTCTGTATGAACATCAGTCTACGTATAACCCGAACATGCCTTTGAGAGACTTATTCTACATTTCCAGCGAATATCAGAAAATGGTGGATTGGAAGTCCTTGTATACCTCAACAAGACTGAGAATACCCACACCGAATTTTATCGTATTTTATAATGGAACAGAGAAAAAAGAAGATAAGTGGGTAGATTATCTGTCAGAATCGTATGAAAATATGTCAGGAGAACCAAATCTTGAACTAAAGGTCATCACATTAAATATCAATGTAGGGCATAATAAAAAACTGATGGAAGAATGCCGGACACTAAGAGAATATGCTCAGTATGTTGACAAAGTACGCAGATATTCTAATGAAATGGAACTGAATACGGCAGTAGAACGTGCAGTGAGCGAAAGCATTCAGGAGGGAATTCTCAAAGAATTTTTGCAAAAGAATCGAGCGGAGGTAGTCGCTATGAGTATATTTGAATACAATGAGGAAGAGGAAAAAAGGAAACTCAGGAAAGCTGAGTATGAAGCTGGTATGGCAGAAGGAGTAATGAAAACTAAAAAGGAAACAGCAATTTCATTGGCTGAAATGGGATTATCTGTGCAGCAGATTGCTCAGGGAGTAAAAGTAGAAGAAAAGACTGTACATAAGTGGCTGAATGAAAAAAAGAATATGAAAACCACATATTAAAAATAATGGAAGCGGAGTCCACATTAACTGTAAATGTGGGCTCTTTTGGACTAAATGAACACATAAAAACACAACCCTATTGGATTTATCTATATCAGTATGTTAAAATAATTAATTGATAAAGGATTTTAACAGATGAAGCGATAAAAGAATAACTACTGATTTTATAAAGAAAAAGGAGTTTTTAAATATACTATGGAGAAACTTGTTATTGGTATCCTTGCCCACGTAGATGCAGGTAAGACTACGTTGTCGGAGGGGATTTTATATTTAACGGGAAAAATCCGTAAGCTGGGGCGTGTGGATCATAAGGATGCTTATTTGGACACTTATAACCTGGAGAGGGAGCGTGGAATCACGATTTTTTCCAAGCAGGCGGAGTTTGAACTGGGAAACAAGGGGATAACTCTGTTGGATACGCCGGGGCATGTGGATTTCTCGGCGGAGATGGAGAGAACACTGCAGGTTCTGGATTATGCGATTCTTGTGATAAATGGAGCGGATGGTGTGCAGGGGCATACTATGACCTTATGGAGACTTCTGTCAAGATACCAGATCCCGACGTTTCTGTTTATCAATAAAATGGATCAGGACGGAACTGATAAAGAGAAACTTTTGGCAGAATTAAAGAAGCGATTAAGTGATAATTGCGTTGATTTCACCTGGGAAAACACAAGTGGAATGGAAAATAGTATTGACGAAACAGCGGAGAAAGCAGAAGATGAAATATCAGCTCTGCATTCTCAGTTTCTGGAAGATGTTTCTGTCTGCGATGAGGAACTGCTTGAAAAATACCTGGAAACAGAGAAAATATCAACATCAGATATCCAAAAAGTAATCAAAGAGCGAAAACTTTTCCCATGTTTCTTTGGCTCTGCGCTGAAAATGACAGGTGTAGAAGAATTCCTCCATGGTTTGGAAAAATACTGCGAGACACCGACATATCCGTCTGAGTTCGGGGCAAAAGTATTCAAGATTGCCAGAGACGATCAGGGCAATCGTTTAAGCTATATGAAAATCACAGGTGGAACATTGAAGGTGAAGGAACTTCTCACAGATACAGAGAAAGCGGATCAGATCCGTATCTATTCCGGTGCGAAATTTGAGCTTGCAAAGGAAGCTCCTGCAGGAACTATCTGTGCAGTGACCGGCCTTTCCCAGACACATCCGGGACAGGGATTTGGGATTGAACGGGAATCTGAGATGCCGGTTCTGGAACCTGTATTAAATTACAGAATTCTGCTTCCTGAGGACTGTGATGTTCACCAGATGCTTAAGAAACTCAAAGAGCTGGAAGAGGAGGAACCGGAACTTCACATTGTATGGAACGAACAGCTTGGAGAAATCCATGCCATGCTGATGGGTGAGGTTCAGATTGAGATATTAAAGCATCTGATCTGGGAGCGTTTCCACGTAGCAGTAGAGTTTGGCACAGGAAATATCGTATATAAAGAAACAATCGCAGAGCCGGTAGAAGGTGTAGGCCATTTTGAACCGCTGCGTCATTACGCAGAAGTACACCTGCTTCTGGAACCCGGAGAACCGGGAAGCGGTCTGCAGTTTTTTACTGCATGCAGTGAGGATGTGCTGGACCGTAACTGGCAGCGTCTGATTCTGACTCATCTGGAAGAACGGGAGCATCCGGGAGTACTGACCGGTTCTCCCATCACTGATATGCAGATCACACTGATCACAGGACGTGCCCATCTGAAACACACAGAGGGCGGCGATTTCCGGCAGGCAACGTACCGGGCTGTGCGTCAGGGATTAAAGAAAGCAAAAAGCGTTCTGCTTGAGCCATATTATGAGTTCAGACTTGAGATTCCGGGAGATATGATCGGGCGTGCCATGACTGACATTCAGAAAATGAATGGAACTTTCCAGCAGCCGGAAGCAGATGAGGATGATATGATGGTTCTGAAAGGCAGTGCACCTGTATCAATGATGCGAGATTATCAGACACAGGTAACCTCCTATACAAAGGGACGGGGCAGATTATTCTGTTCATTGAAGGGCTATGCCCCATGTCAGAATCAGGATGAAATTGTAGAGGAGATTGGATATGATTCCGAACGTGACTTGGACAATCCCACGGGTTCTGTATTCTGTGCTCATGGAGCAGGATTTGTGGTGCCATGGTATGAAGTAGAGGATTATATGCACTTAGAAGGGATTGATGAGTCTGAACTGGGGAATACCATACCGGATAGTGAAGAAAGTATAGCAGGAAACAGGAATAGTAACAATCAGACAGATTCAGGTTATCGTCCACCCAGGAATGCCGGTGTAGGAAGCTATGAGGATGAAGAAGAACTGAAAGCAATTTTTGAGCGCACATTCGGACCGGTCAAGCGTTACAAAGAACCACAGTTTAAGAGAACATTTTCTGCAAAATCTGACAGTGGCAGCTATTATCGCAACAGTTTTTCTGCTAAGAAGAAAGAAAAAGAATATCTCCTTGTAGATGGCTATAACATCATCTATGCCTGGGAAGATTTAAAAGAGCTGGCAGATGCAAACCTCCATGCAGCACAGACAAAACTGATGGATATTCTGAGCAACTATCAGGGCTTTAAGAAATGTACGTTAATTCTTGTATTTGATGCTTACAAGATAGAGGGCCATGCAGAGGAAGTGATCACCTATCATAACATTCATGTAGTTTACACCAAAGAAGCTGAGACAGCGGATCAGTACATTGAGAAAACGGTCCATAAGATTGGCCGGGAAAATCAGGTAACGGTAGCAACATCCGATGGACTGGAGCAGATCATCATCATGGGACAGGGTGCCCACCGTATGTCAGCCAGAGGTCTTCGGGACGAAATAAAAGCTACAGAAAATCAGATCCGCCAGCAATGGCATGAGAAACGTCAGAGCAGTAAAAATTATCTGATCGACAATATTTCTGATGAAATGGCACAATATATGAAAGAGAAACGACTTGGAAAACAGTAAAAGGGAGATGCAGTCATGAAAGAAAAGCTTACACAGAAGGATGTTGAGAAAATCCAGCAGGAGATTGACCATCGCAAGCTGGTTGTACGAAAAGAGGCAATCGAAGCTGTAAAAGAAGCAAGAGCCAGGGGGATCTGAGTGAGAACTTTGAGTATTATGCGGCAAAGAAGCACAAAAACCAGAATGAAAGCCGCATCCGTTACCTTGAGAATATGTTGAAAACAGCAACCATTGTTTCTGATGATTCCAAAGACGATGAAGTTGGAATGGATGATATTGTAGAGGTATATTTCGAGGAAGACAATGAGATTGAGAAATACAAACTGGTTACTTCCATAAGAGGAAACTCCATGGAAAACCGCATCAGCATTGAATCTCCCATTGGTATGGCTCTGAAAGGTCACAAGGTTGGAGACAGAGTGGAAGTAAAGGTAAATGATAACTACAGTTATTTCCTGGAAATCCGTTCTATTGATAAGACTGGTTCCGAGGATGAAGAAATCCGCGGATTCTGATAATAATACTGTCGAAATACAGGATCCGGATTGATAAAAGAACTATTGTAAGAGATGAACACCGGTTAGTGTCATATCTCCTGCAATGGTTCTTTTTATTTTTATATCAAAAATACGTATGGATTTATGGGAACCTTATACAGAATGAATATGATGACTGGAAATTTTACATGGATTTAACATTCTCATGGGGATGATTTTACAAAGCATGGTTATGATGAGAAGCAAGTTAAATAACCATATACTTATGAAAAGGGAAAAGGAGAATAATCATGGATTTATTCAGTATATTAACATTGATCGGAGGCCTTGCATTATTTTTGTATGGTATGAATGCAATGGAGATGGACTTGCGAAGGTTTCCGGCGGAAAGCTGGAGAAGATTCTTGAAAATCTTACTTCAAATCCGATAAAAGCAGTGCTTTTGGGAGCAGGAGTAACAGCAGTGATCCAGTCATCTTCAGCTACGACTGTTATGGTAGTAGGTTTTGTAAATTCAGGGATCATGAAATTATCACAGGCAGTAGGAGTGATCATGGGTGCCAATATCGGTACTACGATCACCTCCTGGATCTTAAGCCTGACAGGAATACAGAGTGATAATTTTATTATTCAGATGTTTAAACCAACATCATTTTCCCCTGTGCTTGCGATCATTGGTGTGATCTTCATTCTGTTTATCAATGATTCAAAGAAAAAAGATATCGGAACAATTTTTATAGGTTTTGCAATCCTGATGTACGGTATGGATATGATGAGTTCTGCTGTAAAACCTCTTGCAGAAGTGCCGGAATTTACAAACCTGTTACTTAAATTCTCAAATCCGTTGTTAGGTGTTATAGCAGGTGCCCTTCTTACTGCAGTGATCCAGTCATCTTCTGCATCCGTAGGTATTCTGCAGGCCCTGTGTCTTACAGGTGCAGTACCGTTCAGTGCAGCAATCCCGATCATTATGGGACAGAACATCGGAACCTGTATTACTGCAATCCTTTCTGCAATCGGAGCCAAGAAGAATGCAAAACGTGCAGCAGCAGTACATCTGTATTTCAACCTGATCGGTACGGTTATCTTTATGACTGTATTCTATCTTATAAATGCAGTTGTTGGATTTTCTTTCTTCCATCAGGCAGCAACACCGGCAGGAATTGCTGTTATCCACAGTGTATTTAATGTTACTGCAACGATCATTCTCCTTCCTTTTGCAAAGGGACTGGAGAAACTTGCCTGTCTTACAATCCGGGACAAAAAAGAGGACGTTGTTGTTTCAGCAGAGGACAGAGAGTTTATGATCCTGGAGCCTCGTTTCCTGGAGAAACCGGCATTTGCAGTAGAGCAGAGCCGCAATGCAGCAAGAAAAATGGCAGAAGAATCCCACAATGCACTGTTTACAGCACTGAGTCTGGTGGATAAATACAGTGAAGAAGGCGTAGAACGTGTGGAAAACATGGAATCCAAGGTTGACCGCTATGAAGATGAACTGGGAACTTATCTGGTGAAGCTGAGCCACAAAGATATCTCAGAAGCAGACAGTCACAGCCTTTCCATTATGCTTCACTGTATCGGGGATTTTGAACGTATTTCCGACCATGCTGTAAATATTATGGAATCAGCACAGGAGCTTTATGAAAAAGGACTGAAATTTTCCGAAAATGCAAAGAAAGATCTGGAAGTGCTGGGACAGGCAGTAGAAGATATCGTAAATACGGCATATGAGGTTTTTGACAAACAGGATATGAAGCTTGCGGAGAAAATTGAACCACTGGAAGAAGTGATTGATGAACTTTCCAAAGAAGTAAAACGTCGTCATGTACAGAGACTGAGAAACGGTGAATGTACAATAGAGATGGGATTTATCCTTTCGGACATTACAACCTGTCTGGAACGTGTGGCAGACCATTGTTCCAATATTGGAGTCTGTGTGACGCAGGTGAATGAAGATCTGTATGATACTCATAGTCATCTGAATATCGTCAAGAGCCATCCAGACGAAACATTTTATCATGAACTGGAAGACGCACGAATCAAATATCAGCTTTCATAAAAATAAACAGGTAGATGATGGTTATCCGCATGATCAGGAAATCCGGGCACTCTGAAGTATCTGAGAGAGATATTTCAGAGAAAATGGCCGGATTTTTGTTTTAAAGAAATGAAGCAGATGCCGGATATTTACTTGTACAGGGATAAAAAAATAAGTATACTGAAAAAAGAAATACACTTGTGACGACAAAGCAGGTGATAAATAAAGGGGAGGCAAAGCAGAATGATCTATTGTGTAGAAGATGAGCGGAATATCAGGGAGCTTCTTATTTATACACTGGAAACAACAGGATTTAAAGCCAGGGGGTTTGGCAATGGCAATGAACTGATGAAAGCGCTGAAAGAAGAGATACCGGAGCTGATCCTGCTGGATATCATGCTTCCGGGAGATGATGGCTATACCATTCTGGAACAGCTGAAAAGTATGCCGTCTGTAAAGGATGTGCCGGTAATTATGGTTACTGCAAAAGAAGCGGAATTTGACAAAGTAAAAGGTCTGGAAGGCGGAGCGGATGATTACATTACCAAGCCTTTCGGTATGATGGAATTTGTTGCCAGAGTAAAAGCAGTTCTCAGACGAAGTGCCCGTCAGAATAAAGACAAGGAACTGCATTACGACGAGCTTTATCTGAATGTAGGACGTCATGAGGTGCATTATCGGGAAGAAAAGGTCGATCTTACCCGAAAAGAATTTGAACTTCTTCAGTATCTGCTGGAGAATAAAGGACTTGTTATGACAAGAAATCAGATCCTCTGCCATGTATGGGGATATGACTTTGACGGTGAAACCAGAACTGTGGATGTCCATGTGAGAACCCTGCGCCAGAAACTTGGCGAGGCAGGAAATCTGATCGAAACGGTCCGGGGTGTAGGATACAGGATCGGTGCATAACAGATAAAACAGACGAAAAACAGGAGTGGAAAAATGAAGCATAAAATATTCAGTCACACCAGTTTACTTATTATCTTATCCGTAATACTTACATTCCTGGCAGCAGGAACGGTTATGTATAACCGATATGATATATATATGAAGCAGGGCGTAAGGGATGAAGCCGCATATATTAAAACAGGTCTGGAAGAAGACGGAGACGTTTTTCTCTCAGACAGGGTCGGAGACGCCACCAGCAGCAGGATCACTCTTCTGGGAAAAGATGGTCAGGTGTTGTTTGACAGTATTGAGAATCCGGAAGAAATGGAAAATCACAGTAACAGACCGGAATTTATTGAAGCTGAGAAGCAGGGATCCGGTGAGATGGTCCGCTATTCAGACACCTTATCAAAACAGACGTTTTACTATGCTGTAAAATTAAAGGATGATCAGGTTCTGCGAGTAGCCAGGACTACAGATAGTCTTCTGGTAACAATGTTAACCAGCTTTCTTCTGCTTGGCGGACTGGTATGCGTGATCCTTGTAATTGAACTTTTTCTTGTGCAGAAACAGACCAGAAAGCTGATAGAGCCTATCAACCGGATTGATCTGGAACATCCTCTGGAGCATGTATGCTACGAAGAATTAAGGCCATTGCTTTTTCGTCTGGATCAGCAGAACAGACAGATTCAGAAACAGCTGGAAGATCTTAAGAATGCAGAGAGTGCAAGAAAAGAGTTTACGGCAAATGTTTCCCATGAATTGAAAACTCCTCTTATGTCAATCTCCGGATATGCGGAGCTGATGATGAATGGAATGGTACCGCCGGACAAGATGCAGGATTTTTCCGGCAGGATTTTTCATGAGTCCGAGCGTTTATCAAATCTGGTTGCAGATATCATTCAGCTTTCCAGACTGGATGAGAAGAACGGAGAAACTATGTTTGAACAGGTTGACATCGGAGAGCTTGGGGAAGATGTGATCAACAATCTGCAGAACAGGGCAGCAAAGAAAAAGATTAATCTGGAATATACAGGCGGACCTGCACAGATGCAGGGAGTACGCCATGTATTATATGAAATGTTCTACAATATTACAGATAATGCTATCCGCTATACCCCGGATGGTGGAGATGTAAAGGTTTTTGTGGGAAAACTCAATGGGAAACCGTATTTTCGTGTGGAAGATAACGGAATAGGTATTCCGGAAAGCGAACAGCAGAGAATCTTCGAGCGTTTTTACAGAGTGGACAAGAGCCATTCACGTGAAACCGGAGGTACAGGCCTGGGGCTTTCTATTGTAAAACATGGCGCAGTTTTGCATCATGCGAAGATTCTTCTGGACAGTGAGCCGGGTAAGGGAACGAAGATGGAAATCCTGTTTGATCAGACTATAGCAATTCCATAAAATAATGCAATCAAGACAGTTCAGCAGAATGCGAAGGACAAGGAAGATATCTGCAGGCGTGCTGACGCACAGCAAAGATATCTGACGCAGGACTTCACGCTATGATGGACTGGATTGTTTGCAGTAATTTATGGAATTGCTATAAGTAAAGCTCTTGTTTCAATTGCTTTCAGGTGAATTTTGGGGATTGACAGACAAGTGATTATTAGAGAAAATAAAGTCAGACAGTTCCTCTGTAGAGGCAGGTACAAAAATAAATTCATGTGGATAAGTCTGAGAGACAATGGAGGGTATTTTCAGTATGGAAAAATGGAGAAGCATTGCAGCGGGTATGAGCTGTTTGTCAATGCTGTTCGCAACAGGAGCGGTTACTGTATCAGCATCAGATGAAATCACAGAAATTCCGGAACAGAGTATTGTATACTGGTCCATGTGGGAAGAAGATGAACCACAGGCAGATGTGATCAGAGAAGCAGCAGAAGCTTATGAAGAAGCAACAGGTATTTCTGTAGAGATTCAGTGGAAGGGCAGAGGAATCCGGTCTCTGATAGAACCTGCCTGGATGCCGGAGAACAGATTGACCTTTTTGATGATGATTATCAGAGGATGGCTCAGGAACACAGGGATTATCTGGCAGAATTAAAAGGAATGGCAGATACTGTGGATTATGAGAAGCATATTATGCCGGTACTGTTGGAGCAGGTGAAGAACTGGGGAAATGGAGAACTGCTTGCAATGCCGTATCAGCCTTATATCACAGGCGTCTGGTATAATAAGGATTTATGGGAAGAGGCTGGACTTACAGAACAGGATATCCCGGATACCTGGGAGAAACTGATCAGAGTATGCCGTAAGATTAAAAACAGTGACAGTGGCCTTAGTGCCATGACCTGCGATGAAGAGTATGTGAATCTTCTGTATGGATATCAGCTTGCCAGATATCTTGGACAGGAGAAAGTGCAGCAGCTGATCCGTAACTGTACTTGGTCACAGATTCCACAGGCAAAAGAGGCGGCAGATGATATCAGAATTTTGTTTTTTGCGGGATATATGAGTCAGAGTGCACCGGCACAGCATCCGGAAGGTCAGGATGAAGTGGGAGATGGCGAGGCAGTCATGGTGCTGCAGGGCTCCTGGGTTCCGAATGAAGTGACAGAAGCTACAGAATCTGATGATTCCTGGGGATTTTTTCCATGGCCTGCAGTAAAGGCCGGAACAGACGGCACAGAAGGTGTTATGGTGGGAGCACAGGGATTTGGAGTCACGAAGGATTCGCAGATGAAACAGGAAGCTTTTGATTTTGCATATTCCATCTGTACCGGGGAAACAGATATGAAAATGACAGATGCGGTTAATTCCATCCCGGCAGATACGGACAATACACAATGGCCGGAAGTGCTGGCAGATGCAGTACCGTATATGAAAGAGATGTCAAAGCCGTACATGTGGGCTGCAGGTCTGGAGGCAGATCCGGATTATAAAGAACAGATACAAAGCGAACTTCTGAAGCTACAAGATTAGAAGAAACATCGGATGAATTTATAGAGAATCTCAGCAATATGAAATAAGAAAAAGGCTGTTCAACATTATGAAAATATTGGTCTGGTATTACTGGCGCTCTCGTTCTGAGAGCGCCTTTATTGATGTGATATATTCTGTGGGTGTCATTCCGGAAATTTTTTTAAACTGTCTGGAAAAGTAATGGATGGAAGAGTATCCCAGAAATTCTGAAATCTGCGTAAGTTCATCTGGTTCTCGCGGATCAGTTGTCTGGCATAGGCGATCTTTAACCGGGAAAAGAAATCCATGGCGCCGCACTGATGTTGTTCCTGAAATATTTTCTGAAGCTGGGAGCGTCCGATCATATTGTCATGGCACAGATCGCAGAGTGTAATATTTTCCCGGATGTGGTCTTCCATATAAGCAATGACACGCTTATAGACAGCGGAATTATTTTTCAGATTCACAAATTGGCTGACAGGTACAGTCATGGGAGGAGAAGAATTTCTCCGGATCATGTAGATCAGCATCTGCTCAAGGTAAATACGGATAAGCTGCTGAGAACCAAACAAAAAATCTTCTTTCTTTTCCATCTTTTCTGTATAAGGATCATCCAGAGGGGTTTTGATACAGCGGCGTGCCTCGGCAATCAGCATTCCCATGAGATTTCTTTCAGAATCAGAAAGTTTCAGCAATTTTTTCTCAAAGAATTTCATACATGGAGAATCGCATTCAAAAGAAACTACCACAATATTAGGAGCGGTATTTCCTATGGCAATAAGGTTATGAAATTCATTTGGTCTGTGAAAGATGAGCTGTCCGCTTGTCAGATGGTAGATACCGTTATCTGTCTCTATTTCTGCCTTTCCCTTATCTACACATTGAAATTCCCAGAAATTATGGCGTTCTCCTGCAAAGTGAAAATCGCTTTTGTATTCAAAATAGTGGATTGTATAAATCCGGTCAATATGAATATCTTCTTCCAGATACATACTCTCAAAAGCCATTACTGCCACCTCCCTCAGCCTGTCCGAAAACTGCAATATGGTTGTTGTGTACAAGTATACAACAAAAACAGATGAAAAACCAGTTAAAAATGAATTTTTGTACAAAAGAAATGGACGTTTGTGCAAATACTATTTGTGCAAATGATAAAATAAGAACTACTAAAAGAAATAATTGTTGAAATTCAACAAAAGAGCGAAAAGAGAGAAAAAGAAGACAAAATGTCAAAACCGACAAAGGAGGAAATTTCCAGGACCTATGAGGAAGCGGCAGCAATCGACGGATGCCCTCCCATGCGTACTTTCTGGAAAATCATGTTTCCCATGGCACAGTCAGGAATCGTAACAGTAACAATCTTTAACTTTATTAATATTTGGAACGAGTATTTCCTGTCACTGATCTTCGCAAGCTCGGATAAGCTGAAACCTGTTGCACCTGGACTTTATGGAATGATCAACTCCATGAAATATACAGGTGACTGGGCCGGAATGTTTGCAGCAGTGATCATTGTATTCCTGCCGACATTTATTCTGTATATTTTCCTGTCTGAGAAGATCATCGGTGGTGTTACCGGTGGCATTAAGGGATAATATTAGAGGACAGCAGGACAATAACAATTGTTTGCGATGTTACTGTTCACACACCACTATCCCGCGAGGTGTTTGGCATGAATATGCCAAAATCCCGAGACATACAAGCCAAAATTCCATTGCCGCAGGCAATCTGGAATGAATTTTGGCTACGTTACTGTGAACGGAGTGAACAGTAACCATTTTCCCATTTACAAAGTCACATACAAAAATGACAGAATTTTGAAATCTCTGACACACTTGCAATAAACAAAAATTGATCATTATCTCAAAATGAAACGCACTCCACAGGAATGTCCTAATGGAGTGCGTCTCACTTTGTTTATAAATCAATACTTTAGAGAATATCAAAATTATAACTTTTATACTGCATTTACACTGCTTATTCAGCGTCTGCTGCCTCTGTCTCTTCCGGTTCTTCTGTTGTTTCCGCCTCTTTAGTGTCATCGGAGGCTGCATCAGAATCTTCTGTCTCTGCTGCATCTGCATCCTCAGCTTTCTCTTCGCTGTCCACAACACCACCTTCAACTACCAGGTCATCCGGATTGATGTTGTCACCGTATACAGGTTTCAGAGTTTCTTCGAAATCTTTATGGAAGAACTGTTCATCTGCCAGAGATTTAATCTCATCGTTGATTGCGTTCAGAAGGTCTGTGTTACCCTTCTGTACTGCTGGTGCGATTGTATCAATATCACCAAGAGATTCAATTCCTACAGAGAATCCTTCATTCTGCTGAGCCCATGCAAGTACTTCTGTATTGTCTGTGGAGAATGCATCTCCTCTTCCATCAAGAAGCGCATCGTATGCTTCCTGGTATTCATCAAATTTTACAAGTTCAATATCCGGATAGTTATCTGTGAAATATGTCTCTGCTGTTGTTCCTTTTACAACGATCAGCTTCTTGCCTTCCAGATCTTTTACATCTTTGATCAGCGCATCATCAGGAGAAACAACTCCAAGAGCTACCTTCATATATGGAAGTGCGAAGTCTACTTTCTCCGCTCTGTCATCGGTTACTGTAAAGTTTGCAAGGATCACATCTACTTTTGCAGACTGCAGATATTCTACACGACTTGCTGCCTCTACATAAGTAAATTCTGCATCGTCTTCACTTCCCAGAAGGTCTTTTGCAAGTCTTTTTCCAAAGTAAATATCGTATCCCTGAACATCACCGTTTTCATCTACATATCCAAATGGATTCTTGTCACTGAATACACCGATTTTGATCTTTCCGTCTTTTTTGATCTCATCCAGAGTACGGGCCTGTGCAGTGTTTCCACCGTCATCTGCCGCACTTACAAGAATACTTCCGCCAAGAAGTGTTGTTGCTGCTACACCTGTTGCTAATAAGACTGCTAATATTTTTTTCTTCATGTTCTTTTCCTCCATGTTTTAAAAAAATTTTTGATTTTATTATAATTTTTATAACTAGTACATCGTTTTCGAAATAACTATACCACTCACTTGTCTGCGAATCCGATTGCACAGGTCTAAAAGCCTCAGCGTAGCCCGCTACGCCTGCGTTTTTATACCAGCACACTCGAATCCGCATCCTACGCGATTGGTATAGTTATTTACGAAACGATGTACTAGCTCTTATGATATCCTACTATTTCGTGGATATTATCATCCATTTCAGGATTTATAAAATATTCTGTTTTCCTCTATTCTATTTTTTCACTGTTTCATAATGGAAACTGTTCAGGAACTGTTTTGCCCTGTCAGTCTCCGGATTATCAAAGAACTGTTCCGGAGTGTTCTCTTCTACAATGTTTCCCTTATCCATAAAGATCACTCTGTCTGCTACGGAACGGGCAAATTCCATCTCATGAGTGACGATCAGCATGGTCATTCCTGTCTTTGCAAGTTCCAGTACTACCTGAAGTACTTCTCTTACCATCTCAGGATCAAGTGCTGCTGTAATCTCATCCAGAAGCATGATCTCCGGATGCATCAGCATGGCACGTACAATGGCAACTCGCTGTTTCTGACCACCGGAGAGCTGCCTTGGATAATTATCTTTCTTATCCAGAAGACCAACTCTGTCAAGAAGCTGCTCCGCTTCCTTTTTCACTTCTTCTTTATTTCTGTTCTGTACTTTCATTGGTGCCAGAAGAAGATTATTTAAAATTGTCATATTCGGGAAAAGATCATAGCTCTGGAAAACCATTCCTATCTTCTCTCTGACTTTGCTTATATTCTTTTTTCTTTCTCATAGCTTACACCGTTAAGCTTCAGTACACCGGTGTCAATCTCTTCCAGGCGGTTGATACATCGCAGGAAGGTACTTTTTCCACATCCGGAAGGTCCTACGATCACCACCACTTCTCCCTTTTGCAGAGAGAAGGAAACATCATCCAGAATAGGAACATTGTTTACATATGATTTCTTTAAATGTTCTACTTCTAAAATCGGCTGTCCCATTCATTTATCCTCATTTCTCTATTAATCAGCAAACTTCTTTTCCAGTACTCTGGAGAGTCTGGAAAATGGAAAACATATGATAAAATACATAAAGAATACTGCACCGTATACCCAGAGGGCCGCTGTCGGATTTGTATAACGTGATGCATCTATGATCTGTTTTCCAACTTTTAACACCTCTACTACTCCGATAAGAGCTACCAGTGATGTGGTCTTGATCATTCGGGTAAGAAGATTCACTGCGGATGGAAGAAGTCTTCTTATAGTCTGCGGAAGGATAATATAAAGATAGACCTGCCATTTGTTTAATCCAAGACCGTATCCGCTGTCATACTGGTGTTTAGGAATGGAGATCAGCGCACTTCGCACCAGATCACCCATTTCAGCAGTTCCCCAGAATGTAAATACAATGACCGCCGCTGTCTCACCGGAAAGATTCATCCCCAGATGCTTGGCCGCTCCGAAATATACCAGGAACAAAAGCACCAGCTGCGGCATGATTCTTACTATTTCAAGGTAAATGCGGCAGATAAACTTAATGATTTTATTTGGGATATTCATTACCATCCCAAGAAGAAATCCAAGGATTATGGAAAATACCATGGAAATCAGTGCAATTCTTATTGTTACCCACAAGCCCTGCCAGAGTCTTAATGAGTTGATTCCCTTAAAAAGAACCTCAATCCCCATATTCTGCATAGCGGACTCTCCTTTCTACAAATGAACAGATAAGTGAGATTGGTAAAAGTATGATCAGATATGCGATTACCAACATAAACAGGGCTTCATCTGTTTTGTAATAAATTCCGATCAGGTCTTTTGTCACAAACATCAGGTCTGCAAGTGCTACTGCACTGAATACGGAAGTTTCCTTAATAAGAAAGATCGCATTTGCACAGAATGCCGGAATAGAATTGGATACCGCCTGGGGCAGGATAATGTTTGTAAATACCTGACTCTTACTCATTCCAAGGCTTAATGCGGATTCCACCTGAATGGGCGGAACATTGTCCAGGCCGCTTCGGAAGGCTTCTGCCATATAACTGCCTCCGAGAAAGGTCAGTCCTGTGATCGCACACTGTTCTGAACTGAGGACAATCCCTATTTTCGGAAGACCGAAATACAGGAAAAACAACTGGATCAACAATGGTGTATTTCTGGACAGTTCAATGTAACATTCCACGATCTGACGAAGTACAGGAATCCTGAAATACTTAATCATGCTGCAGACAAGCCCAACCACAATGGCAAGCAGCACACCAATCACCGCCATGTGAAGTGTAAGCTTTGCTGCCTCAATATAAAGAGGTGTCTGCTCGCGGATAAACTCAAAATCCATGGTTACTTTATTCTCCTTCTATTATTATGATTTAGAGCATATTTGAAGAACGCTCTGGTGTGCCTGTGCCGCTTATTACTTTTCAATCCACTGCTATTTCGGTTAAAGCAGGTAGTTTACTTGATTTAGTTAAAGCGTTACATCTGCACATCTGTGAACTATCATAACATTTCATGCTTCATCCTGCAAGCTTTTCATAAATTGCATCTGCAAGTCTGCTATGTCCCAGTTCATCCAGATGCTCCTGATCGGCTTCTCCCGGTCGGGCAAATTCTGAAGCCGGAAGATAAGAAATATTTCTTCTTCTGGCGATTTTCTCATACACCCGGGGCAGATTCCATGATACTTCGATAGAATTCTTATCGAATTCCGGATCAAAATCCTCTTCCCAGATTCTCTCCCCAAGGTAGATTGGAGATACCAGTAATATTTTGGCATCCGGGTTTACAGTGTTGATCTGATCAAGGAGCTGTTCAATCCCCTGTCCGATCACTTCCGGGGTTGCGCTGTATACGCTTTTACAATCGTTCGTGCCAAGCATGAGAACGATAGTGTCTACTGGTCTGTGGCTCTCAAGGATTGCCGGAAGCATTTCTGTTCCTCTTCTTTCTGTACGGAATGGATCATCGAATACGGTGGTTCTTCCGCAGAGTCCTTCTTCGATTACTCTGTAGCCTTTTGTTCTTACTTTGTCATCCAGGATGCTGGTCCAGCGGGTACCCCATCCGTATCTCTGATTAGTAGTTCCCGGGATTAAACCGTATGTATTGGAATCACCGAAACATAAGATTTGTTTCATGTCTTGTCACCTTCTTATCTGATATTTTTAATGGGATTTTTGCTTTCCCTGTTTTCATATTGATTTGATAGGAATACTATACAATCTTTATTTTGTTTGTCAATCCCTTTTTGTATTTTTGAAAATGTTTATTTGTACGTCATAAGTCATAAAGGGACGCTCAGAAATATTTTTATTTTCCGTGCGGTTTCGGGACCTATAGCAATCCTCGTAAATAATCAAAAAAACTTTTGATACCGATATTATTTCCAGTCCTGAACTTTATATTTTTTATATTTTGCAGGTGTTGTTCCTGTATATTTTCTGAAAATTTTTATAAAATAGCTCTGTGTGGAAAAGCAGAGATATTCACTGATCTGTGCTGCTGTATAATCTGAATAGGTCAGCATATTACAGGCAGCTTCTATCCGTTCTTTCTGAATATAGTCGACAAAAAGCATTCCTGTTTCTTTTTTAAACAATCTGGAAAGATAACTGGCACTAATCCCTGCTGCCTCTGCAGTTTCTTCCAGTGTAACGGGAACATGCAGATGAAGATGGATATATTTTACTGCCGCTTCAATTTCTCTGCTGTAATGTCGCATTCCGGACTTCTGCACTTCCTGGGCAAATCTCAGGGCTGCTTTTTGTGATAACTTTTCTATAGAAGATTTGCTGGTGCACTCTTCTACTGTCTGAATATAACCGTCACTTAATGCATAAGCAGTTTCTTCAGGTACACCACCTTCAATGGCAGCTCTGGTAAACAGCGTAATTCCTGCGATAAACATATTTTTACTGTTTCGCAGTTCATTTCTGGACAGGATTCCAGGGGTTCCATCCGGTGTGAGCTGAAAAACAGACTGTATTCTGTCTGTCTGGCCATTCCTGATAGCATCATACTGTCGACGCTCACTGGCATAGGATTCATGTTTCTGTAAATTTTCACGTCTCTCAAATAGAGTATTCCTGCTTCTGTTCTCTGCAATCTGTTGTTCTCTTTCGTTATATTCCTTATTTTTCTTCTGCATCTTTATTCCTCTCACATATACAGCAATATTTTGTTATTTATAGCAATATTTTACTATATTTTATCATTTACAGGTGATATAGTCCAGATAAAGGCAACACAAACAATCTGTTTGTTACTGTTCACTCCGTTCACAGTAACGTAGCCAAAATTCATTCCAGATTGCCTGCGGCAATGGAATTTTGGCTTGTATGTCTCGGGATTTTGGCATATTCATGCCAAAACACCTCGCGGGATAGTGGTGTGTGAACAGTAACATCTGTTTCACATATAAATAAACTTATGGAGGAATTTATTATGCATCGTGATTTAAAGAAAATCATCAGCCAGATGACTCTGGAAGAAAAAGCAGCCATGTGCTCAGGGCTTGATTTCTGGCATCTGAAGAGTGTGGAAAGACTCGGAATCCCGGAGGTAATGGTAAGCGACGGTCCTCACGGGCTTCGTAAACAGGATGACAAGGGAGATCATCTTGGAATGAACGACAGTATCAAAGCAGTCTGCTTCCCTCCTGCTGCTTTAAGTGCCTGCTCTTTTGACCGTAGCTTAATGGAAGCCATGGGCGAAACTATTGGCAGAGAAGCACAGGCAAATGACGTATCTGTTGTTTTAGGACCGGCTGTCAATATTAAACGTTCTCCGCTCTGCGGAAGAAACTTTGAATACTATTCAGAAGATCCATACCTTGCAGGTGAGATCGCTGCTGCATTTATCAATGGTGTACAGTCCCAGCATGTAGGAACTTCCATCAAACATTTTGCAGCTAACAATCAGGAATATCACCGCATGAGCAATTCTTCTGAAGCAGATGAAAGAACACTCCGTGAAATTTATTTTCCTGCATTTGAAACTGCAGTAAAAAAGGCTCAGCCATATACCTTTATGTGCTCCTACAATCAGATTAACGGTACTTTTGCTTCCGAGAATAAATGGCTTCTTACCGATGTTCTCCGCAATGACTGGGGATTTGAAGGATATGTTATGTCTGACTGGGGTGCTGTCAATGACCGTGTGAAGGGTCTGGAGGCCGGCCTGGATCTGGAAATGCCAGGTTCCAACGGAACAAACGATGCTCTGATCATGGAAGCCGTAAAAAATGGCACTCTGAAGGAAGAAGTTCTGGATCAGGCTGTAGAACGTATCCTGAATATTATTTACAAATATGCGGACCACCGTGCACCGCAGGAATTTACCATGGAAAAAGACCATGAAGAGGCACGCCGTATTGCGGAAGAATCTATGGTCCTTCTGAAAAACGCAGACCAGATTCTGCCTCTGAAGACCTCTGAGAAAGTAGCTTTTGTAGGTGGTTTTGCCAAAAAACCTCGTTTCCAGGGCGGCGGAAGCTCTCATATTAACTGCTTTAAAATTACCAATGCACTGGAAGCTGTTCCTGCTGATGCACAGATTATTTACGCAGAAGGATTTCCTGCTGATAAAGATTTATACGATGAAAAACTGGCTGCTGAAGCACTTCAGGCTGCAAAAGCTGCTGATAAGGTTGTGATCTTCGCCGGACTTCCGGATAGTTTTGAGTCTGAAGGATATGACCGTTCTCATATGAGACTGCCAGAATGCCAGAACCGTCTTATTGGTGAAATCCTTGAAGTTCAGCCAAATACTGTGATCGTTCTTCACAATGGTTCTCCTGTGGAAATGCCATGGATCAATAATGTGAAAGGTATTCTGGAAGCTTACCTTGGCGGACAGGCAGGCGGAGCTGCTGTTGCAAATATCCTCTATGGTATTGTAAATCCAAGCGGTAAACTGGCCGAAACAATTCCGGTGAAACTGGCTGACAATCCATCCTACCTGAACTTCGGTGGCGGCGATAAAGTGGAATACCGTGAAGGTGTATTTGTAGGATATCGTTATTACGATACCAAGCAGATGGAAGTTGCTTATCCATTCGGATACGGACTCTCCTATACTACTTTTGCATACAGCAATCTGCAGATTTCCAACACAAATCCAACAGAAAAAGATACCATCACTGTTTCTGTAGATGTGACAAATACAGGCAGCATTGCAGGAAAAGAAATTGTCCAGCTCTATGTGAAAGACATGACAGCATCCACGACCCGTCCTGAAAAAGAACTGAAAGGCTTTGAAAAAGTCCAGCTTGCTCCTGGCGAAACCAAAACAGTTACTATGGAACTGGATAAGCGCAGCTTTGCATGGTACAATACCGAATTACACGACTGGTATGCTGCAAGCGGCAAATATGAGATTCTGATCGGTGCATCCTCCAGAGATATCCGTCTCTCTGAAACCATTGAACTCTCCAGCAGCCAGGTAATTCCTATGCATATTCATATGAACACAACACTGGGTGAACTTTTCAATAATCCAGACACAAAAGAAGCAGCAAAAGAACTGACTTCCAGATATCTCGCTGCAATGAACGGCGGTTCAGACACAGCTTCCGAATCTGCTGCTGAAGCTATCACTGAAGAAATGGTAGCAGCAATGACATATTCCATGCCACTTCGCTCTCTGTGCAGCTTTGGCGGATTCTCCCGGGCTGAGATCCAGGAGATGATTGACAAACTGCAGGCAATCTATAGCAATCCTCTGAAATAATGCATCTTAATCCAGCCCATCAGAGTGTGAAATCCTGCGTCAGATATCTTTGCCGTGCGTCAGCACGCCTGCAGATATCTTCCTTGTCTTTCGCACTCTGCTGAACTGTCTTAAATGCATTATTTACGAGGATTGCTATAAAACAAAAAAACTACTGTATATAAGCTGAATTTTTTTCCGGCTTTATACAGTAGTTTTTATTTATTTCTCTCTAAACCATTCCTTCATCACATCAAAAATTCTTATAAGCTCTTCGTCACTGATCACATATGGAACCATAGAATACATATAGTTCAAAAATGGCCTGCTGAACACACCCCGTTCATAAGCAAACTGCTGGAAGCCTTCCAGATTCCTGGAATCATGAACCTCCACGCACACGCAGCCACCCATGATCCGGACTTCTTTGATCCGTGGATCTGTGAATGCTTCCATCTCACCACGTGAAACCTGTTCAATATGACGGATTTTACTCATATAATCTTCACGCTCAAAAATCTCAATCCCCTTCAAAGCCACAGCACATGCCAGCGGGTTTCCCATAAAAGTAGGACCATGCATCAGGGCAAGTCTGTCATCATCACTGTAAAAGGCATCAAATACCTTGTGATTTGCCACAGTGACAGCATGACCAATATATCCTCCTGTAAGGGCCTTTCCAAGAACCAGGATATCCGGCAGAACAAGATCTGCCACAAAGCGATTACCTGTGCGGCCAAACCCGGTTGCAACCTCGTCAAAAATCAAAAGAACATCATACTGGTCACACAATTCTCTTGCTCTCTTCAGGAATGAAATATCATACATCCGCATTCCTCCTGCTCCCTGTAAAAGAGGCTCCACAATAAAGCAGTTCAGACGGTCATGATACTGTTCAAATGCCTCCTCCAGGGCCGGGATCTCAGTGGGAATATGGACAACACCCTCTTTTTTGTCAAAAGCGAAATGATAATCCTCGTCATCACCAACTTCCATTGCCTTAAAGGTATCCCCGTGATATGCATGTTCAAGAGCCAGCACTAACGGGCGCTTTCTTCCCTGATTGGTGTTGTATTGAAGGGCCATTTTAAGTGAGACCTCCACTGCAACACTTCCTGAATCTGAAAAAAAACAATAATCCAGATCTCCTGGCAGAAATTCCTGCAGCTTCGCAGAAAGCTTTTCCACCGGCTCATGTGTCAGTCCCCCAAGCATTACATGACAAAAACGGTCTGCCTGTTCCTTGATCGCTTCTGTCAGTTCCGGATGCTTATATCCATGAATCATACACCACCAGGAAGATATAGAGTCTATCAGCTTCTGATCTTTTGTATAAAGATGTACACCCTCTGCATCCAGAATCTTATAGGGAGCTTTCATTGTTTTCATTTGTTCATAGGGATACCATATCATTTGATCTTCACCTCATCATAAAATTCTGCCAGTACATCTGCATCTATATCAAGATCCTTCGCATTATCCTGTACTTTTGCAATAACCGGAAGGCCTGTCATATATTGGCACATAGCAATATTATCCTCTTCCATAATATTTCCGGGATGGTAATGGTTAAAAATAATACCTTTGATTGGAAGGGAATGGGCTTTCATATACTCAGCAGTCAATACAACACTGTTTATTGTACCAAGCCCTGCATCTGCCACCAGAATACTGGAAAGCTCAAACTCTCTTATCACATCTTCAAGCTGGATTTTGCGTTCATCAAAACAGAGCGGACAGAGGATACCGCCACTTCCTTCCATGGTAATATATTCATAATCATTTGCTGCCTTCAAAATCCTCTTCGCACAACATCAAGATCCACCGGATTACCCTCAACTCTTGAAGCAAGATGAGGAGACCAGGCATTTTCATATACATAGGGACACATATCATCCAGAGACTGGGAAATACCAGACATCTCTTTAACAAAAAGTGCATCGCCCGGGATTAGACTTCCGTCTGCACGCCGGTCATTTCCACTCATTGCAGCTTTGTAATAAGCCGGATTTTTTCCTGCCTGTGCCAGTTTTTTTACGATCAGTCCTGAGAGATAGGTTTTGCCCATGTCTGTTCCTGTTCCTGTAATAAATACCGCTTTACTCATGATTCTTCCACTTCCTTCCAATATTCTGGTGTTACATTTCTGCCCATATCAGAGAGCATTTTTCGGTCGCTGCGGATGGTTGCGCAGGCAACAGTAGTCAGCATATTCCCTGTTATTGTAGCGGAGGCACCGGATTTAAAAGCGGTTTCCCCGTCATTGATAAGAAGTGCCCGTCCGGCAGCAAGACGAATATTAGCCTCAGGATTAATATAACGAAAGAAAGCAATTGTCCGGAGGATATCCTGCTCTGAAAGCTGATCAAGATGTTCCAAAGGTGTTCCCGGAATGGGCATCAATGCATTGATCGGAATGGAGTCAATACCCAGCTCTGCAAGGCTGACTGCCATATCCAGGCGATCCTCCAGGTCTCTCCCATTCCTATGATGCCACCGGAACATGCACACATTCCTTCTGCCTTTACCTTTTTCAGAGTTTCAATCTTCATATCGTATGTATGTGTCGTACATATATTAGGAAAATTTCTCCGCGAAGTCTCAATATTATGATGGTAACTGGTTACTCCGGCTTCATGAAGACGATGCAGCTGTTCGGAAGAAAGAAATCCCATGGAAGCACAGAGATCGATATTGCATTCCTTATACATGGTTTCATAGGCATGAATCGCCTGATCAAATTCTTTTCCGGTCAGAGCCTTTCCTGCAGTGACAATGGAAAAACGGTCAACGCCCTCCTCTTCATTCATTTACATGCTTCCAGAATCTTTTCCTCGGGAAGAAAATCATAGATTTCACAGGAAGTATGGTGGTGTACTGACTGAGCACAATATTTGCAGTTCTCCGGACACCTGCCGCTGCGGCCATTGATAATGGAACAGAGATCTACCTTATCACCGATATATGCTTCGCGGATACGGTCTGCTCCTTCACATAACTCATCTAATCAACAGGTGAGAAA
>ENA-OQIR01000285-OQIR01000285.1-human-gut-metagenome-genome-assembly--contig:-NODE-285-length-23423-cov-2.887964_pt1 | contig 23423 bp, 26 predicted proteins | sample MGYA00242580_ERZ504745 | MGnify/ENA primary metagenome ERZ504745 (study PRJEB26092, sample SAMD00036214) | human gut metagenome | host: Homo sapiens | study: EMG produced TPA metagenomics assembly of...
TTTTGCCGGCAGGGATTTTTGTACGGTATTTTAATGGAAATTCCTGATAATAGGAAATTTGTCTGGAAATAAAAATATCCGCATCTGCATGAACGTATTCCTTTCGCAGGACTTCCTGACTGTCATTCATGATATGAAGTTCCCCGGATACCAGAAGTTCCCCTTTTTTGCAGGAATCCCCGGGCTTTTTTACCGGTATGCCCCTTCGGACGATCATATCTGTGATCACTCCGTCCTTGTCTGCGAGCAGATTACAGGGTGAGGTATTACTGTTGGTTTTTTGGGGGATAATTCCTTCCTGGATATTAAGAATCAGACGGGTTCCTTCTATTCTGGCAGATACCCAGGTAATCTCCGGAAAATTTTTCCGTACAGCTGCTGCAACTTCTGAACAGTTGATCTTTTTTTTGGACATCCCATGGTTTATATCCTGCTTATCCAGAAAATCGAGGATTTCTCCGGTACTGTTTCTGACATTTCCTTCAATATGGATATTCCAGATTCTCCCTGTCAAAAAAAATATCAGGATACCTCCCAGAATCATGCCTGTAAAAAAAGCCTTTCTTTTTTTATTCCTTAAAAAAAAGAAGGGCATTCCCCGTCTCTGTATGATCTGAATATGTACACCTGTTTTATTCCGGAGAGGTCTCAGGCGAAAGAAATCAGCGGCCTGCATTTGTGCCATAAGCTGGCCGTCCTCTCTGTACCGGATCTTTTCCATATAACTTTTCTGCTTTTGCAGAGATTCAGAAAGCGTTCCAGATTTTCTCCTCTTACAAGGATGATCACATAACCATATATTAATTTCAAAAATTTCAACATTCGCTGTCACCCGCTTTTATATCATAAATACTTCCCGTCACTTTCATTGCACTGGAATTGTACCAGCGGATTTCAAGATTTTTCCCGGATATGGTCACTTTTCCGCAAAAAAGACTGTATCACAATTTCAGAAGGTGTATATTTAAAAACAGATTTATAATTTTCGATAACAGCTTCCGTCTGACCGGTCAGTGTGACGATCGTTTCATTATATGCCAGATCAGGCGGAAGTTCTAATGCCAGCACCATCCGGTTTTTCCATTGTCCTGCTTTTTTCATAAAAAAAGCTCCCCCGCTTTTACTATCAGTCTATGCCGGAAGAACTTTCTTTAAAACACGTTTCAGCAGCAATCATCGAAACAAAACCATAGAAAACCACAGAATTGTATTTCCACCCAGATTATATTCCATAGATTCACGCTCTACAATCTCATTTACTACTACACCATGACTTTCCAGACATGGATGCATCCGGTCAGGATATCTGCATGGTTTTCCCTCTTTATAGGCACATTTTTCACAGATATCACAGGATTCTGTAGACAGGATGTAAGTTTCATACCCTTCTTTATTCAGATATTTTCCCACCTCTGTAGTCAGGTCCTCGTGTGCCCGTCTTGTAGAAAGCATTTCTTCCATGTTCATGATATCCGAAACTTCCGCTACACTGGAAAAGAAAACAGCCTGAGGATAACTTTTTATTTTTTTTTCACATTCCTGCAGGGTTCCTACTGCGGGGGGACAGGCCCAGGTAGAATCATAACGTTCGCATTCTTCTTGGCAGATCGTGCGCACGCGTTCCTGAATTGTAATATCTTTTGTGTCCAATATGCGGTATTCAAAAATCGGGTACTGTGAAATAAATTCTTCAAATTTTTCTATGTTCATAGTTTTCTTCTTTCTTTTGGACTTGTTGGTACATTCGTTCATTTATGATAGGGTTCGTGATTCATAATGCGGTAGCTCCTGTATATCTGTTCCAAAAGGATCATCTGCATCAGCTGATGCGGAAAAGTCATTCTGGAAAAGCTGAGCTTATAATCTGCACGTTTCAGAACACTCTCACTCAGTCCTAAGGAACCTCCTATTACAAATGCAATGGAACTGATACCGGAAACTCCCAGTTTCTCAATTTTTTGAGAGAGTTCTACAGAATCCGGCGTTTTTCCGTCAATTGCCAGTGCGATAACATAATCCTGTTCGCGTATATGTTTCATCAGACGTTCGCCTTCTGTATTTTTAATCTGTGTGTTCAGTGCTTCTGACGCTTTATCCGGTGTTTTTTCATCTGCTACCTGACAGAAAGTCAGCCTGCAGTATCTGCTCAGCCGTTTGGCATATTCTGCGATTCCGTCACACAGATATTTTTCTTTGATCTTTCCAACTGTAACAATACGGATTTCCATGATCTTCTTCCTTCTATTTTAATAAAATCAGCGATAAATCACAGTATTTTTAGTACTGCAGATAATATTCCATAGCAGTCATTTTACTGGTCTTGCCGTTTGCTGCAACAAGAATAACATTCAGCCTATGGTAACCCACAGGCATGGAGATTGGCTGTTCATAAACAGTACTGTTAAGATCCGGTTCAGAATCAAATGCATAATATGCCTTACATCCATCCGGAACAGTGATCTTAATCTCTGTTTTTTTATTGTAATCCCCTGATTTAGGTGTTACCTTAGGGGCTTTCGGTGCATTTAAAACAATCACATACTTTCTGCTGATCACATCACTTTCGATGTTTTTATCATTTACACCAAAGGCTTTTAATTCAGTTGTGCCTTCCCTCAGAATAATAGGTTCTGTATATACTTTACTCTTTCTGGTAGGTGTGCTTCCATCTAATGTGTAATAAATCTTTTGGCAGTTACCTTCTAGTTTCAGAGTCTGCGTTGTAGTATAGGTTCCGGGTGCAGGATTTGATACAGGTGTTTCGCAGATATATTCTGCGCAGGCATTCTGCACCTCTCTGTCAGCAGATTTCAGGATCAGTCTGACTTCGTTGGTCTTTCCCTCCTGTGTAAGAAGCTTCACATACTCTTTATATATTCCTGTTCCCGCAGTTTTGTTCTGGATAAACGGGCGCAAAACAAGAAGTGCGGATCGTTTATCGCCTGATTTCTCCATACTTTTGGCCAGAAGAAGATTGGCGGCTTCATTTTTGGGATTTTTATCCAGAGCATTTTCTGAAATCCGCTGTGCTTCTTCATAATTTTGCTGTGCATATTGTTTTTTTGCCCTGGAATATAAGGCAGAAAAAGTATTTAACTGCCGATAACAAAAGAACCCCAGCAGTGTCGCCGCACACAGAAGCAGGCATAGAAGCTGTTTTCTGCTGAATTTCAGCTTTCTTCTTTTGGGATGTTTGAAATATTTTATAATTTCTGTTTTCTGTTTTTTTCGGATGGGCGGTTCTGCTGCTCCTTTTTCATCAGAGTTTCCACTGTGCTGAATTCTCTTACCCAGGGTATCTCCGCAAGGCAGTAGGGGCAGTACAGAGAGCCTTTTTCCACCTCTTTATGACATTTAGGACATTTCATAGACAGTCCTCACTTACTGATTTTCCAGATAATTCTGAAACTCCTCCATAGACATAAGAACTTTTCTCGGTTTTGTTCCCTCTTCCGGTCCCACTACACCTGCGTCGCAGAGCTGATCCATGATTCTTGCCGCTCTGTTGAAACCAATCTTAAACATTCTCTGCAGCATACCAATAGAAGCTTTCTCTTTCTCTATGATAAACTTACCTGCTTCTTCAAAATGGATGTCCCTTTCATCTCCGGACATACCTGTTGTTACAGGAGAATTTACCTGCTGCTCGATCTGTTGGTTATACTGGACACCCGGATTTTTATCTGCAAGAAATTCAACCACAGCACTTACCTCATCATCAGATACAAATGCACCCTGAAGTCTTGCAGGCTTCTGATATCCCTGAGGATAAAAGAGCATATCACCTTTTCCAAGAAGCTTCTCGGCTCCGTTCATATCCAGAATTGTCCTGGAATCCACACCGGAAGATACAGAGAAAGCAATTCTGGAAGGCATATTCGCCTTGATCAGACCGGTAATAACATTTACAGACGGCCTCTGTGTGGCAATGATCAGATGGATACCTGCCGCACGTGCAAGCTGGGCCAGGCGACAGATAGCATCCTCCACCTCTCCGGGCGCAACCATCATAAGGTCTGCAAGCTCATCCACGATGATCACGATCTGCGGCATTTTCACAGGTTCTTCTTCAGCTCCTGCCGCCTTGATCTGCTCTGCTTTTTTATTATATTCATCCAGATTACGGACACCGTACTCCGCAAATGTATTGTAACGGTTTGTCATCTCCTGTACTGCCCAGTTTAATGCGCCTGCTGCTTTCTTCGGATCTGTCACAACCGGAATAAACAAATGTGGAATTCCGTTATACACACTGAGCTCTACTACTTTAGGATCGATCATGATAAGCTTTACTTCATCCGGATTTGCCTTGTACAGGATACTGATGATAAGTGTATTGATACATACTGATTTACCTGAACCGGTTGCACCTGCGATGAGAAGATGTGGCATTTTGGCAATATCCGCAACTACAGTCTTACCTGCAATATCCTTTCCTACTGCAAAAGAAAGTTTGGATTTTGCCTTCTGAAATTCTTCTGACTGGAGCAGATCTCTGAGCATAACCGTACTGTTCTCTTTATTGGGAACCTCAATGCCCACTGCTGCTTTGCCGGGGATCGGTGCTTCAATACGGATATCAGGAGTGGCAAGATTCAGTTTGATGTCATCTGCAAGACCTACAATTTTGCTGACCTTCACTCCCATCTCGGCTGAAGTTCATAACGGGTAACTGTTGGTCCGCAGCTCACATTAGTGACAGTCACGTTCACGCCGAAATTGTGAAGTACTTCCTGGAGTTTTTTTGCAGTCTTACGCAGATAGGCATCAGAATCCCCCTGAGCTTTGCTGCTTCCTTTCTTCAGCAGATTTAAGGCTGGAAATTTATATTCTTTTTTTACGGCTGCTTCCTGTCGGGTGATCTCATGCTGAATGTTTACAATTCCGCTCTGTATCTCCTTTTCAGAAGATTTGGGGTTTTTCGAAGGCGGCCGCACTGCCTTCTCATCCTGAAAAGGGGGCAGATCTTCCTCCGGTTCTGAAACCACAGATTTCTTCCGGTCAGTGACAGCATCTTCAAATGGAAGGTCTTCCTGCTGTTGTGATTCATTATCTGCCTCATATGTATCCGGGGATGTATCCGCTCTGTGAATCTCAAAATTCATCGGAGCATCGATGTATGGTTTATTATCCGCATCATCAGAGGATTTAATCCCTGTGTTCTCGGTATTCTCCGCAGCTTCGGCTGTTTCTGCTGCTGCTTTATCTGTATCTGCTGCTTTTTTCAGAAGTTTCCCCTTTTTCTTTGGCTTCTGTTCAGAATAGCCTGCCAGCTTGGTTCCTTCCAGAAAGCCGCCTTTTTTCATTTTTTTTGCTTCCGAAGGATCCATGAGAAAGTCATCATCTGAAAATTCATCATCGCCAATTTCTTCCTCCAGTCTGCGGACTCTTTCTTCACACCGCTGTTCTCTTATAGCTGACGTTCTCTGGCACGTTCTTCTCTATATCGCTCACGTTCAGGCTGCCCCTGCATATAGCGCATATGTCTGTCTTTTACAAAATCACACACCTTTATAACCAGCCGCGTTACAAAATCAAGCAGAGAGCGCTGTGTGATAATGATCATACATACAACAAATGCCAGTATAATGATCACATATCCGCCGATAGTTCCAAAAGCAGATGTGACAGAAATACAGATCGCTCCTCCGATCAGACCACCGCCTGTTTTATAATCTGCGCTTAAAGCATAATAATCCAGCAAAGTTGTACTCTGCATATATCCGTCTGTGAGAAGCTGCGCTGCCCCACACAGAAACAGAAACATCACAAACGCCGCTGCAAGTTCTTATATGCCAGCCGGTTTGTTTTATTGATCAGAATAAATGCTGATTCAAGGAAAAATACGATTGGAAACAGATATGCCATCAATCCCATCAGTCCGAAACAGAAATTACTGATCGCATCTCCCACAAAACCACCTGCTCCAAAATTGCTTGCCATCAGGATCACACATGCGGCCAAAATCACAAATAATATGATTTCTGTCTGAAATCTGCCGACTTCCTGTTCCATTGCTGTCTTCTTTTTTGTATTTCTTCCCGAATGCCCGGTATTCTTACTCTTTGATGCTGCCATTCTAAGGCTCCCCTCCTTGATCTTCTCGTAAATATCTTCCTTTACAGGCAAAATTTAATGCCAGTGTAATAATACCGACTATAAATGAATAATATGCAAAATAGCGTAATTTTACATTCTGAGTCATGGCTATTGTATTTCGGATAACAAGACATCCTGCAAAACCGGCGATGATCATTGCAAATACATAGGTAAACCCAAGTCCTGCCGTCATTTCAGAAGCACCAAAATTTCCGATTTCCGTAAAAAAGCACCTATGATAGCAGGCAGACTCATAAAAACAGAAAAACGAACCGCAAATTTGCGGTTATATCCGCATAACAGTGCAGCACATAACGTAAATCCCATTCTGGAAATCCCCGGAAAGACAGCAATCCCCTGACAAATTCCAATCCACATGGCGCTGTCATAAGAAGCCTCTCTCGGTCCCTTTTTCCACCGGATTTATTCAGATCTGTTACCAGAAGAAATACGCCTGTAAGTAAAAATCCGATTCCCGGAACAATCTGAGAGTCCGCGGCCAGAAGAGCCAGCCGTTTTCCTGTAAGTCCCAGAAGTGCTGTTGGAATCATGGAAATCACAAGAAGTGCACCTGTTTTCCGATATGTTCCGGTGACTATTCTGGCATAGCCCAAACTTTCCCCTGTCTTCTTGTTATGGATATATAGATTCAGATTACCGATCATATCCATAAACATCCCCAGAAGTCCCAGTCCGATTTTTTTTAAATCTTTGCGGAACAAAAATATAATTGCTGCCGCACTTCCAAGATGGAGCATCGTTTCTGACAGCAATCCGGTTTCGTGGCCGATTCCCATATATTGTTCCAATATGCATAAATGTCCCAGGCTGCTGACAGGAAGAAATTCCGTCACAGCCTGAATGACAGCCAAAAATATCAAATATACAACGATCATAGAACTGATTCCTTTTTGTTTCTCCAAAATTATGGTTTATTATAGCACACTCAGAAAGGCTTTACAATAAAAAGCCCCCTGACTGTCATGTTCACAACGTAGCCAAAATTCATTCATTTTCCTGCTGCTTTTTTTCTTTTTCATGTGCCAGCAGTTCCTGTACCGATTTATGTGCAATCCGGAATTCTTTTTCAAAATAAGCATTGATCTCTGCACCGTATAACAGAAGATTCATACAGATATACAACCATACCATGACCATGATGATCGTCGCAAGGTTTCCGTACATATTACTGAACCCCGGAAAAATCTCAAAATAAAAAGAGAATCCGTATGAAAATATCGACCATGCAACTGCTATGATCAAGGCTCCGGGAATCTGGCTTTTGAATGTGGCTTTTCTGTTCGGAAGAACCTTATACAACATAAGAAAAACCAGAAACAACACACCAAATACCAATAGTGCTCTTGCCCCCAGTATTTTTCCCAGAACTCTTCCAAGAAAAGGAATATATCTTGATACAGCTTTCTGTATTTCGTTTCCAAGTACAAGCGTAAGCAGAGACACGATTACCGCAATCACCAGTGATAAAGTATAGAATACTGCATAAATTCTGGTTAACAGCCAGTTACGAGTTTCTTTTACGTGATAAATGGTATTTAATCCATTGATGATAGACTGCATTCCTTTTCCGGCAGACCACAGTGCCACAATTGCTGACAAAGGGACAATTGCAGTACTTCTTTTGTATACATCTACCACGATCCCCAGAACAAAACTCTGCAGATTCTCCGGAATAAAAGCAACGATCGCATCCCTGACTACATTATAGGTCAGAGGTGTATACCGTACCAGTGTAGTCAGAAACAGAATACAGGGAATAAAAGACATGATCAGAAAATACGCTGCCTGTGTCGCATAAGCTCCTACGTGATCTCCGGATACACGTTCCATAAACCCGAATAAAAGCCTGTAACAGACCGGGTTTTATTTTTCTTTTTCATATATGTCTCCATTCTGTTATTTTACAGCAGTCATTTCTGATAATGCATTTATGGTGATTGCTGTAATTATAAAGATAACTGTTTCAAATATCTCTGTTTACTATCATACCATGAAACTGCCGTTATGACAAACATGAATTATGGATAATAAAATCCGGTTCTTTTCATGCTGGAACGCTGTAGATATGAAAAAAACCGGATCAATATGTAATTAGTTTTATGGTCAGATTTTTACTTTCTGATGTAGAATGATAAGCAGTCACAGAATCATACTGTTCACCTGCATTAAGAATCGGGGAGTGGAAATCTTCAACATTGACCGCATTCGGTTCAACCTGCGTTTCCAGACAGAAAGCATCCCGCTTATTGTAAGTATGACCATTTTTACCATGTTCATTTTCGACAAAATTTGCTGCGTAAAACTGTACACATGGACAGTCGGAAGTGACATCCATGGCAATTCCGGTTTTATCACTGTATGCGGTTGCGATTAGTCTTCTGTTTCCTTTTGCATAATTGTCTGTCACATAATTGTGGTCATATCCGCCTGTGAATTTCAGCTGCTCAAATTCTGCTTCAATATCCTGCCCGATCTGTTTGGCAGTTCTGAAATCCATGGGAGTCCCTGCAACTTCCTCATACACTCCTGTAGGAATGGAATGACTGTTGGCTACAGGTGTATAATATTTTGCATGGATTGTAAGATACTGATCCATGGCGGTTCCGCTTCCCTCACCATTCAGATTGAAATAAGAATGATTTGTCATATTGGCAACTGTCGGCTCATCGCAGATTCCCTGATAATGGATCCTCAGTTCGTTGTCTTCCGTAAACTCATATTTTACAGACACATCAAATTCTCCCGGAAAACCATTCTCGCCATCCGGACTTATACGGTTAAATATAACACTGTTTTTATCATCAGAAATCTCAGCCACTTTCCAGAGCTTTTTTTCAAATCCGTCAGGACCGCTGTGAAGATTATTGTCATTCTCATTCTGAGCAAGAACTACTTCTTTGCCATTGACAGAGAATTTCGCACCGCCGATGCGGTTTCCGTTTCTGCCGATGGTTGAACCGAAAAAGCATCCATTTACTTCATAAGATGCCAGATCATCATATCCAAGTACCACGTCTGTTAAAGTACCATCTTTATCAGGTACGCAGACCTTAACCAGGATTGCTCCAAAATCTGTCACTTCCGCATATGCCCCGGATTTGTTTTCCAGATGAAAAATTTTACTGTTTCCCCAGTCTGTAATACACCGAACTTTCTTTCAGAAACACTCATTGTTTCCAACCTCCCGTATCATAAAATAATATTAAATCCAAAAGATAATAAAAAAGAGCCTCTCTACGGCTCATTTTTACAGTTCCCGAAATGCCGTTCCCTTCCCATTGACGCCTAGCCGTAGCTAGGTGGGTATCCTCAACAGACTTTCTGTCTTCCGCTGCATAATGACGGCCTGACATCCGGCCTGCGATGTTGGGTTCCCGTTAAAGTCGATGTAGGTTCAAAAAAGAAGGGGCCTCGTACATTTCAGGATATTCACTGTTTTTAACTGATTTTTATTATACTCCAGTATATGTTCTTTTTCAACATAAAATGTAGAATTAATTATATTTTTTATAATATGGAGATTATCGGATTCCAAGGATATCTTTTACTGCCTTTGGCATATCCGGCGCATCTACCACCCGGTTATGAAGCACCGGTGCTGTGCGGATCGTCTCAACTGCCTGTGGAAGTTTCACTCCGGAAAGCGCACTCAGTTCATCAGCCAGTGCAAAATCATCCTTACCGTCTGTATCTGCTCCAAGTGCTTCCATTACACTTCTTGTAAATTTATATGGGCTTGCTGTGGATGCAATGACAGTTGGTGTGGTATCATTGGTATCTTTTACATATTTGTCATAAACACCTGCTGCAACTGCAGTATGGGTATCTATCACATAATGACTGTCTTTGAAGATTTCTGCGATTGTTTTTGCTGTTTCGTCTTCTGTACAGTAATTGCCATAGAAGTCTGCAAGCTGTGCCTTCATGTCTTCTGTGATGGTATACTCGCCGCCTGCAGTAAGAGACTGCATCAGCTCTGCACATTTTTTTGCATCACCGCCCGCGATACGGTAGATCAGACGTTCCAGATTGCTGGAGATCAGAATATCCATGGACGGTGAGGTTGTAAGGATAAAGTCACGCTTTCTGTCATAAGTTCCTGTGCGGAAGAAATCATACAGAACCTTGTTATCATTGGAGGCACAGATAAGTTTGTGAACCGGAAGTCCCATCTGTTTTGCATAATAAGCAGCCAGGATATTTCCAAAGTTTCCGGTAGGTACTACCACATTGATCTCCTGACCGTCTTTGATCTTGCCCTGACGTACAAGTGATGCATATGCATATACATAATAAACGATCTGCGGTACCAGACGTCCGATATTGATAGAGTTCGCAGATGAGAACTGATATCCTGCAGCATCAAGTTCTGCTTCCAGTTCCTTATCATTGAACATTTTCTTTACGGCAGTCTGTGCATCGTCAAAGTTTCCGGTAATTCCCACAACATATGTATTGTTGCCTTTCTGAGTTACCATCTGTTTCTCCTGGATAGGACTTACACCATGTTTCGGATAGAAAACGATGATCTTGGTTCCCGGAACATCTGCAAATCCGGCCATTGCCGCTTTACCTGTATCTCCGGAAGTAGCGGTAAGAATAACAATCTCATTTTTTACCTGATTCTTCTTAGCAGCTGTAGTCATAAGATGTGGAAGAATTGATAATGCCATATCCTTAAACGCAATGGTCGCACCATGATACAGCTCAAGGAAATAAGCTCCGTCTGCTTCATGAAGCGGTGCGATCTCTTTTGTATCAAATTTTTCATCATAGGCATTGTTGATGCAGTTCTTTAATTCTTCTTCTGTAAAATCAGTAAGGAAACATTTCATTACTTCATATGCTGTCTCCTGATAGCTCATCTTTGCCAGCTCATCCATTGGGACATCCAGCTTCGGAATCTCTGTCGGCACAAATAAGCCGCCATCCTCAGAAAGCCCCTTTAAAATAGCCATAGAAGCTGTTACGGTTTCTTCTTTTCCTCTTGTGCTTTTGTATAATACCTGCATGATATTTCCTGCCTTTCCAAAGTTATTCGTAACTGTTCAGTATATTGGCAGTAATAATAAACCGCTGAACAGTTACAGTTATTCATTTCGCCAATTGAGCACATTATAGCATATACTTTAGCAAAATACTATCCTAAATTATTTCTCTTTTTTCTGTCTTTTTATGATTGATTACTGTTCACTCTGTTCACAGCAACACGTTTCGCGATGCACAGAATTTATGCTAATCGCATAAATTCGCGCAGTATGTCTTGGGTTTTCTGTGACCTTCGCTCACAAAAAACACCTCGCGGGATATTGCCCGTGAACAGTATCTATGATTGATTACTATAAATCAAAAATATGGACATATTCTTTTGTTCCCGAAGAATATGTCCATATTTTGAGCAGTATTACCGCAATCCTGTTAAATGAGTTATATGAAGAGTATCGTTTATTACGATTCTGTGGAACTTTCTGCTGAATCCGGATAGGTATAAAATTCATGTACGCCGTATTTAAACAGCCTTTTCAGATCTTTTTCAAACCAGGAGACATTCTGGCTTTCAGCTTCAGACTTTTGGATAAAAAACAGTGCTCCTTCTGAATAATCCACACCTTCAAGAGCCTGTCTGACGGCTTCTCTTGTCTCATCTGTAACAGTTACTTCATTGATACGTCCGTCATAAGTCGGTGAAAACTGCGGAACACCATTGGTATTCTGCCATACCACTTCTGTGACTGTATCGGGAAATTCCTTATTCTTTATACGGTTCATGATCACATTGGCAACCAGAATACGTCCCTTGACATCCTCAGTACCTGCTTCAGCTTCTACAATATGAAGCAATGTATCATAGTCCTCATCCGACATCATCCGGGCACTCTCTGCAAGAGCCGCTGTCCTTGCATCCAACTCATTGATGCTGCTCTCCATAGAAGAGCTGACATCGAATTCTGCCATATTATCTTCAATAACTTTAATTCTCTGACCGACCATTACCTGTTCACAGGAAGTTCCGATACGTGTGACTGATTTTTGGGAGAAGCTGTATCATTCATTCCAGATACTACTCCTGCAATTCCTGTTGGCAGTACATCTGTTTCGTCAGCATCAGAGGAAAAAGTTTTCTCCCTATTTTCAGAAGCTGCATATACTTTGTTTTTTCCATTAAAATCTGCTATTCTGCCGCCTGCTGCAAACGCAATCGCCGTACAGGTACACACTGTAACCAGTATCAGACTCCGCGCCGGATTGCCGGACTGTTTTGACTCTTTTTTCTGAACTTTCATACTTATCATTCCTTGAGTTTTTTTAATTACAGGTTTTTATGGTTGTAACATTTCTGTAACTTATAAGAAAATTATATTTAATATAATTGATTTTGTCAAGCTTTTTTCATATTTTTGTAACATTTTAGCTTGCAAAAAAGAAAAAAGGAAGGCTCCATCAATGAAATCTCCCTTTAATATATGCTTCATTTTTCTCAATTATTACATTTATTTTTTTCGCCGCAGATCAGGAACATAGGAGTTGGATTATAAAACTCATCTTTCTTTGTATAAATTCTGCTGCTGATACCCAGATCAATGGAGAATCTGTTGATACCCAGTTTTCCCAGTGTCTCCAGATCCCAGGCAGGGCGTACATAGGAACTGATAGGAAGCTGGCGTTTAATTTCCTCGCATTCCTGCATCATGGCATCGCTACTGTAAAATGAGCATGATTGGCAGGCAGATCAGCAGTATCTGAGAAATCATCTGCACCATAATTGGCATCTGCGTTGATTAGGATTCCTCCCGCTTTCAGCACACGAATCCATTCTTTATATGCTCTTGCTGCATCCGGAAGTGTCCAGGTAAGATTTCTGGACACGATCACATCAAAGGTACCATCAGGAAAATCCGGATTTTCCGCATCCATTACTTCAAACGTACAGGAGGCATTCTCTTCTTTTGCCAGTTCCCTGGAATGAATGATCATATCCGGTGTCAGATCGATTCCTGTAACTTCATGTCCCAGTTTTGCTAAAAGAATAGAAAAGAAGCCTGCACCGCATCCCACATCCAGGATCCTTAATTTTCCATCAGGAAGAAAAGTCCCGATCTCTTTCAGCCATTTATCAGCCATATCACTGTGAAGCTCAGCTCTTCTCTGTTCCATAAAACTGTCGCTTCTTTTCGCCCAGTAATTTGTGATCTTTTCCTTGCGTTCATCCTTTCTTCTGCTGAAACTGCCATATGCGATCATCGGACCATCCTTAATAACCTGAAGACTTCCCGTCTGATATAGAACCACTCCATTTAAATCGGATAAACTTGTCTCCAGAATATTTCCCTCATAATCCTTAACACAGCCAAGATACTCTCCAACCTTAATGATATCTCCCGGTTTTTGGCAGGATACCACAGCCGGATACACTGGCAGACTGATAACGCACATCTTCAATTTCCATGGGATAATAATTACTGTAACTTCTCATGCCATCGTAAACACCCAGCGCACACAGAATATTACGCACATCTTTTCTTGTAGAATGAACCTCCTCCGGACTCCAGCCTCCCATCTGGCCACGTTCGATCAGAACACTGGGAATGCCACATGCGGCAGCATAATTGTAAGAACCACCGGATGCCACATTAGACTTTACCATATAGGGAACATCTGCTTGCTCTGCCATCTTCCTTGACATCTGAACCACATCTTCATCTGCACATCCGGCATAGTAAATATAAGGCGTAAGCTGCTCATAATCATCCCCGCTGTGAAGATCAATATAATAATCTGCTGCACTGTGAAGCTTCTGAACCACCTCATACGCCAGACGGTCCATCCTGGTTCCCTGCGGATTCCCCGGAAATACACGATTCAGATTCTTCTCATCCTCCGGGCAGACACTGCCGCTCCTCTCCTCAAATTCCTTCCTGCACACAGTCTTAACCAGGATCACTCTTCCATGGATCTTCTCAGGCTTCAGTTTATCTGCAAGCTCAACAGCAGCCTGGATTCCCACATATTCTCCTCCATGGACCGCAGCGGTGATCAGAACTGTCTTTCCGGGATGAGAACCGCAGATTACTGTATAAGGAAGCGAAAACTCACCTCCGCCCAGTTTCAGGAATCCGCTCTTTTTCGTACCCGGAGCAGTACACAACGCGGCATCCTCCAAATCTCTTTCCCTGTCATATCTGCTATCAGAATCATCCGTTCCGTCATTCTCGGACCAGATATCTTTCTCTTTCTTCACAGCGCTGATCATAAACATCGGCGTAGAATGATAATTCAGCTTCTCTTCCTGACTCCACACCCGCTGCCAGATCCCGGTATCCACTGCCACAGACTCAAATCCGTTCTCCTTCAGAAACTTCCTGTCCCAGGACGGTCTGTTAATAGAAGAAAGAGGCATCTGCAGTGCAATCTTCTCCATTCTGTCAATATCCGTACAGAGGTAATGATCATCCAGATGCTCACTCTCCACACTCTTTCGGTCTTCCTCATAAGACAGGCGTTTCTCCTCATCATAAAGATAACCGTACCAGTTTGCATCGAAATTAAGAAGCTTTCCGCCCGGTTTCAGTACACGACACCACTCTTCATAAGCTCTCTTAGGATCCTTCAGATTCCATGTCAGATTCCTGCTGATCACAACATCAAACACATCATCCTCAAATTCCAGATTCTGAGCATCCATCTTATAAAAAGAAATCCGCTCACAAAGATTACCGGCATTCCTCTTCGCAGTATCCAACATCTCCTGTGTATAATCAACAGCAGTCACCTTATATCCCGCCTCAGCCAGAATAACAGGAAAAAATCCAGGTCCTGTTCCGATATCCAAAATCTTAATCTCATCCTTCGCTTTCTCCGGGAACTGCCCTTTCAACACCTCAAGCCATGCCCCTTCTGCATCCCATTCAATTCCTTATGATTAACTTCAGAATACCCCTCAGCCCGGGTAGTCCAGTAACTCTCAATCTCCGATAATAAATCCTTCACCTTATGCCAACCTCCATGCATGCAATTTATAATCATATATGACCAAATTATATCAAATCCACCCTCCCCCCAACAAGCCCTCCCGGGGGATATATTTCGCATCTCAATTCATTTTTATATAAACAAAGTCCTTCTTATAATTCACACTCCACCTTGTATTATATCTTAACCAAAACCAGCGAAGCAGGAGTATAGTCATTCCAGGTGCATTTGCAGGCATCTTAGAGATTCTTAGTCCTCGGAAATCTGCGTTATGAGACGAAAAGTCCCTTGTCTGAGCGATAGCGAGTAATTCCGGACTTTTCGTCTCATGCTTTTAGCGGATTTTCGAGGGCTTAGAATCTCTTAGATACCGAAACCGCACCTGGAATGACTATACTCCTGCTTCGCGTCCGTCCCCTTTCTAAACAAAAAACAAAGCTGCCATACCCCAAAAGAAGAGGATATGACAGCTATATATTTTTTACTCAGATAGCTCCAAGAATCTTCCGGGCATTATCAATCCTTTCCTGCGTCGGAGGATTAACCCCCTCCAGTGGATAAGAAAGCCCCAGATTCTCCCATTTAAACTTACCAAGCGTATGATAAGGGAGCACCTCCACTCTCTCCACATTGGAAAGAGTATGGATAAAATCAGCTAACCGGTGCAGATATTCATCCTTATCACTTCCGCCCGGCACAAGCACATGACGGATCCATACAGGTTTTTTCATATCAGAAAGTTCCCGCGCCATCGCAAGAATATTCTTATTGGAATGACCGGTAAGCTTAATATGCTCCTGCTCGTCAATCTGCTTGATATCAAGCATTACAAGATCTGTATACTTCATAAGCTCCAGCCACCCGGAATGCCATGGTTCCTGATCAGTGAAGGGATTTCCACTGGTATCAAGAGTCGTATGCACACCTTCTGCCTTTGCCTTCTTAAAAAATTCTGTAAGAAAATCCATCTGAAGCAATGGCTCACCACCGCTTACAGTGATACCGCCTTTGCTGCCCCAGTAGCCCTTATAACGTAAAGCTTTCTTAAGAAGCTCATCTGCCGTATAAAGCTCTCCCTGCTTCATCTTCCAGGTATCCGGATTATGACAGAACTGACATCTCATGGCACAGCCGCTTAAAAAAATCACATATCTTACTCCGGGTCCGTCAACGGACCCGAAGCTTTCTAAAGAATGAACATAGCCTTTTATCTGTTTATTATCCATTATATCATCATCCATTAATTACATTCTGTCGTGGCAGGTTCTGGCAATAACGTCTAACTGCTGCTCTCTTGTAAGGTCGATGAACTTAACAGCATATCCGGATACACGGATTGTGAAGTTTGCATACTCTTCTTTTTCCGGATGTTCCATAGCGTCAATCAGTTTCTCTTTACCAAATACGTTTACATTGAGGTGATGAGCACCCTGATCAAAGTATCCGTCAAGTACATGTACCAGATTCTCTGAACGCTCGTCATCACTGTGTCCCAGAGCATCAGGATTGATTGTCTGAGTATTGGAGATACCATCAAGAGCATCTTCATAGTCAAGCTTGGCAACAGAGTTCAGGGAAGCAAGAAGACCGTTCTGCTCTGCACCGTAAGATGGGTTTGCGCCAGGTGCAAGAGGTTCCCCTGCTTTTCTTCCATCCGGAAGAGATCCTGTAGCCTTACCATAAACAACGTTGGAAGTAATAGTAAGGATAGATGTGGTTGGCTTGGAATCACGATAAGTATGGATGTGTTTCAGTTTCTCAAGGAATGTAGACAGAAGAGTTGTTGCAATCTCGTCTGCTCTGTCATCATCATTACCATAACGTGGGAAGTCACCCTCAACCTGGAAATCTGTTGTAATACCGTCTTCATCACGGATAGCTTTAACTTTTGCATATTTGATAGCGGACAGGGAGTCTACTACATGAGAGAATCCTGCGATACCTGTTGCGAAAGAACGCTCAACCTTTGTATCGATCAGAGCCATCTCTGCTGCTTCATAGTAGTATTTGTCATGCATGTAGTGAATCATGTTCAGTGTTCCGACATACAGATGAGCCAGCCAGTCCATCATTTTATCATATTTTGTAATTACTTCATCATAGTCAAGATATTCAGAAGTGATCGGCTGATAGTTTGGTCCTACCTGCTGTTTTGTCTTCTCATCAACACCGCCGTTGATCGCATAAAGAAGGCATTTTGCAAGGTTTGCACGAGCACCGAAGAACTGCATCTCTTTACCTGTCTCTGTAGCAGATACACAGCAGCAGATGCTGTAGTCATCGCCCCATACCGGACGCATAACATCATCATTCTCATACTGAACAGAACTTGTTGTAACAGAAATATTTGCAGCATATTTCTTGAAGTTCTCAGGCAGTCTTGAAGAATAAAGTACTGTAAGGTTTGGTTCCGGAGCCGGTCCCATATCTTCCAGTGTGTGCAGGAAACGATAGTCGTTCTTTGTTACCATGGAACGTCCGTCCTGTCCCATACCTGCTACTTCCAGAGTTGCCCATACCGGGTCACCGGAGAATAACTGATTGTAAGAAGGGATACGTGCAAATTTAACCATACGGAATTTCATTACCATGTGGTCAACAAGCTCCTGAGCTTCTTTCTCTGTAAGAGTTCCGTTCTGAAGATCTCTTTCAATATAAATATCAAGGAATGTGGAAATACGTCCGACACTCATTGCAGCACCGTTCTGAGTTTTGATGGCTGCAAGATATCCGAAGTACAGCCACTGGAAAGCTTCTCTTGCATCTTTGGCCGGTTTGGAGATATCATATCCATAAGATTCAGCCATAACTTTCATGCCTTTCAGAGCACGGATCTGATCAGCGATCTCTTCACGAAGCTGGAAGTCATAACGTCTCATACCCTGACGGTCGCATGCTGCGAAGTCTTTCTGTTTTCCTTCGATCAGAGCGTCGATTCCGTACAGAGCCACACGTCTGTAATCGCCAACGATACGTCCACGTCCGTAAGTATCCGGAAGACCTGTAAGGATCTTGTTGTGACGTGCTACTTTCATCTCAGGTGTGTAGATATCAAATACACCCTGGTTGTGAGTTTTAAATTCATAGTTGTGGAAAACATCTTTAATCTTGTCACTTACTTTATATCCGTAAGTTTCACAAGCCTGCTCTGCCATTTTGATACCGCCGTATGGCATGAAAGCACGTTTCAGAGGTTTATCTGTCTGAAGACCAACAACTTTTTCAAGGTCTTTTGTTTCTTCATCAATATATCCGGGACCATATGCTGTCAGAGATGTAACTACCTCTGTCTCCATATCAAGAACTCCGCCTTTGGCACGTTCTTCTTTCTGAAGTGCCTGGAGCTTGCCCCACAGTTTGTTTGTAGCTTCTGTAGGTCCTTCCAGGAAAGAAGCATCACCGTCATATGGTGTATAGTTCATTCCAATAAAGTTACGTACATCGATTTTTTCTTTCCAACGGTTGCCCTTAAAGCCATTCCACTGTTCGAAATTTTTCATTCTTTTACCTCTTTCTCTAAAATATTTCCGCGCATTTCTCACTGGCCTGGAGTGAGATAATAAAATGTAAATTGTACTTATTTAGGACACTTTTCTGCCCACGCTGTCAGTATACGTAAACATGAGTGTTATGTCAATTAATTTCCCTTATGATTTTAATTAAATACAATTCTGATAGCTTTTCATCGGAGTTTGCTTCTTTATTGTACTTTATCGCGTACATTAAGACTTTCTTGTATTTTTATAAATACAAAAAAATACCGGTCAGGAAGTCCTCTGGACAATCTGACCGGTATCTGATTTTTGATATTTTATGTAAACTATATTATTCCCTGCCAAGCGGATATTAGCCTGACCTGCAGAAGTCAAAAAACAGCAGGAAAGAATCGAGCGTGTCGGAACAGTCTAACGGTTATTGATCGCTGTTACAAGTGCATCAATAGATGCGCGAATGATATCCGCGTCTACGCCTGCACCCCAGGCAAGAGTTCCATCCGGCTTTTTGATACCGACATAAGCAATAGCTTTGGAACTTGAACTGCGCTCCAGCGCATGTTCCTGATATGTTTCCAGGGAATATTTCAGCTCATATGCCTTCTTCAGTGCATTGCTGACTGCATCAAGACGTCCGTTACCGGATGCCTCTGTAGTGATTGTCTTCCCGCGGAAAGTAGAGGTAACTTTTGTTACAATACCACCATCTTTCTGCTGGAAATGTACTTCATTGATGCTGTACGGTTCTGTGATATTCTCAAAGGTCTGTTTAAACAGATTGAAAATTTCGTCAGGATGAAGCTCTTTATGTTTGTGATCTGAAACAGCTTTTGTGGCATATCCCATTGCCTCACGCATTTTCGGAGGAAGGTTCAGACCGAATTTGGTCTCAAGGATATATCCCACGCCGCCTTTACCGACTGGCTGTTGATGCGGATAACATCTGCGTCATAATTCTTCCCACATCTGTCGGGTCGATTGGAAGATACGGAACATTCCAGTGATCCGGATCCTTGTCATCTCTCCAGTGCATACCCTTGGCAATTGCATCCTGATGAGAGCCGGAAAATGCGGCAAATACAAGTGCACCACTGTACGGACTTCTTTCGCCTACTTTCATTCCGGTACATTCTTCATATATTTCACAGATATGCGGCATATCGGAGAAGTCAAGTTTTGGATCTACACCCTGAGAATACATATTCATACCAAGTGTAACAATATCTACGTTTCCGGTACGCTCACCGTTTCCGAACAGAGTACCCTCGATTCTGTCTGCACCTGCAAGTAATCCCATTTCAGAATCTGCAACACCGCATCCTCTGTCATTGTGTGGATGGAGAGATACGATTACATTCTCGCGGTATTTCAGATTTTCACACATATATTCTACCTGGCTTGCATATACATGCGGCATAGAATGCTGTACAGTTACAGGCAGATTGATGATGCATTTGTTATCTGCTGTAGGCTGCCATACATCAAGAACTGCATTGCATACTTCCAGAGCGTATTCCGGTTCTGTGCCTGTGAAGCTTTCAGGCTGTACTCAAACTGGAAATTTCCTTCTGTTTCATCAGCCAGTTTCTTTAATAATGCGGCACCATCCACTGCAATCTTTAAGATTTCTTCTTTGGATTTCTTAAATACCTGTTCTCTCTGAGCTACAGAGGTGGAATTGTACACATGTACAATTGCCTTCGGTGCGCCTTTGACAGCTTCAAAAGTTTTGCGGATGATATGCTCTCTGGCCTGAGTCAGAACCTGAATAGTTACATCCTGTGGGATCAGATTCTGCTCGATCAGGGTACGCAGAAATTCATATTCTGTTTCAGAAGCAGCCGGGAAACCTACTTCAATTTCTTTAAAACCGATTTTTACAAGAAGTTTAAAGAATTCAATTTTCTGTTCCAGACTCATCGGAATCACCAGTGCCTGATTACCGTCACGAAGGTCTACAGAACACCAGACAGGTGCTTTGTCCACATATTCTTTTTCTGCCCATTTCATGCATTTAACAGGCGGCATAAAATACTGTCTCTGATATTTGCTTGGATTCATCATTTTTTCTTCCTCCGTTATGTAAATATTATGTTTGGACTGTGGGGATTGACTGTAAAAGACATAAAAAATCTTCCATCTCCACAGACTTATCTGCAAGAGACGAAAGATATTATCATCTTACGCGGTACCACTCTTATTTATGAACAATGTCATACACTCATGGGATACGGAATCTCCGGATATCCGGTATTCTTATATCCTCTCCATATAACGGTGGAAACCGTCTGCACCTACTCTTGTATAATTTCAGGCAGCTGCTCAAAGGCGAGTTCCACAATTTCCTTCCACTGCTTCTCAGCAACCAGCAGTTCTCTGTGCTCCGGTCCGGGTGTACTATTCCTTATCATTGCATTTTACTTATAACTTTATTTGGCTTTTTTGAAATGAAATGAACATACGTCTGAATCATTCATTGTAAATATACTACAAACGATTTAACCATATGTCAGTCGGGGCAACAGGATTTGAACCTGCGACCTCACGGCCCCCAGCCGTGCGCGCTACCAAGCTACGCCATACCCCGTAACGCAAGTTAGTATAACAAATTATTTCTGTGATTTCAACTGTTTTTTGAAAAATTCACAAAAATTATACAAATTTAGCAGGAAGAAATTTCATGTACTTTTTTATGTTATAAAATTTCTTCCTGTTTATCCTATGTACAAGCCTTACAATCATCTGTTACAGTTACGCTGGCATGATGGCTTTTTCCAAATTGTCTACACGCATATCCAGTTCAAAAACTTTCTCTCGAGTTTCCTTATTCTCCTTTCTATAGCGAAGCTCATCCATACGTGCATCAAATAGGGCAGATATTTTTCTGTCAATTTCATTTTCCAGTTTAAGTTCTATAGTTTTTACGCTTCCCTTGAGTTGCACAATATCTGATTTCATGTTCGTGATATCTGCCTTCATGTTCGTGATATCCGTCTTCATGTTTGTGATATCTGCCTTCATGTTCGTGATATCCGTCTTCATGTTTGTGATATCCGTCTTCATGTTCGCAATATCTGTCTTCATGTTTGTGATATCTGCCTTCATGTTCGTGATATCCGTCTTCATGTTCGTGATATCCGTCTTCATGTTCGTGATATCCGTCTTCATGTTTGCAATATCTGTCTTCATATCTGCGATATCGTTCTTTACATCGGACATATCATTTTGAAAACCGGCAATGCTTCCCTGTATAGAAAAAGGATATTTCTCAATTCCGCATCTTCCACATTCTTCCCTCCTTTCGTTATAGTACGTTTCGTTCTCTTTTGTATAGAACCAATTGTACCATTGAAGGAAGAAAAAGTCTACAGCGAAATTATTATAATATTTTTATAAGACATCTTCGGCAAATTATAACTTATGTATAAACAGCCACTCCGAAGCTTTGGCTCAAACCAGGTGGATTTTGGAGGCATTAATTTGTTCTCGTCTGCAATCTTCATCAGGTCTTCCATAGATGTCGGGTACATGACAAAGGCTACACCGCCGGTTCTGTCCGCAATCTCTGCCAGCTCTGCTGCCTTATGGCTTCCGCCCACAAAGGAGATTCTCTGGTCTGTGCGCGGATCTTCGATTCCCAGGACTGGTCTGAGGACTTTTCCTGAAGAATGGATACATCCAGCTGTCCGACCACGTCCTTCTTCTCATAGATATCCGGCCATGCTTTCAGGTGATACCACTGTCCGTCCACATACATTCCCATACAATGCTTCTCTACAGGCTTGCATGGAAATCCCGGCATCAGCATCAGTTCAAAGTTGAACTTCAGGGCGCCCAGAAATGCCTTTACAGTCAGGCCGTTCAAATCTTTTACAATCCTGTTATAAGGAAGAATGCAGAGCTGATCATAGGGAAATACAACAGACAGGAAATAATTAAACTCTTCCTCACCTGTATATCCCGGATTCTGTTCTCTTCTCTTTAAACCTACTTTTACAGCGGAAGCTGCGCGGTGATGTCCATCTGCGATGTACAGAGAATCAATCCCTGCAAATTCCTTATTTATTTCAGAAATGACCTCATCTTCATCAATCACCCATACTCTGTGTGTGATCTGATCCTCTTCTGTAAAATCATATGCTGCTTTATGATGATCTTTCCAGTTATTCATCAGTGTAAGCAGAGAATCCGGATATCTGCATGCCAGAAAAATAGGACCGGTATTTGCATTACAGGAATCTACATGGTGGATCCTGTCCTGTTCCTTATCTTCTCTGGTAAGCTCATGTTTCTTCACTACACCATTCATATAATCATCAATGGAACTGCATCCTACGATACCGGTCTGTGTCTTTCCTTTTCTTACAAGTTCATATATATAGTAACAGGCCTTCTGATCCTGAACAAGAATTCCCTTTTCTTCCATATTGTCAAGATTTTCTTTTGCTTTTTCATAAACCCGATCATCATACAGATCTGTCTCAGGTTCCAGATCCATTTCCGGTCTGTCAATATGAAGAAAGGACAGGGGATTCTCATCTCCGATTGATTTTGCTTCTTCCCGGTTTACCACATCATATGGAAGTGCTGCCACATCAGCAGCCTTTTCCGGTGTAGGTCGAAGTGCCCGGAATGCATGAAATACTGCCATAATATTTTCTCCTCTTCTGTATCTTTTGTATTGCTCTTTTATACCCACTTTACTGTCTATCCTGTAAAAATAAAACGAACATTACTCATTATTTTATCATATCCAAATCCTTATATCAATGTACAAATTATAAAACCTAATTTTTTTTTTGAAAAACCTAAAAATTTTTGTAATTTTTCTATTTGCAA
>ENA-OQIR01000286-OQIR01000286.1-human-gut-metagenome-genome-assembly--contig:-NODE-286-length-23402-cov-2.311192_pt1 | contig 23402 bp, 26 predicted proteins | sample MGYA00242580_ERZ504745 | MGnify/ENA primary metagenome ERZ504745 (study PRJEB26092, sample SAMD00036214) | human gut metagenome | host: Homo sapiens | study: EMG produced TPA metagenomics assembly of...
TTTAAATAGGAGGTTAAGTAGGCATAAAATCACATTTGTGGTAAAATAAATCTGTATGTTTTAATAAGGAGTAATTATGTTTATAACAACAATTCATTCTATTGATTCATTAGAAAAATTAAAAAGGGCGAGGCCGATGCGTAATCATTGGTGTTGAACATTATTCCATTCGTTCGTGTATTACGGTAAAAAAAGAGGATTTACAGCTTTGGAAGAAGAAGTGTAAAAAGCTTGGCCTAAAATTATATATCAACTTCTTAAGATTATGTATGGATGAAGATTTATCGGGTGTTCGTGAATACTTTTCTATTTTTAAAGAATTAGATGTGGATGGTATTTATTATGCGGATGAAGGTCTATATTATGAGGCAAAACAATTGGGGATTGAATCGAAATTGATTTACCAACCTGAAACATTGGTAGCTTCAAGCGCAGATGTTGATTTCTATATGTCTTTGGGGATTCAATCTGTATCTTTAGCACATGAGTTAAGTCTTGAAGAAGTAGTAAGTATTGGTACTCATAATCCGGATATAGAAATTTTAGTGCATGGCTATTTCTCAATTCTTTACTCAAGAAGACCTTTGGTCACTAACTATTTAGAAGCAGTGAATAAACCGGTATGTTCATTACCATGTCATTATGATTTGATTGAACAAACTAGACAAGAGCGTATGCCAATTGTACAAGATGAAACGGGTACGCATATCTTTAGTGAAATGCCAATCAATTCATTACAGGAAATGTGGGATTTTACCGATGTAGGAATGCATCGATTCCGCATTGATTCTTTGTTCTTTGATGATGATTGGACCGTTGAAATCTTAGGTTTATATGATTTGGCTTTACAAGGTATTAAAATTACGGATGATGAATCAAGTAATCGTTGGTATTTAGAAGAAACAATTAAGAAAAAGGAGGAGCAAGTAAATGAATAAAATTGAATTATTAGCTCCTGCTGGAAATTTAGAAAAAGCAAAGATTGCGATTTTATATGGAGCGGATGCCGTATATATTGGTGGAAAACAATTTAGTTTGCGTTCTCGTGCTAGTAATTTTTCCATTGATGAGATCGCAGAATTAGTCAAATTTGCGAATGCACATAATAGTCATGTGCATGTAACTGTAAATATGCTTCCACATGAATCGGATCTTGAAGGTATTGAAGAGTATTTAAAAACGTTGGATTTGATTGGTGTGCATGCGATTATTGTGGCAAGTCCATCCATTATGATGTTGGCTAAAAAGCTTGGTTGCAAGTTTGAAGTGCATGTATCTACGCAGCATTCTTCTACAAATTCAAGTGCTGTAAGATTTTGGGAAGAAAAGGGCATGGACCGTGTTGTTCTTGCTAGAGAATGTCAAATGAATGATATTCGTTCGATTTGTGAAGAGAATATTCTTCCTATTGAAGTCTTTATTCATGGAGGTATGTGTATTTCTTTTTCAGGACGATGTGTATTGAGTAATCATATGACGCTTCGTGATGCAAACCGTGGTGGATGTGCACAAAGTTGTCGTTGGAAATATCATTTGATGGATGGTGAAACCGAACTTAGTGATCCAACAAATTTATTCTCCATGTCTTCAAAAGATTTACAAGCAGTAGATTATATTGAGGATTTCATCCATATGGGTGTAGCGTCTTTGAAAATTGAAGGGCGTATGAAAAGTGCTTATTATTTAGCTACGGTTGTTTCTAGCTATCGTATGTTGATTGATTATATTTATGAGCATGGGCATGCAGATGAAAAAATCATTGAGCGTGTAAAAAAGGAAATCGCAAAGGCAGAAAATCGACCGACAGGGCCGGGCTTCTATAGTGGGCTTCCTGGATATAAGGTGCAGTTGTATCAAGATCATGATGAAACGGTAACACAGGAATATGTAGCTATTGTGCTAGATTATGACAAGGCAAGTCAGTTGGCAACTTTACAGGTGAAGAATCATTTTATGCCAAATCAGGATTTAGAAATATTTGGTCCTCACATTCAAAGTACGATTGTACATGTTTCAGATGTATATGATAGTGACAAGAATGTATTAGAGGCTTGTAATAAGCCAATGCAGATTGTATATACGAAGTGGTCTGGGCCTATTGAAGTCGATGCAATGATTCGTAAGATTAGATAATTGGAGAGGTAAGAAAAGATGAAATTAAGTCAGAGTTTCTTTTATACATTAAGAGAAAATGCGAAAGATGAAGATAGCGTATCAAGTAATTTATTGGTGCGTGCGGGAATGATCAAGAAATGTTCAAATGGAATTTATATGATCATGCCTATGGGAAAGAAGGTTCTTTCTAAAGTTGAAAATATTATTCGTGAAGAAATGGATGCGAAAGATGCGCAAGAGTTATTGATGCCTGCATTGATTCCAGAAGATGTATATGTACAATCGGGTCGTCGTGAAGCATTTGGCTCAAATATGTTTTCATTGAGTGATCGTTATAATAAGCGTTATGTGTTAGGTCCTACTCATGAAGAATTGTTTGCGGTAGCAAGTAGTATGGATGGAAAATCTTATAAGGATTTCCCATATAACTTATATCAGATTCAAACGAAATATCGTGATGAAACTCGTCCTCGTTATGGGTTGATTCGTGTTCGTGAATTTATCATGAAGGATGCGTATACATTTGATGTAGATGAAGCTGGATTGGATGTGGCTTACAACAAGATGTATGATGCATATTGCCGTATTATGGATCGTTTAGGATTGGAATATAAGATTGTTAAGGCCGATACAGGAGCTATGGGTGGTTTATTATCGGAAGAATACCAGGCTCTATCAAGTATTGGTGAAGATGTTGTTGTTGGCTGTGTTGGTTGTGACTATTCGAGCAACTTAGAAATCACAGAAGTAGTAGACACAATGGAAGATTCTTGTGAAGAAGAACTTTCTATGGAAGTTGTGGATACGCCAAACGCAAAAACAATTGAAGAAGTGGCTGCTTTCTTTGGTAAGAAGGAAAGTGATTTCGTTAAAACATTACTATATAACGTAGATGGAAAAGTGATCGCATTCTGTATCCCTGGTAATCGTGAATTGAATGAGACAAAGGCATTGAAATTATTGGGCGCGAATGAAATGGAAATGGCTAGCTTTGAACAAGTAGAACAAGTTACACATGCTCGTGTTGGTTTTGCAGGTCCAGTCGGTATTGATTGTCCAGTTTATATGGATCGTCAAATCAAGCATATGAAAAACTTCATTGTAGGCGCAAACCAATCGGATCGTCACATTAAGAATGTGAACTGTAAAGATTTTACACCTGTTGAAGTGGCAGATCTTTGTCAGGTAAAAGAAGGGGATATTTGTCCTAAGTGTGGTAAAAAATTAACTTTCCAACACGGTATTGAAGTGGGTAACTTATTTAAATTGGGTACTAAATATTCGAAGAGTATGAATCTTTACTATACAGATGCCAACAACCAATTACAGCCAGTTTGGATGGGAAGTTATGGTATTGGTCTAGAAAGATGTATGGCGGCCGTTGCTGATCAGCATCATGATGATTTTGGTATTAAATGGCCAGTGGAAATTGCACCATTTAGACTTGCGATTGTTCCAGTATCTTTAAAGGATGAAGAACAAGTTAAGATTGCCAATGATCTATATGAATATTGTAAAGAACATAAGTTCGATGTAATTTTAGATGATCGTAATGAGCGTCCAGGTGTTAAATTCAAAGATATGGAATTGATTGGTATTCCTTATCGTATTACGGTAGGTCGTGGTGTCAAAGAAGGAAAATTAGAGTGGACAGATCGTTATACAGGTGAAAAGAGTGAAATTGCGATTGAGGATGTTTATTCTGAAATCGAAAAAGTTTTCGCTATGTAAACGCTTGTGCTTGAGATATAAACAAAAATTCAGTTTCACGTTTACTTTCATAAGGTTTTCATGTATATTAGTCATAGTTAAAGGAGTGTAATTATGCAGAATAAAATTGAAATTTTTAACAATCAGGTTATTATCAACTACAATTTGGCGTACCCAAAGAGTCGTGAGGTTTTATTAAAGTCTCATACATTCGCAAAATTCGTTCAATATTTCATTGAATATCAGGAAACAGATAATGCGAATATGTATGCTTATTTGACAAAAAATGGTGAATTATCTTCTAAAGAAGCAGCCTATGATTTCTGTCATTTCTTACGTTTATTGTCAATCTTTACTTGTGAAGAATTAAAAGATGAATATTATCTTTCAGATAAAGATGCAACTTTAGATGTTATTGAAGAGATGTATCGTACTTGGCGTTCTTTACAACGTTTTGGATATATGAAGAGTGATAATTCAACGAATTTTGGTATTAATACATTAGTGGCATTTGACTCAGCTTCAAATGATTTATTCCTTCGTACATATCGTTTGCTTGAAGAAAAATTAATGGGAAGACCAAACTTAGTGTATCGTCAGGTTCAAGCTGGGACAAATGCATGTTTCTCTATTCATACTTTGGATAAAATATGGGCTGATGAATATGCAGCTTTACAAGATATTCCAATGATCGATACAGTTATGTTAAGAACTCCAATGATTTTGCATCCAAAATCAAGCAAACGTACAGGTATGTTTACTGAAATTGATACACAGCCTATGACATATTTCAAAAAGGGAGAATCAAATTGGTTCTGTTATCCTTGCAAAGTTGGAGCTTTATTATGTTTCGTATACTTCAACTCAAAATATATGTCTAGTGCATTGAGTATGGCTAACTTATTTGAATTAGCTACAAAAGAAGAAAGTGCGCAAAAACCAGATTTAGTTGTTATTTTTGGTAACGATGATGGAAATGACGATACAAACTTCTATTATGATGAAGCCAATGATATTTGGGTAGGATGTATCAGTGATAATCCTCGTATCGAATACTTTGGATATTTAAAGAAAATGTGTTTAACATTACACAACTTGGCACAAATGAAAAAGGGATGGTTACCAATCCATGGTGCTTTCGTAAACATCTATTTAAAGGATGGAACAAAGAAAGGTATCATGTTGATGGGTGATAGTGGTGCTGGTAAATCTGAATCGATTGAAGCATTAAAAGCGGCAGCCGGAGATATGATTCGTGAAGTTGAAGTTGTATTTGATGATATGGGAACAATTCACTTAGAAGATGGTGTTCCATATGGTCAGGGTACTGAATTGGTGCCTTCATTCGTCTAGATGACTTGGATCCAGGTACTCCATATCGTGACATGGACCGTTCAATTTTCATGGCTCCAGAAAATCCAAACGCACGTATGATTCAGCCTGCAGCTCCATATCGTGTTGTTGTTCACAACCACAAAATAGATTTATTTGCGTACGCAAACAACTACACTAATGAATTTGGTCTAAAGAAATTAACTGTTCAAGAAGTAAAAGATACTTGTAAGTTAGGTAAACGTATGGCTTTGGGTACTACTCAAGAAGTTGGTATTTCAACTACATATTTCGCAAACCCATTTGGTCCTATGCAAAAACAAGAACTTTGTGAACCAATCATTGACACAATGTTCCAGGCTCTAGAAGACAATGGAGTATTTGTTGGTGAAATCTACACGCACTTAGGATTCGATAAATCAAACCGTAAAGGTTTAAATATTGCAGCTCAGCAATTATTAGAATTTATCCAGAAAAAGGATTAATATGTTTAACAACGATTCTATGAATTATTATTCAACAAGCACTTTAAAAAGTGCTTTGTTGAAGTCTTATGCATGGATGCTATTGCCTTATCCATTACGGCAGTTGTATCTTATGGTCTATATGCTACAAATGCTTTAATGATTTTATTGAGTACAATGCCATTTCTATTTATGTTATTTGTGATTGCACCATTTATCTTGTCCATTGCCTTTGGTGTATCTATGGCAAGATCTACATCAAGTACAGGTATGAAGGTTATGTTAGTGCTTTATGCCATCTGTATGGGTGTTTCACTTACTTCGATTGGCTATGTATATGATGTAGCTACAATTGGTACTGCTTTTCTAGTTAGTGCAGTTTACTTTATTAGTTTAGCTGTTATTGGTACAACATCTAAAAAAGATTTTACAAGCTTTGGCTCATTATGTATGATTGGACTTTTTGTATTGATTATTACACAATGCTTTATGATGTTATTTAGAGTCAGTGTGGATGTTCGCTTGCTTTCTATCCTTACTCTATTGATTTTTACAGGCATCACCGTTTGGGATGTTCAAAGAATGAACCGGTTGTTGATTCAATCGGATGGTTCAGTCGTAGCACAAGATAAGATTGCCATCTTCATGGCATTACAATTGTATTTGGATTTCTTGAATATCTTCTTAAGAATCTTACAATTGATTGGAATGGGAAATCGTAATAATAAGTAAATGAAAAGGAAATGTGTTTTAATGATACATTTCCTTTTATTATGTGTTCAATGAAAATAAAAATGGAGTAGTGTAATACTACTCCAAAGGTTTTTGATAGAAGTTTCCGTAGAAGTTTACGGTATTGTATGTATTGATCAACACTTTAGGATCGACCTTTCTTACATTTATCGACAACGTCTCTTAATTCATAAGTAGAAATAACGGCTTTACATACATAATAATTTACGATGGCTGTATGCTCCATAACATTCAAATACGCTCATTCCAATGGCGGACAAGTGGCCATAAAGGCAGTCGATTAGTGGGTCAGGATCGTTTGTCGTAAATTCAACGGTAATCTGTGCGTAGCGTTGATATAAAGAAGAAATTGTTTTTGTAGACAAGAATTGGAATAGGATGGAATATCCTGCATAGATCCATCCGCATAAGTATCCAAAGACAATGATCATTGCGCAGTTATAGAAGAATACATAGTCCCAGATTCCCCTGTGAATCTTACTAGAGACGTATTGGGCAATGAAATCTGTTCCTCCTGTAGATCCTCCAGCTCTTAGGGCTAGGGAAATGGAGAAGCCCCATAAGAATCCTCCAAAAAGAACATTTAAGATTTGATCTTTAAAGAAAGGTTCAAAATGGAAGATAGAAATAAAGAAGGATACTAGAAAGAATTGTACACAACTCAAAAATGTGAATCTGGGTGAGATGTGTTTGTAGCATAAAATTGCTGCAGGAACATTTAATGCGATGATTCCAACTTGAGTAGGAAAGTTAAAGTTTACTAGAGCACAGACTTTATTGATTAATAGGGCAAGTCCTGTAAATCCTCCTGAGATCAAGTTGCACGGCGCCATAAATACATTCATGATATAACATTGCATAAAAGCGCTAAATACAATCATTATGGTCGACGTTAATAGTCTTAGCTTCTTTTCTTTTTGAAGCTGGTGAATAATGTGTTGCATAATATAAAATACCTCTTGTTTGTTGACCACATTATAATAGGTCATTTGTCAAATAAGTTCAACCAAAAATGAAAAATGTATGGTTTTTAAAAAAATGTAAAAAAAATAAATTTTTTTCTTGCTTTTTATTTTGCGTTGAGGTATTATATATGGGCAGTCAACGAAACGGTTCCGTAGCCAAGTGGTAAGGCAATAGACTGCAACTCTGTGATCATCAGTTCAAATCTGATCGGAACCTCCATAAATGATGGGGTCGTGGCGGAATAGGCAGACGCAACGGACTTAAAATCCGTTGGGAGAAATCCCGTGTGGGTTCAAGTCCCACCGTCCCCACCATTTTTTGGAAAGATAGCTAGAAACGAAAGTTTCTAGCTTTTTCGTGCTTATTTGGCCAGCATAATAACCAAGTTTACCATATTTTTATATAAATTTAATGATTAAAATATAATTAAAAAGGGTACATTCTATGAGCTGGATTGAAAAAACAACGAAAAAAAGAATCAAAGAATTGGATGAATATCCAGAATTGAATTCGCATGATTTTGAAGAAAAAGGAAATAAAATGATGAAGGATATTAAATTCTATGTAATTGTTATCTTACTAGCTGCATTAGTTTTAGCACTATGGTATGAATTTAATCATCCAGAAATTCATATTTTACCTAGAAGATTATAGTATTTGTGAGGACTAACTATGAGTTGGTTGATAAAATAGCAAAGAAGCGATTGGCTGAATTAGAGGAGCATCCAGAATTGAATGAACAGAATTATTCGCAAAAGCTGAATTCTATTATCTTTTATATTTTGTTATTTGCGGTTGCCATACTTATTCTTTTGTTTTGGTATGACATTGAACATTTTGAAATCTGGATTTTTCCGCAAAGATAAAAAAAATAGCCACAATAGTGGCTATAATAGCATAAATCCAATGCCTACGATAATACCTGTTATAAATAGGATGGAAATGGTTCTTAAAATGTCTTTCTTTCTTGCTTCATAACGAATCATCACAATTAAACCAAGGCCTGCATTTGTGACAAGACCTGCAAGTAAGGATCCAAAAGAAAGTTCACCAGCTGTATAGAGTTGTGTAAGAACAACTGTAGCTGCACAGTTAGGAATAAAGCCGAATAGCGCGGCGATGATTGGTTGGAATAAATTATCTTGAAGTAAGATCATAGATAATGTTTTTTCTCCAATACATTCCATTAATAATGTTAATACAAAACTAGTAATAAAGATGAATACATAGATTTTTAAAGATCTTAATAAGGCACTGATCCATAATGGATATTCAGGATAACAACATGGACAGCTTGATCCTGAATTTTCTTCTTCCTCATATTCGTCTTCATCATAATCCTCTTCTTCCATATCTTCGAAGCGGAGGATTTTTTGATGGCGAAATAATACGTGATCGGTAAATAATCCAACGATGATCGCAATGGCAAGTTTTAATCCTAAAATACCAAGTAGAGATGAATACATCTTAGGATTACTAATAAGGATTGGAATGGCTTCATCACTTGTCGCAATCATAACACTGACTAAAGTTCCTAGAGTAATGTTATTTTGAACAAACAACATAGCGGCTAGAATACTAAATCCACATTGTGGAATCAATCCGACTATTGCGCCTAGAATGGGTCCAAGTTTTTGTAGTCCAAAGAAGAGTTTATCGTCTTGCGTATTCTTTCTTTCGAAAACTTCTAATATACAATAAGTAATATACAATAATGGTAGCATAGCCCATGTATCGTGTATTGTATCTAAAATAATGTCTATAAAATTCAAAGGTAGTTCCTCCTAACTTACATAAGTATACACATTTTTTCAAAAATTGCACGTAAAAAGCAGGAAACTAATCAATTGTTCCTGCTTTATCGTTGATTGTAATTTTTTTGTTTCTTAATCGAACTTGAATATAATCATGTACACCTGCATAAATAAGTGCAAATATTGGAACGCCTAAGAACATTCCAACAACACCAAATAATGCGCCACCAACTGTAACTGAGAATAGAATCCAGAAGCCTGACATTCCCAGTTTATCTCCAAGAACAATCGGTTTTATGATGTTTCCATCGCATTGTTGAAGAATGAAGATAAAGATTGTAAAAATCAAGGCTGAGAATGGGTCAATCAAACATAAGATAATGATGACGGGAATAGCTCCTAAGAATGGTCCAAATACAGGGATTACATTTGTGACACCGATAATAAGGGCAATCATACTTGCATATGGAAGCTTTAATACTAGGGCTCCAAAGTAACAGATGACACCGACAATAAATGAGTCAATGATGTTTCCGACAATATATTGTTCAAATACCGTTTTCGCATCATTTGTCCATAATGTTAAATAGTTCGCAAAGTTTTTGTCAAATAAAGAATAATTTAATTTTTTGATTCCTTTTACTAATGTTTCGCGGTCTAATAAAATATAGAATGCAGAAACTAAAGCTAAAATAATATTGATAAATCCTTTCACAAAGCTGTATGAGTAAGATGCGATTTTAGGAATAGATTCCGTTAAAACGCTTGTGATTTTCTTTGTGATGTTAAAATTGATCAACAATTGTTCAACTTGTTTTTCTGAAATGTTTAATTTATACGCAAAATCTTTTGTGTATCCAATTAAAGTGTCAGAATAGATCGCAATATTTTTAGAGAATTGTCGTACAGAATCAATCGTATTCGGGATGATAATAGAGAAAAACAAGATTAGAAATCCAATAGTTAGAATAAACACAATACCTGTCGATAAAATTCTTTTATGTTTATTTTGCATAGGTGTATTGGCTAATAATTTGTTTTCAACCCATTTTTGCGGATTGTTCAATATAAACGCTAAACCAATTCCAAGAAGGAAAGGGAATAGAATTGTTATTATGAACTGAATGGATCGTGTTATATCCTTAAATCGATTTAATATTGTGAAGAAAAGAATCGCAATAATCAATGAAGCAGAATAAACGATGATTCTTTGTTTCATTTCCTGGGTTATTTTAAAATGCATTAAGTAAGACTCCTTCCATACCTTATATAATACCATCTAGAAAAAAATTATAAAAGCCATTATAATAGTCCTATGGAAAAAATATTTGAAGGGGCTATTTCCTGCAAAGCCCTATTAGAAGCAGGTTCTCGTAATTGTAAAAAACTATATATTGATAAGAAAAAGAATACGAAAGATACAAGATATTTGGCTAAAATTGCGAAAAGTCGTGGGTGCGAAGTTGTATTTTGTTCGCGTGAGGAAATTAATGAATTGGCAACAGGTAAAACACATGGTGGAGTGTTACTTATAGCTGAAGAAAAACAGATTCCTCAACTTATTGAAACACATGTCCATGGATTTCTTTGTTATATCGATGGAGTAGAAGATCCATACAATTTGGGAAGTATCTCAAGAACTTTATATGCTTCTGGTTGTGATGCGATGATTCTTCCAAAAAGAGACTGGAGCTTTGCCGAACAAACCATTCTAAAGGCGAGTGCCGGTGCTTATGAAAAGCTACCTATTTATTTTGTGGATTCGGATGAAGAATTAGTAAACTATTGTAAAAAGAATAACCTTCCAATTCTTTGTGCCCACAGAAAAGATGCCGTAGGACTCTATGACTATACTTTTGAATCCGATTTTTGTTTATGCCTAGGCGGAGCTTTAAGAGGACTTAGTTCAACCATTACGGCAGCTTCCAAACAAAATATTGTCGTAGAATATGGAAGAGATTTTAGAAATGCCTTAGATTCAGCTAGTGCTGCTGCTGTATTTAGTTTTGAGATATTAAGGCAAAAGAAAGTCAAAGCGAAATAAAATGCTTTGACTTTTTCATTTATAGAATAAATTTTGTGTGCTAATTCTTGATTGGCAAAATCAACAATGATGATACCATAATATTTCTTTTGCCAATCATATTCCATTAAATGATTGTTGATCTTTTTTGCGTTTTTCTTTGGAAAACCAATCTTACCACGAACTTCATTTAGTGTTGAAATTCGTAATGGAAGGATATACAAATATTCAATATTTGATTGTCGAATGCAATAAAAATATATATACCTATCTCCTTATGTCCAAATATACTAAAATAAATATAAATGTCAAATCAAGAATGATGTTATAATAGATGCATGCTGATTAATGTATATGTAGAATACAATCGCCTACGCAATACCTTTACTTACTCTTGTGAGCAAGATGTTGAAGTTGGATGTAGAGTCCGTGTTGAATTCAACAATCGAACGCTTGTAGGATTCGTCGAAGAAATTGATGTAGAAAGCGATTTTAAAAATATTAAACCTGTTATTGAAGTCATAGATGAAAAGCCTTTATTGAATAACGAATTAAAGTTATTGGCAAATTATATGGCTGATTTTTATGCGAGTTCGAAAGTGACTTGTTATAAAACGATGCTTCCACCAGCTTTGCGTCCTTCTAGTAAGCATTCAAAAATCATCTATGAAGATTATGCGGTTTTAAAAGAATCAAATGAAACATTGACTTCTCGACAAAAAGAAGTGCTTGAAATGTTTAATTATCCATGTAAGATGAGTGAACTAAGAAAAGTAAGTCCATCCATCACAAAGGTTTTACTAGAAAAGGGCTATATAGGGATTGAAAAAAGAATTAAAGATTCAAATACGCATGTAACGAGTATTTCAGATGTACAACATGAATTGACTATCGAACAAAAAGATGCGATTTCTAAGATCACAAGTACAGAAAAGATGGTATCACTGCTTCATGGTGTAACGGGATCTGGTAAAACCGAAGTCTTTTTGCGTTTAGCTGAAAATGTATTGTCTTGTGGAAAACAAGTTCTATTTCTTGTTCCTGAAATTGGTTTGACACCGATGATGATACAAAGAGTGCAGGCGCGTTTTAAACAAAAAATTGCGATCTATCATTCAGGGTTGAATGCACAAGAAAAATTAGAACAATATAATTTAGTAAAAGATCATAAAGTCGATATTGTGGTTGGAACACGCAGTGCTTGTTTTATGCCGTTTTCTTCTTTAGGTTTGATTTTAATGGATGAAGAACATGATTCAAGCTACAAACAAGACAATACACCACGCTATCATACGCGAGATATTGTTTTATTTCGTGCGGCTTATCATAAGTGTAAAGTCATCTTGCAAGTGCTACACCAAGCCTAGAATCGTATGCCCGTGCCTATAAGAATGTATATGAATTGATTGAACTGAAAAATCGTATTCATGAAATGCCGGAAATTTGTTTGGTAGATATGAAAAAGGAAAGAATCACAAATGGCCTATCTGAAACTTTACTTCAAGCCATTCACAAGCGGCTTTCTAAAAAAGAACAAGTGATCTTACTTTTAAATCGAAGAGGGTATCTTCCTGTTGTTCGTTGTAGCGATTGTGGACACGTTCGTATATGTCCAGATTGTGGAGTAGCCTTAACGTATCATAAAAATCAAAACGCCTTAGTTTGTCATTGTTGTGGAAGACAATTTAAATTTATGGAAGAATGTCCAAGTTGTCATTCTAAGAACTATTTTAAGGCCGGTATGGGTACAGAGCGATTGGAAGAACAGATTGTTGAAATTTTTAAAGATCATCATGTCGTTCGCATGGATGCGGATAGTACGCGAAAAAAGAATGCGCATGAAAAGTTGTTACAAGAATTTGAAGAGTCTGGCGATCTATTAATTGGTACGCAAATGGTCGCAAAAGGACTTGATTTTGAAAGAGTGACTTTAGTTGGGATTTTAAATGCAGATGCTACGCTTTGTCGTAATGACTATAGAGCAAGTGAAACGGCTTATGAAATGTTAGAACAGGCAAGTGGAAGAAGTGGTCGAGGAAAATTAAAAGGTGAAGTTATGATTCAGACTTTTGATCCCGATCATTTTGTGATGCAATGTGTAAAGATGCATGATTATAAGAGATTCTTTAATCAAGAAATGCAATATCGCCACCTAGGTATGTATCCACCTTATGTATATTTATGTACTTTAATCTTTACACATTTCGATTTTAATGAAGCTTATAAACAGGCAAGTGCTGCGAAAGAATATTTTTCTTCTTTGCGTGTTTTAGGGCCCATTGAAATTCGTATGCAACAAAAAAAAACATCGTGTTCGTTTGATTTTAAAATCAAGGATGACAAGTTACTACATGAACTTGTTCAGAATTATTTAGATGAAACAAAACAGATTGTGGATGTGAATATGCATCCGATTATGATGGAGGAATAGAATGCGAAAGTGGATATGGAAAGCTTTGGATGAAGTGGTAAATAAAGATGTATATTCCAATTTATATTTAAGAAATCACTTGCATGAAGTGGATAAAAAAGATCGTGCTTTAGCAACAAGAATCTTTTATGGTACGATTCAAAATTATCGATATTGTAAAGCGTGTTGGTCAAAGTATGTGAAGAATAAATTAAATCCAAAAATGGATGTATTACTTACAATGAGTACATATCAATTGTTGTTTTTGGATAAAGTACCAAGCTATGCGATTGTCAATGATGCGGTCAATATCGCAAAAAAATCAATATGAAATATGCCGGACTTACCAATGCGGTATTACACAAGGTAAAACCCATCGAAACCGATAATATGGCTTTAAAATATTCTTTGCCAGATTGGCTATATAAGATGTGGACGAGTCAATATGGTCAAGAAAAAGCTCTTGTTATGGCAAAAGCAAGTGTGAATATTTTGCAATGTACGTTCGCCGAAATGTGTTGAATACAAACGAATCTGATTTTGATTTGGATATGTTTGTTCGTGTTCAAGATGCATTGTACATCTATGAAGGAAATGATTATTTTCATCATGACTACTATCAAAAAGGCTATATGAGCGCACAAGATGAGGGGAGTTTTGAAATTGCGAAGTTTGTAGATCCGCAAGAAAATGAAAGAATTTTAGATTGTTGTGCGGCTCCAGGAACAAAAAGTATGGCCATGGCTGAAATGATGCATAATAAAGGGCATATTGATGCGTATGATTTACATGCACATCGTAAAGATTTGATTGAAAATGATGCCAAACGATTAGGAATTGATATTATACATGCCGGTGTTCAAGATGCAACTGAATTTAAAAGCTCTAATATGTATGATCGTATCTTATGTGATGTTCCTTGTTCGGGTTATGGTGTACTATCTAGAAACCAGATATTAAATTACATATGGTACCTGAAGATATGGATACATTGATTCCTTTACAATATTCTATTCTGAATAATGTATGTCAATATGTAAAGGTTGGGGGAACTTTAGTTTATTCAACTTGTACAATGAATAAAAAAGAGAATGAAAAACAGATTGAGAAGTTTTTGAAGGCACATAAAGAATTTAGTTTAGTAGAAGAAAAAACAATCTTTAGTAACGCTACACAAGATGGCTTCTATATGGCAAAACTAATGCGTAAATGATATAATGAACGGTAGAAATTGAGGTGCTATTTTGGAAAGTTTATACAATTTAATTATGATCAAATGTGCGAATATGCATTGGATCATGGATGGAAATCTTATCGTGGACATCAAATTTTTCAATGGTTATATCGTAACCGCGTATTTGATATTGATGAAATGACAAATGTATCAAAGGAAACAAGAGAAATCTTGAAGAAAGATTTTATTGTGAATCCTTTAGAATTAATAAAAAAACAAGTTTCATATGATGGAACGACAAAATTCTTGTTTAAGACAAGTGATGGAGCCCTATTAGAAAGTGTTATGATGGTCTTTGACTATGGAAGAAGTGTATGTGTTTCAAGTCAAGTTGGATGTAATATGGGTTGTGCATTTTGTGCAAGTGGGCTTACAAAGAAAAAAAGAGATTTGACAAGTGGAGAAATGGTTGCCCAAGTTATGTATGTTCAAAAAGAATTGGATAAAGATAACTTACGCCTATCGCATATTGTTGTCATGGGAACAGGCGAGCCATTTGATAACTATGATAATGTTATGAATTTTTTAGCTACGGTAAATCATGATCGTGGCTTGGGTATTGGCTTCAAGACATATCACAATTTCGACTTGTGGAATTGTGCCTAGAATCTATGATTTTGCCAATGAGCATACCCAATACAATTTGGCCATCAGTTTACATGCACCAAATGATGAATTGCGTGATCAATTGATGCCAGTCAACCATGCATATCCATTAAAGGAATTAATGGAAGCAATTCAGTATTATGGTAAGGAAAATAATCGTCGTTTGACATTTGAATATATTTTATTAAAGGGTGTCAATGATCATCCTGAACATGCCAAACAATTATCGAAGCTTTTACATGGAATGAATGCCTATGTAAATTTGATTCCATATAATGCGGTTGATGAAAAAGGCTTCAAATCGGTTACACATGATGAGGCGATGGTATTCTATGATTTGTTGATGAAAAATCATGTGCGTTGCACAATTCGAAAAGAGCATGGTAATGATATTGATGCAGCTTGTGGTCAGTTAAGAATTAAGGAAATAAAAAAGGAAGGAATTTAAGTCGATGAAAGTTTTTGCGAATACGAATGTAGGTCTTGTAAGAAAATTAAATGAAGATGATTATTGTATTGCCCACAATGACAATGATGAATGGATGGCCATCGTCTGTGATGGTATTGGCGGGGCAAAAGCCGGAGAAGTGGCAAGTCATACAGCGGTCATGACGATGTATGAGGCATTTATGAAGGCTCCTAAATTTAATAAAGATCGACAGGTGGATAATTGGATTCGTGAAAATTTAAATCAGGCGAATGATTTTATTTATTCAAAAAGTTTAAAAAACCCAAACGAGAGAGGTATGGGAACAACCGCTGTGGGTGTTATTGTAGCTAGCATTGGAACCTTTATTTTCAATGTAGGAGATTCAAGAATCTATGCCGATTATAATGGGGAATTGATTCAAATGAGTGAAGATCATAGTGTAATTGCCCAACTTTTAAAGGAAGGCAAAATCACAAGTGAAGAGGCAAAAACACATCCTAAAAAAAATACATTGACAAATGCACTTGGTGTATGGCATGTGTTCCGTATCGATATCAATAAGATTGAAAATACATATAACTATTTGTTGATCTCAAGTGATGGGCTTCATGGATATGTGGAAAAGAAGTAATTTCAGATATTGTGCATGATGAAGTCTTTCTTTACAGGAAAAAGTGGATACATTGATCGCAAGAGCCAACCAATCGGGTGGTTATGACAATTGTTCAGTTATCTTAATGGAGAATGATGGAGAACAATAATATGATGATGGAACAGATAGCGAATCGTTATGAAATCTTGTCTTTGATTGGACAAGGTGGTATGGCGGATGTCTATAAGGCAAAAGATACAATTTTAAATCGTATTGTCGCAATCAAAGTTCTACGTGATAAATTAAGTCAAGATGCGATGGCACTTGTTCGTTTTCAACGTGAGGCAAGTGCAGCAAGTCGACTATCCCACCCCAATGTAGTGGATATATATGATGTTGGTGAATACGAAGGTATGCACTATATTGTTATGGAATTTATTCGTGGAAGAACATTGAAAGAATTGATTGCGCAGCGTGGTGCCTTAGATGTCGATGAGCCATAGGCATTATGAAACAATTGGTGAGTGCTATAAATCATGCGCATGAACATAAAATTATTCATCGTGACATAAAACCACAAAATGTTTTGGTTAAAGATGATGGAACAATAAAAATCACTGATTTTGGGATTGCGGTGGCCAATGGATCTGTACAATTAACTTTTAACAATACAGTCATGGGTTCAGCACACTACTTAGCTCCTGAAACAACACAGGGAAAAGAGCCCAACGAACAAGTCGATATATATTCTTTGGGAATTGTATTCTATGAATTATTAACAGGCAAAGTTCCTTTTACAGGAAAAACACCAACGGAAATCGCAATTAAGCATTTGCGTAAGCCAATGCCATATGTTCGTGATTTTAATCCGAACATACCGCAATCGGTAGAGAATATTATTTTAAAGGCAACCGCAAAAAATCTTTCCGATCGTTATGTTTCTTGTAAAGAAATGCTTTATGATTTGATTCATTGTATGGATGATGAATATCGGAATATGAAACGCATTAAAGTGGATCAAGATCAAACAAGTGAATTGTTGAAATTTGATAATGGTCATCTTGATTTTGAGGATGAAGAGCCTGTAAAAGTGGAAAAGAAACAAAGAAATTGGATTCCTGCTTTAATGATTTCAGCAGCTGTAATTATTGGAATCGTTGTATTAGTACTTGTCGCAAGTATTACAGGAATCATTCGAATTAGTGGATTTTTAGGCTATCAAACGATGCCAGATGTGATTGGACAAAGTCAAGAAGATGCGATCGATACATTGCAGGATGCGCATTTTAATACTTCCAAAGTCACATATGTCTATAGGGCAAATGATAAATATGAAAAGGGAAAAATCATTAAGTCTTCCCATAAAAAGGGTGAAGTTATTTTAAATGATACTAAGATTGTTTTAACTGTATCTAAAGGTGCGACCTATTTAGTACCTGATTTTACAGATGGAACGTATGTGGATGCTGAATATGAATTGGAAAAGAATTGTCCCAATGTAAATATTGTCGTGGAATACAAGGGTAAGAAAGATTTGGATCCAGGTATTGTGTTGAAACAAAAGGGCTTAACTCCAGGAACTCGAATGGATCCAGACAGTAAAAAAACAATAACATTTGTCGTAAGTACATATCCTTCTATTGTGATTCCGTCGGATTTGATTGGAAAAGATGTATTAGATGCCAAAGATGAATTGAATGATCTAGGTATTGCGGCTGTTTTAAGTAAAATTTCAGATGGTTCAGGAAGTAATAAAGTAATTAGTGTCTCACCAGATGTAGGGACAGAATATGTACAGGAAGGAACAAACAGTGTTGTTACACTGTATTATGATTAATATGCAGCAGGGAAGAATTATAAAAATTATTTCGAATCAATATACGATTCAAAATGAAAAAGAAGAAATTATTGCCAAACCAAGAGGTAAAATGCGCCAGCAACAAACGCCTGTTGTAGGGGATTTTGTAGAATATGAAAAGATTGAAGATTCGTATCGCATTCATAAAGTGTTGCCACGAACAAATCGTCTTTTAAGACCGGCCATTGCCAATGTCGATCAGGCATTGATTGTCACAAGTTTAAAAGATCCAGATTATTCATGTCATCTTTTAAATCGTTTGATTTTCTTGGTAGGCCTAGCTGGAGTAAAGCCGGTGATTTGTGTGACAAAACTGGATTTGTTAGAGGATCCTGAAGAAATCTTGGCGGATTTAGAAAAATACAAAAAGGCTGGATATGATGTGGTATTCTCAAATCCAGGTAGTGATGATAGAGAATTGCAGGAAATTTTAAATGGTAAAGTATCCGTATTATGTGGCCAATCTGGAGCGGGTAAGAGTAGTTTATTGAATCGCTTAAATCCAGATTTTGAATTGCAGACACAAGCTATCTCTAAAGCTTTAGGACGTGGAAAACATACAACACGCTATTGCCAATTACATCCTGTATGTGATGGATTAGTGGCGGATACGCCAGGTTTTTCAAGTTTAGATTTTACTAGATTAGATACATCTCATTTAGATGCGTGTATTCTTGATTTTAAACCTTATATTCATACGTGTCGATTTAAAGACTGTAAGCATTTAAATGAACCAGATTGTAGCATTAAAGAGGCACTCAATAAGGGTGAAATCAACGCGTCAATCTATGAGGATTATAAAAATATTATGGAAGAAAGAGGTAAGAAACTATGAATGAAATTGTAATTGCACCTTCAATTTTATCTTTGGATTATTCCAATGTGAGTGCGCAACTTGAAGAGTTAAAGGCATCCAAGGCGAAATGGTTACACTTTGATGTGATGGATGGTCATTTTGTACCAAACTTAACTTTTGGACCTGATATTTTAAAAGGCTTTAAAAAGGCTTGTCCATTATTTATGGATGTGCATTTGATGGTTGAAAATCCCAAAACGTATGCACCAATTTTCATTCAAAATGGAGCGGATTTAGTCACATTCCATACAGAAGCTTTAGATAATGATTTAAGTCGTATTCAAGGCTTATTGGATGAAATTCATAATTTGGGGGCAAAAGGCGGTATTGTGGTTAAGCCAAATACAGCGATCGAACCTTTTGAAAGTGTATTAAAATCTTGTGATTTAGTTTTAGTTATGAGTGTAGAGCCTGGTTTTGGTGGCCAAAAATTCATGGCAGACATGCTTAAAAAGGTAGAGTGGTTAAAAGAGAAACGTCAAGAATTGAATCTGTCCTATCGCATTGAAATAGATGGTGGTATTAATCAAGATACGTATAAATCTGCATTGGACGCAGGTTGTGATACATTGGTTGCGGGAAGCTACGTATTTAAAAATGATATTACCAAAACCATTGAAGGTATGCTTGCATAAATATGACTTGTGCTGTTTTGATTACCCCACTCGTTGATGTTGTGCCTATTATTGAAGGTTGTGATTATATTGGCGTAGATGCGGGGGCATTAAAAATTATAGATCAAGGTCTTCCTATTAAAATGGCTGTTGGAGACTTTGATTCTTTAAACGAAGAAGATTTAAAACGAATTACGTGTCCGATTGAAAGACATCCAATCATGAAAGATGAAACGGATTCAGAACTTGCGATTCGATTATGTAAAGATTATGATACGATTCTATTTGTATGGTGGAATACAGGTAGAATTGATCATACAATTGCCAATATTCGTTTGGCAATGTATCGTTTTAATAATTTGGTTTTGATAGATGAACATCAAAAGATATCTGTTATGAATGTAGGGGAGTATGAAATTGATAATACGTATCGGCATATTTCATTCTATCCAATTTTAGAAGGTGTACTTTCTTTATCTGGATTTTTATATCCACTGCAATCTAGACATATTCATATTGAGGAAATATATACAACAAGTAATTCTTTGGTTGAAGATAAAGGCATTGTTCGTATAGAAGAGGGGCGCTTTCTTTGTGTACAATCCAATTGGAGATAGTCTATGTTTTATGATGTAGCTATGAACTTTGTGATTGGAACTATCTTAATGGTGGTTGGAGCTATCATGCTGTGTATTCCAAATCGAGTTTTCACATGGATCTTAGTTGTTTCCATTCTGTTTTTATTTGCGAATGGAGTTACTTTATTTATTCGTTTTATTAAAAATAAAAAAAACAAAGACTTTTTCTTTTCAATCTTATCGTTTGCGTTTATGTTTTTCTTGATGAACTTTCGTTATATTCCACAATGGATCTTGCGAGTGAATTTTGGTGGGTATTGTATTCTTTGTGGTTCGGCTTGTTTTATTCAACTTGTGATTGATAAAATCAATCATTTTAAAGGGAAGTTTTTTAACTTTGTGTTTACCATTATTTATATTTTATTTGGTTTTTATCTTCTTTTGAATCCGAATTTTCATACGGATCTTTTAATGCAGGCATTTGGAATCTATTTTATGATTCTAGGCTTACGTTATTTAGGCGATGGATATGTGGGAATCAATCCTCTTACAAAATATAAGTGGAAACGTAAAGTAAGAATCACGCTTCCTGCTTTTTTGTGTGCTTTAGTGCCTGATGCTGCATTGGCGAGTATTAACCGTTATTTAGAAGAAGGCAAACCAGAAGATTTAAATACGTATAAAATGGAGGATCCTGTTCGTTTAAAAGTGATTGTACATGTGGGGCCTAAAGGTTTTCAAAAGGTAGGTCACATTTGTTTTTCATATGACAATATTGTATATAGTTATGGCAATTATGATAGTGACTCCTTTCGTTTGAATCAAACAATTGGAGATGGTATCTTTTTTACAGTGCCTTTAGAGAAATATATTCCGAATATGATTTCGGCTGAAAATAATTCGATTTTTGAGTATGGTATTTTGACAACGCCTACACAAAATGATTCATAGAAAAGGAAATTGAAAAGATTCGTTTAAATGGGTATCGTTGGTATACAAAAATAGAAAAAGAAGATGGCTATGATCATTTTAGTAAGTATGAAATGGATTATCCGAGTCGTCTTCATTATCGTACGGGAGCTAAATTATATAAGGTAAAGAGTGGTAAATTTCATATTTATTGGGCTTTAGGTGATAATTGTGCTTCTTTTACAGATTTAGTTTTAGGAACACTTGGTGCAGATGTACTAAGTATACGTGGGATCATTAGTCCTGGAACGTATTTGGATTGGCTTCAAAAAGAATATTTAAAGAAAAATAGTCCAATTGTATCTAGGTGTATATATACAAAAGAAACGGTGGAACAATAGATGAATGGATATTTTTATGTATTAACGACAATAGATATTTTCGTTCTTTGTTTCATGTGCGTGTTGACGCGATTAAGCGAATCATTAAATAAAAAACAAAAGCGTGGTTTTTTCTTTGCATTTATATTGATTGCGTTTATTTCTTTATTGGAAGTTATTACCTTAAAAGTGGATGGTTTACCACTTCGTTATCGTTGGATCAATATTATATCGAATTATCTTGGTTTTGGACTTACACCATCTGTTTGTATCTGTTTGGTGTATGTATTGGATAAAAAGACAAGGCTTAGGTGGGAATTTAAATTGGCAATTTTATGCGAAATTATCTATCTTTTGGTTCTTGCGATATCGATTCCGTCTGGACTTGTATTTTCAGTAAGTCAAGAAAATATATATTCTCGTGGGCCTTATTTTTTATTTACATCTTTGTGTATTTTATATCTATATTCTATTTATCTTTATCCACAATCTTAGTTTCGAAGCAGTTTCAAAATCGCAGTAAAGCATTGATTTATCCATTGATTATCTTCTTGGCTGCAGAAACCATCATTCAAATCATGGTTCCTAATCTTCATGTGAGCTGGCTTTGTGTCACTTTACTTTCTGTACTTTATTTTATTTATTGTAGTGAAATGTGGAATCAATTGGATAGTTTAACAGGATTGTTGAATCAGAATAGTTTCTTGAATCGTAGTCATGAAATGAATTATACAAATGGAATGTTGATCGTGTTTGATGTGGATGATTTTAAACATGTCAATGATGTGTATGGACATGTCAAAGGAGATCTTTGTCTAAGTATCATTGCCAACTGTATTAAGAAAGCCTATGCCAAATATGGATATTGTTACCGAATTGGTGGCGATGAGTTTTGTGTATTACTAAAAAATTGTCGTAATGAAGAATCGTGTTCTATACAATTTGATCATTTGGTGAAATCCAAACAAAGAAAATATAAATATTTACCTTCGGTATCTTATGGATCGGCTTTGTTGCTGACGGGAGATATTGTGAGTGTTAAGGATTTGGCAGATCAAAATATGTATTTAAATAAAAAGCGAAATAAAGAACAGCAGTGATTTGATAATCGCTGCTGTTTTAAGGTAGAAACCAAGTAATCAAATCCACGATCCATGCGATGAAATTAGATCCTTTCTTAATTTCGTTGTCATATTGATGAGATTGTATCATTTCTTCTTTTGAAAAACCCTTTTGTGTTAAATCTTCTATTTCTTTTTGAGTTAGGCCTTGATTTAGTAATTCATCCTTATCTTGTTTGTTCATTTTCTTTACCTCTTATGAATGGCTATTATCTTTACGATATTGCAATGGAGAAGTAAGGGTGGCCTTTTTAAAGGCTTGTGCAAAATAGGATTGACTTGTAAAACCAACAATATATGCGATTTCTGAAATTTGTAGGTTGGTTGTAGACAGCAAAAGTTTAGCTTCTTCTAAACGTTTTTGAATCATATAATTAATGGGAGAAATGCCTTTATATTGTTTAAAGGCATGTACAATATGGTATTTGTTTAAGAATGTGAGTTCACTTAATGTATCGAGTGTGATGTCTTCTTTGAAGTGTGCATCAATATATTTTTCAATTAAGACACAATCTTTATTGGCTTTATTGATTGGTGAAGATTTTAAGTTGATGTTTGCGCGTCGCATGAGGTTGATCAATAAAACTTCAAGTAGGTTTTGACAAAGAGATTGGTATTCTGTATCTTTTGTCTTTACTTCAAACAGGATTGTTTTCAAATAAAACAAAACTTCATGTTTATATTCATAATAATTGGC
>ENA-OQIR01000287-OQIR01000287.1-human-gut-metagenome-genome-assembly--contig:-NODE-287-length-23398-cov-3.719393_pt1 | contig 23398 bp, 22 predicted proteins | sample MGYA00242580_ERZ504745 | MGnify/ENA primary metagenome ERZ504745 (study PRJEB26092, sample SAMD00036214) | human gut metagenome | host: Homo sapiens | study: EMG produced TPA metagenomics assembly of...
CCCATGCCTCTGTTCCACCGATTCCTCTTTCTTCGCGCACGCTCATATTCAAACATTTGTTCGTCAGCATTCATGTTTATCACATGAGCAGGTCAGGGGTCCGACTCGCACGGTCAATTGAGGCGCGTATGCTGAACTCCTATATACGGCTCGCCGTATGCCATCATCTGATGCCGCTTTCGCGGCCGACAAGATTAAGGGGTTTCATGAAGGAACTTGAAGAGCGCATTGCGCAACAAGGTACCGTCAAGCCCGGCAATGTGCTGAAAGTGGACGCGTTCCTCAACCATCAGTGCGATGTCGAGCTGTTCGACCATATGGGCGCCGCCTGGGCCGAGCATTTCAAGGGCAAGACCATCGATAAGATTCTGACCATTGAGGCTTCCGGCATTGGCATCGCCTGTGTCGTGGCCCGTCATTTCGGCAATGTCCCGGTGGTGTTCGCCAAGAAGGCGCAGTCCATCAATCTTGACGGCGACCAGTACACGACCACCGTGTATTCCTTCACCAAGCAGAAGGAGTTCCCTGTCATCGTGTCCAAGCGCTATCTCAATGAAGGCGACCACGTGCTGCTGATCGACGATTTCCTTGCCAACGGCAAGGCGTTAAAAGGCCTGATCGAGCTGTGCCATGAGGCCGGAGCCACTGTGGAAGGCATCGGCATCGCAGTGGAAAAGGGCTTCCAAGGCGGTGGCGACCAGCTGCGTGAGGAAGGGTACGACGTCGATTCCCTGGCAATCGTCGAATCGATGGATCCGGAAAACGGCACCATCGAATTCCGCTCCTGATTTTTTCAGTACGCTCAAACGATTATAAGAGAGGATGTAACAGTTGAGCGAAGAGAAGAACACAGAGAAAACCGAAAAAAGACGAAGGCAAAAGACATGAAAAAAGGCGTGTCTTTTGAGGCGTTGAGCAGTCTTGACGCACCGGTGTCGTTCTGGAAGGGCATTCCGTTCGGCCTGCAGCACGTCATGGCCATGTTCGTGGCGAATCTCGCGCCTATCTTCCTGGTGGCCACGGCCGCAAGATGGATGCCGCGCAGTCCGCCGCCATCATTCAGGCCGGCCTGCTGGTCGCAGGTCTCGGCACCTGCCTGCAGCTGTACGGTGTGTGGCTGATTGGTTCCCGTCTGCCGATGGTCACCGGCATTTCCTTCACCTACGTCGCGGCCGCCATGTCGATCGCGCAGCATCAGGGTTATGGCGCAGTCGCCGGCGCCGTGGTGCTTGGCGGCCTGTTGGAGGTCGTGCTTGGTTTGACGGCCAAGTATTGGCGTCGTTTCGTCCCGCCGATCGTTTCCGCGATTGTCGTCACCTCGATTGGTTTTTCGCTCCTGTCCGTCGGCGCCACGAGCTTCGGCGGCGGTTCCGGCGCGAAGGATTTCGGCAGCTGGCAGAATCTGACGCTTGGCCTGATTTCGCTGGTGGCTTGCCTTGCGTTCCAGCTGCTCATGAAGGGCACCGCCAAGCAGCTTTCCGTGCTGTTCGGCCTTGTCGTGGGCTATGTGGTCGCGATTTTCATGGGAAAGGTCGATTTCTCCGGTTTCGCCAATCTGCAGGTCGTGTCGGTGCCGCATTTCATGCCGTTCAAGCTTGAGTTTGATCCGGGTGCGATTATCTCCTTCGCTCTGCTGTATGTCGTTTCCTCGGTTGAGGTGTTGGGCGACACAGCGGCGCTTACCAAGGTCGGTCTCGACCGTCAACCCACCGACAAGGAAACCGCCGGAGCTATTGCCGGCGACGGTTTGATCTCCTCCGTGTCCGGTTTGTTCGGCTGCCTGCCATTGACTTCGTTCGCGCAGAACATCGGTCTGGTGGCGATGACCAAGGTGGTCAACCGCAAGGTGATTCTTTCCGGCGGTCTGATTTTGGTGCTCGCCAGCTTCGTTCCGGCCGTTGCAGAGGTCTTCAACTCCCTGCCGCAGGCTGTGCTTGGCGGCTGCACCATCATGATGTTCGGCAATATCATCCTGTCCGGATTCCAGATGATTTCCGAGGCCGGTTACACGCAGCGCAACATCACCATCGCCGCGTTGAGCCTGACCATTGGCATCGGTTTCACCCAGGTCGCGACATTTTCGCCAACTTCCCGGCGCTGTTCCAGTCCATCTTCGCTTCCAACTGCATCGCGGTGTCGTTCGTGGTGGCTGTGATTCTCAACGCCGTTCTGCCTAGCGAGGAGCACTTTCTGTCCGCTCCTCAGCATCAGGAGGCCTGATTTCCCTAATATCGGCATCGTCCGCATATGAATGATCCCCATTCCGATTTCCACGGAATGGGGATCATTCATATGCGACGGCATGTGGCGGACCTCGTATGGAAGTCGTCAACGCATCAATCAGTGCCCTTGCTTGATCCAAGCGGCGATTGAATCCTTGACCGCCTGCGCGTAGATCGTATTGGACATTCCCGGATGGATGCCATCTCCGGCAAGTTCGTCAGCATGCTGGGAAATGGTCCCGTCCCAATCGACCAGTACGACGTTGTTGGAATGCGCCGCGGCGAATTGCTTCAACACGGCATTGGTGCCGGGAACCCATGAAACGGGAGCGTGCGCGTTAATGAGCACCAGCACATGATCGGGGCCGACATCATTCAGCAGATCGTCAAGCTGATCATTGGTCACCACGGAGTTGGTGGCAAGTCCCACCAAGACCCAGGGGCGCAGATTTCCTTGCGCTTTCAATTGATCGACAAGACCCTGTCCCTTCGCCATCGACCGTGAGACTTCGGCATCCACAATGATGTTGGGGAACGTGTCTTGCAATCCTTTGCTGGACGCCAGCATCACCGAATCTCCGATGGCGGCCATTTGCGAACCATCCGGCATCTTATGCCGTGGCTTCCTTGGCATCGGTGTTCTGCGTCGTTCCAAAGCGGCATGATTGCGTTGCTGCAACAGCCTGGCGCTGATACCCAAGGATTGCGCCACACTGGTTTGTTCCGGTGCCGTCGCCACAGCGTATCCGCAGAAGCTCCATGAGCATGCCAGCACCACGACCGTGGATATCAGACGGCCGCAATGCTCGGCTTCGTCTCCACTGATCGGACGAATCAACGCGATGAATCCCGCACGAGCGACTGGCTTCTCGAACAGTCGCCAAGATGCGAACGCGAACAGCACGGTGAGGATGAAGGTGAAGGACAGCAGCCTGTCGGCATGCCATGCGCCCCACTGGGGCAGCAGGGATCTCAGCAGCAGCCATAATGGCCAATGCCACAGATAAATGCCATACGAATAATGGCCCAAAGCGGCAAGCGGCTTGAACACAAGCAGATCCTGCATCCAGGATCCGAATGGTATGGTTCCTGCGATCAGCATCACAGCAAGCACGGAGCGACGAAGATACCGCCATGGAACGCCGCTGGGCCTTGAGTGATATGCCGCATCATCACAGCAATGCCAGCAATGAGCCAAAGGCAACTATCGGCCGAATTGAATCCATATCTTATGGAATCGTTCCATTATCCGCGATTCATTGGCTCGCCCATGCTCATGTCTGAGAATCGGCAGTATCCAAGCCAGCGCGGCACCGAGCCATAGGCCCATGGCGTGCGTGTCGGTGCCGAAATACACACGTGTGGGGTCAGCGCCAGAGTGGTATAGCAGTCCCATGGATACCGCGCTTGCTCCGGCAAGGGCTGTCAGTATGCATACCGGAGCCCATCTGATGATGATTTTCGCAGCAGCAAAACCACGAATGGAGCGATCAGATAAAACTGCATGAGCAACGACATGAACCATAGGTGACGGAATATGTCAGGGTTCATCTGGGAGAAATAGCTGGCTCCGCTGCTGATGGCATACCAGTTGTAGCATCCCAGAAGCACGGTCATGATCTGGTTCCGGATGCCGACAAGCATGTCGCGGTTCACCAGCCATGCCAACGTCACCGAGATCGGGATAAGAGCAAACAGCGCGGGATAAATCCGGCGGAACCGTTTGAGGAAGTACTCCCCCAGTTCCAAGCCTTTACCTGAATCGATACGATTGAGCAGCGATGAGAAAATCAGGAAACCGGAGATGGTGAAGAACACATCCACACCGAAAAACCCGCCTTGAAGCGAAAGCTCATCGCAGTGATACAGCACAATCGCAATAAGGCTATGCCTTTAAGCCCGTCCAAACCGACGAAACGTCGTTTAGCAGCCACGAATAACCAACCGTTCTCTCTTACATCATTGCACGGTACAGTGCAACCTGTCGTATCGTACTACCAAGCAATCCCTTGCGAATCGCGGAAAAGGGGGCCCAACGCACTGCGCCGCCGTGCCTGATTGACCGATGATATCGATTATCAGGCACGGCGGCGCAGATTCATACCGTTTGCCGTCACGTTCCTCTACCAGCCGAAACGTGACACATCACTCACTTGGAGAAGACGTTGCCGTAGGAGTCCTTGCCTTCTTCTGCGATGGCGGCGGACTTGCGGGCGATGGCCAGCTCCTCGTTGGTCGGGATGACGCAGATGGTGACTGCGGAATCCGGGGTGGAGATGATGCGCGGTTCCTTGGAACGGGTCGCGTTCTTCTCCTCATCCAGCTTGACGCCGAACGGAGCGAGCTTGTCGCAGACCATCTTGCGCACGACGTCATCGTTCTCGCCAACGCCTGCGGTGAAGGTGATCACGTCGACGCCACCCATCTGAGCGGTGTAGTTGCCGATGTAGCCGACGATGCGGTGCACGTAGATGTCGAGAGCCAGCTTGGCGTCCTCGTTGCCCTCTTCGACCAGACGATGCACTTCACGCAGGTCGCCGAAGCCGGTCAGACCCATCATGCCGGAACGCTTGTTGAACAGGGTGTCCAGTTCGTCCACGCTCATGTGGGCGTTGCGAATCAGGTGGAAGACGACGGCCGGATCGATGTCGCCGGTACGGCCACCCATCACGAGGCCTTCCAGCGGGGTCAGACCCATGGAGGTCTCAACCGGCTTGCCGGAGATTTCGGCGGAGGCGGAAGCACCGTTGCCGATGTGCAGCACGATCTGCTTGAGGCCTTCGGCCGGCTTGCCGATGACGGACGGCACGACGGAGGAGATGAACTCGTGGGAGGTGCCATGGGCGCCGTAACGGCGGATGTGGTACTGCTGGGCGACTTCCTTGTTCAGCGCGTAGGTGCTGGAAGCCTTCGGCAGCTGGAAGAAGAAGGAGGAATCGAACACGAAGATCTGCGGAACGTCCGGCAGCAGGGAGCGCATGACCTCAGCGCCCTTGGCCTCCGGACCGTTGTGCAGCGGGGCGAGCACGGCGAGGTCCTTGACCTGGCCGATGGTCTTGTCGTTGACCAGAGCCGGCTTCGGGAAAATGGAACCACCCTGCACCACGCGATGGCCGACGGCCACGATGCCTGCGTCGGCGAGCTTCGGGCCGAACTCGTCGAAGAAGCCGAGCACGCGCTTCAGACCCTGCTCATGGTCGTGAATCGGCTCTTCGAGCTCATGCTTCTCGCCGTTGTACTCGTGCTTGTAATGACCGTCAACCGGCTCGCCGATCTTCTCGACCAGACCGGAAGCGATACCTTCGCCGGTTTCAAGATCAACCAGCTGATACTTGATAGAGCTGGAACCGGAATTGATGACAAGGACGGTTTTCGCCATTGTGGGCATCCTCCATGTGTTAATCGATGTGCCGCTTACGCGACTTTCCAAAACCTTAGATTACTCGTTGCTTGCTACAAAATGCCCGATTACTGGGCTTCGATGGCGGTCAGGGCGATGGTGTTGATGATGTCCTGGACCGTGGCGCCACGGCTCAGATCGTTCACCGGGCGGTTGAGACCCTGCAGCACCGGCCCGACGGCGGCCGCTCCCGAGGAACGCTGTACCGCCTTGTATGCGATGTTGCCCGCGCACAGATCCGGGAATACGAACACATTGACATGGCCCGCCACCGGATCGCCCTTGGCTTTGGTCGCGGCCACGGTCGGAGACCATGCCGCGTCGAACTGGATCGATCCGACCACCGCAAGGTCGGGAGCCTTGTCTTTGACGATGGTGGTGGCTTCCTCGACGAGGTCGACGTCGGGTCCTTTTCCGGAGCCCAGCGTGGAATAGGACAGCATGCCCACCTTCGGTTCAAGGCCGAACGCCTTGGCCGTTTCGGCGGATTGGATCGCGATTTCGGCGAGCTGCTCGGCATTGGGGTTAAGGTTGATGGCACAGTCGGCGAACACGGCGACATGGTCCTTGAAACACATCAGGAACGCTCCGGATACCAACGATGTTCCTGGCTTGGTCTTGATGACCTGCAGGGCCGGACGCACGGTATTGGCCGTGGAGTTGACGGAACCGGACACGAGGCCGTCCGCCATGCCCATCACCACAAGCATGGTGCCGAAATAGCTGTCATCGGCCAGCTGTTTGCGCGCCTGCTCTTCGGTCATGCCTTTCTTGGCGCGCAGCTCGCACAGCTTCGCCACCATGGGTTCCAACACCGTTTCATCATCCTTGGCTTGGAATTTCGCCTTGCCAAGCGATTTCAATCCCAATTCCTGACCACGGGCGAGAATGGCGTTTTCGTCTCCGACGATGATCAGATCGACGATGTCGCGTTCCAGCAGATAATCGGCGGCTTTGATGATGCGATCCTCGTTGCCCTCCGGCAGCACGATGGTCTTCTTGTCCGCCTTCGCCTTGCCCAGCAGACCGTATTGGAAAGCATAGGGTGTGGTCGGGGCGTCGAATGGCGATTCGAGTGCCGCGGTCAGTTCCGCGGCGTCGACGTTCGTCGCGAACGCTTCGTCTGCCTTGCTGATGGCGTCATCGTCGTTGAAATCGACGGCAGGTAGCGTCCACACCGGCACCGGGTAGTCGACGAAGCATGCTTTGAGCGGATCCGGCTGCGTGTCGTCACACCCAGTAATGAACACGCCGACGACTTTGCTCCCGGCGTCTTCGATGACCTTGGTGGATGCCTCAACCGTGCTTTTGACTTGTTCCGGTGTGCGTTCGATAGTGCATACGGCCAGCAGGACCGGCGATTGGAGGTCTGCCGCGAAGTCAGCGTTGAAAGAGAACATCGCGGGATCATTGACTGCTGACCTGTCGGTGCCGACAATCACCATGGCATCCGGTCGGGCTGTTTCTACGGCTTGGGTGTAGGCCGCAACGATATCCGCCCGCGAACCTTCCTTATCGTTACGAGCGCGCTTGGGGCACACGCCGACGGACTGTTCCCGGCTCAAACCGGCATTGGAAGCTTCGATCAGCACGTCCGTGAAGGTGTCTTTTCTGCAGACCGCCGGACGGAACACTCCGGTCTTGCCGGCTGCGGCAAGTGCTTGGTGACTCCAAGGGCGACAACATTACGGCCGTTAGCCGCTTCGGGACTGATGATGGTGACGCTGGTAAAACTCACGGTGTCTCCTATGTACTTCACATTATTCGGGTGCGATACCACATCGTTCGCACAATGAGCAATTGTAATGTGCAAACGGTAACTGACACGCGCTAGCGTTTTGCTGTTTTAAGCCAAGCATATCGCACCGTAATACGAAAAAGCCCCAAGGGAACAATCCCTTGGGGCTTTTATCAAGCAATCAGGCCAAATAGCTAGGCTCACTCGTTATCGCCAGCGGTTGCGGCGGTAGCGGAGACAGCACCCTGCTTGTTGGTGTTGACACCGGAGTAGACCCAGTCGGTGTAATCCGGGTGATCGTAGCCGTTGTCGACAGCGAACTGGAAGGCTTCCTGACGGAAGGCCTCGAGCTCGTTGATCTTGTCGGCGTACTTGTCAGCGTCGATCATGCGCAGAGCTTCAGCCTGGAGCTCGTAGCGATCGATGTTGTTCACGCGAACCATGTCGTACGGGGTGGTGGTGGAGCCCTGTTCCTCGTAGCCGTGAACGTTGAAGTTGTCGTGGTTCGGGCGATCGTAGATCAGACCACGCACGTCGCGGGCATAGGAGTGGTAAGCGAACAGGACCGGCTTGTCCTCGGTGAACAGCTCAGCGAACTCCTCATCGGAGAGGGCCTCGTTGTTCTCCTTGGCGGACTGCAGCTTGACCAGGTCAACCACGTTGACGACCTTGAACTTGATGCCCATGGCGTCCAGCTTGTCGGCAGCGGCCATGATTTCCTGAGTCGGAACATCACCGGTGGCGGCGAGCACGATCTGAGCCTCATCGTTGGACTTCACGTTGGAAGCCCACTTCCACTCGGCAGCACCCTTCTCGAGCTCGGCGCGAGCTTCGTCCAGGGTCAGCCAGGTGGCGGCCGGCTGCTTGCCGGCGATGATGGCGTTGATCTTGTTGGTGGACTTGTAGCACTTCTCAGCCACAGCGAGCAGCATGTTGGAATCCACCGGGAAGTAGATGCCGATCACGTGATCGTTGTTGAAGCACTTGTTCAGCAGGACGGAGGTGACACCCGGATCCTGGTGAGAGAAGCCGTTGTGATCCTGACGCCACACGTGGGAGGAGACGAGCAGGTTCATGGAGGAGATCGGCTTACGCCACGGGATCTCGCGGACGGTAGCCTCGAGCCACTTGGCGTGCTGATTCAGCATGGAGTCGATCACGTGCACGAAGGACTCGTAGGAGCTCCAGATGCCGTGACGACCGGTGAGCAGGTAAGCTCGAGGAAGCCTTCCATCTGATGCTCGGAGAGCTGCTCGGTGACCTGGCCGGTGACAGCCATGTGCTCGTCAACCTGAGAGGACAGGTAGCCGGCATCCCACTGCTTGTTGGTGACGTCGTAAGCGGCCTGCAGACGGTTGGAAGCGGTCTCGTCCGGTCCGAAGATACGGAAGGAGTCCGGGTTGTTCTTGATGATGTCGCGGGTGTAGACGCCCAGACGACGGGTTGCTTCGAGCTGGCCCCAGCCGTGGCCGTACTCGGCGACTTCCTTGACCTCGTAGTCTTCGAGGCCGGCAGATTCAGCTCTTCGCGGATCACGCCACCGTTAGCGTTCGGGTTGGCACCGATACGCAGTTCGCCAGTCGGCATGAAGGCGGTGACTTCCGGCTTCACAGCACCGTTCTCGTCGAACAGCTCTTCCGGATTGTAGGACTCGAGCCAGTTCTTGAGGACTTCGAAGTGAGCCTCGGTATCGCGGGCGGAAGCCAGCGGGACCTGGTGGGAACGCCAGGAGCCTTCGGTCTTCTTGCCGTCGATGAACTTCGGGCAGGTCCAGCCCTTCGGGGTGCGGAAGATGATCATCGGGTAGAACGGACGAGTCATGTCGTCGGTCTGAGCTGCGGCCTTGATGTCGCAGATCTCGTCGAAGACGGTCTCGAACAGCTCGGCGAAACGACGGTGGATCGACAGGTGATCCTCGTTGTCGAAGCCAGCGACGAACTCGTACGGCTCATAGCCCATGCCGTGGAAGAACTCGTGGAGCTCTTCGTCGGAGATGCGGGACAGGATGGTCGGGTTGGCGATCTTGTAGCCGTTGAGGTGCAGGATCGGCAGCACGATACCGTCGGTGCGCGGTTGATGAGCTTGTTGGACTGCCAGCCGGTGGCCAGCGGGCCGGTCTCAGCTTCGCCGTCGCCGACGATGGCCGGGACGAACAGGCTCGGGTTGTTCATCACAGCGCCGTAGGCGTGGGACAGGGCGTAACCCAGCTCGCCGCTTCGTGGATGGAGCCCGGGGTTTCCGGAGCGTAGTGGGACGGGATGCCACCCGGGTAGGAGAACTGGCGGAAGAACTTCTGCAGGCCAGCCTCATCCTTGGTGATGTTCGGGAAGTACTCGGTGTAGGTGCCGTCCAGGTAGGACTGAGCGGTACCAGCCGGGCCGCCGTGGCCCGGGCCCATGATGATCACAGTGTTCTGCTGGTGATCAGCAATGAGACGGTTGATGTGGCCGATGAGGAAGTTCAGGCCCGGGGTGGTGCCCCAGTGACCGACCAGACGGTGCTTGACGTCTTCGCGGGTGAAAGGCTCCTTCATCAGCGGGTTGCTACGCAGATAGATCTGGCCGATGGAGAGGTAGTTGGCTGCGCGCCAGTACTTATCCACGCCTTCGATAGCTTCCTCGGAAACCGGAGCGTTCAGCTTCTTCCAAGGGGTGCCAATAACAGGACTCGTCATGTGTACTCCTGTACTCCTGCACTGTGATGTGCGATTGTTTATTTCCTTAGGTCATGAGCCATGCCTAAAACCTTGCGGTTACGCGGTATGCCTCATTTCCAGTCACTTGCACATATTACGAGCGCGGTTCGACTTTTTGCTGTTTTTTTGCGACTGTGTGTTCAATTGTTATTTTTCTGTACGCAAATGTGTGCTTTTATCGGGATTTTTGTGCGTACTTCACACTCTATCAAAAAGATTGAAAAACGGCTCAAAATCAACGTTTTTAGTCGGTTAACACATGTTTCCCACGTTCGTTTCCCTAGATACACACGCGGCGTGTTGAGTAGGTGGGAGTAAGCAATTGTGAGATTCGTTCATTCTCCGTTCACGTGTTTCCAATGTCTCCTTGCAACGTCACAATAGAGCAGTTAGTATTGTTCGTTTCTTGATACCTCATATTAAAGGGAGAGTGTTATGGCTGCAGGTCCTGTGCTCGTTGTCGATTTCGGAGCCCAGTACGCCCAGCTGATCGCACGTCGCGTGCGTGAGGCCAATGTTTATTCGGAGCTCGTGCCGCATTCCATGCCGGTCGATGAGATGCTGGCCAAGGATCCGCAGGCCATCATCCTGTCCGGTGGCCCCGCTTCCGTGTTCGAACCGGGCGCTCCGCGCGTCGACAAGAAGCTGTTCGACGCGGGCGTTCCGGTGCTCGGCATCTGCTACGGCTTCCAAGCCATGGCATACGCGTTGGGCGCGGATGTCGACAAGGCCGCCCTGGGCGAATACGGCAAAACGGAAACCACCATCGACAAGGCGGAGGGTCTGCTCGACGGCTCTCCCGCAGAGCAAAGCACGTGGATGAGCCATGGCGTGGCCGTCAAGACCGCGCCGGAAGGCTTCGAAGTGCTCGCCCACACCGAAGGCGCACCGGTCGCCGCCATGCAGGACGAGTCCCGCAAACTGTACGGCGTGCAGTGGCATCCGGAAGTCAAGCACACTCCGATGGGCCAGAAGCTCATCGAGAACTTCCTGCACAAGTGCGCCGGCCTCGGCGATAACTGGAACGCGTCCAACATCATCGAGGACCAGGTCAAGAAAATCCGCGAGAAGGTCGCGACGCCCAGGTGATTTGCGGCCTGTCCGGCGGCGTCGACTCCGCCGTCGCGGCGGCTCTGGTGCATAAGGCCATCGGCGAGCAGCTCACCTGCGTGTTCGTGGACCACGGTCTGCTGCGCAAGGGCGAGGCCGAGCAGGTCAAGCATGATTTCGTCGAGGCCACCGGCATCAAGCTCATCGCCGTGGACGCCTCCGAAGACTTCCTCACCGCGTTGAAGGGCGTGAGCGAGCCGGAGAAGAAGCGCAAGATCATCGGAGAGAAGTTCATCCGCACTTTTGAGAAGGCGCAGCGTCAGGTCATCGAAGAGGCCGGTGCCTCCGGCAAGGAAGTCAAATTCCTCGTGCAGGGCACGCTGTATCCGGACGTCGTAGAGTCCGGCGGCGGCGATGGCGCGGCCAACATCAAATCGCACCACAATGTGGCGGCCTGCCGAAGGACATCAAATTCCAGCTCATCGAGCCGCTGCGCACCCTGTTCAAGGATGAGGTGCGCGCCATTGGCACCGAACTCGGTCTGCCGGATGAGATTGTCTGGCGTCAGCCATTCCCGGGTCCGGGTCTCGGCATCCGCATCATCGGCGAAATCACCAAGGAACGTCTTGACCTGTTGCGCGAAGCTGATGCCATCGCACGTGAGGAGCTTTCCAAGGCCGGCCTCGACCGCGACATCTGGCAGTGCCCGGTCGTGCTGCTTGCCGACGTGCATTCCGTGGGCGTGCAGGGTGACGAACGCACCTACGGCTCGCCGATCGTGTTGCGTCCGGTGTCGTCCGAAGACGCCATGACCGCCGACTGGTCGCGTATCCCGTACGACGTGCTCGCCACCATCTCGACGCGTATTACCAACGAATGCCGTCAGATCAACCGCGTGGTGCTTGACTGCACTTCCAAGCCGCCGGCAACCATCGAATGGGAGTGAGCCCGCAGGCTTAGACACGTAATGGGAGGGGCTTCCCGCGGAACTACTCGCGGAAAGCCCCTCCCATTATGCGGCGAAAAGAGTCCACTCTCGTTAGAATCGAACAATCTCCTTCACAACATCTCTTTCATACATCCGTCAAGCAAGCATGTCGTTCCACATATTCACGAAATTCGGCAAGGTTTTTGCCGTGGCGGCGATGTTCTCCACCTGGATGCCTTTGATGCGCAAACCAAGCATCGCAGCGAACGTGGCCATGCGATGATCGGCATAAGTCTCCATCACGGCCGGTCGAAGGCAGCCCGCGGATACGGGCGTTATCTTCAATCCATCCGGCAATTCACGAGCTTCTCCCCCAATACGCGTGATTTCATTGACCAACGCCTCAAGACGGTTCGTCTCGTGTCCGCGTAAATGCCGATACCGATCATATTGGTCGGTTTGTCGGCGAAAGCCAGAATCGCAGCAAGCGATGGCGCGATTTCACCGGCAGCGGTCAGATCGAAATCACCCAAACCGTTGATGGCATGTCCACCTGTGACTTCGCAATAACGGATGCCGTTCTTTTCCGGGAAAGACACTTGCGCTCCCATGCGTTCAAGATACCCCGGCAGCAAACCACCAGGTTGCGTGGTGGTTTCCGGCCAATGCGGCACACGCACGGTTCCGCCGGCGATCAACGCGGCGCCCAGGAACGGAGCGGCATTCGACAAATCCGGTTCGACCGTCACCTGCCCGGGTAGTTGAACCGTTCCCGGAGCGACTCCCCAGACATGAACGTCTTCATCTGCAATCGCATCCACACCAGCACTTTTAAGATCGGCCACCGTCATTCGGATATGCGGCAGGCTTGGAGTCTTTTTCCCCGTATGGTGCAGCTCAAGGCCGCCTGGCACACGCGAGCCGATCAGCAACAGGCCGGAAATGAACTGCGACGAGCCGGACGAATCGATGGAAACCACATTCGGCGTTTCGCGCACGGCCGAATCAAATGCGGGCGGAGTGATTGTGAACGGCAGACGGCCTTCTTCACCGTGGTATTCAATGGTCGCGCCCAACTGCCGCAAGCCATCCAACACCGGTTTCATCGGGCGGGCATATGCCTGCTCATCGCCATCGAAATCGACGGGACCATCGGCGAACAGCGCAAGTCCCGGCACGAAACGCATCACCGTGCCGGCAAGTCCGCAGTAAATTTTCGCATCGCCATGGAAGTGGCCATCCGCTGGCGGCGTCACCGTTACCGTCGTATCAGTTTCGACATCAACCTCACAGCGGACGCCAAGCGCACGTAACGCCTCCATCATCAGCTCGGTGTCACGCGAGCGCAGCAGCCCTACCAAACGCACGGGCTCCGATCCGAGAGCCGCGAGAATGAGATACCGGTTCGACAGGGATTTGCTACCCGGCACCACCACAGTGGCGTTGAGCGGTTTGCCGGCATACGGTGCCGGCCATAGGTTCTCTTGAAGTGCTTTCATGCGACCCATGGTAACCAACACCTGCGGAAAAAGACGTGTCCATCTCGTCAGCGACATGCTGGTATCCATATGGGATGCAAACTATACAACTCCTTCCCCATCTGCCTATCATTGCGTGTAGGCGTCCTTTGACGACGTCCGTTCTTTTTCACCTCAATGTGGAGAAGAGCGAGCGCATAGAATGACATCGCCACAGCAACCACAGCCATATGTGCCTGTGCCGCAACCCCAACAACCGAATGCGGCCGTGCCGCAGCCGCAGCCCTACGCATCCGCATCGCAGCAATATTATCCGCCTGCCGCTCAACAGCCTCAGCCAATGGCTCCGGTTCCCGTTCCGGCGGGAGCGGCGTTGCGTACCAAACGCGGTCTGCTCAAATTCGTGCTGCTTGGTCTCATCACTTTCGGCATCTACGACATTTGGCAGATGAGTGAGGTTGGGGAAACCTTGAACCTGATCGCCACGCGTCGCGACGGCAAGCGCACCATGCACTATTGCCTCATGTTCTTCATTGTCGGCTGGCTGACTTTCGGCATCGGCTGGCTTGTCTGGAACCATCGTCTCAGCGCTCGAATCGGCACCGAACAGGGCCCGGCATTTGCCGGTGACCGTGACGGCCGCGACATACTGGCTATGGAGCGTTCTCGGCACGTTGATCATCGTCGGGCCGTTGGTCTACACATACAAGATCCTGCATGCCATGAATGATCTGAGCGCCGACTACAACATGCGTGGCATCTGAGTTTCTTTGTGCGCACAATCATTGAAGCCCGGAATTCCAAGTGGCAAAACCATTGGAACTCCGGGCTTTTTGTCGGGCTGACAGGATTTGAACCTGCGACATTCTGCTCCCAAAGCAGACGCGCTACCAAACTGCGCTACAGCCCGTTCATGCACTCCCGCACGTGCAGGTGAACACGAGTTTCCATTGTAGCGTATGGTAGGACAACGACAGGCTAGAATGGCAAATACTGGAGGGAACGCGCATGGGACGTCATCAGCAAGCCGAGGCTTCAGGCATCATTCCTTCATGCATGCGCCACTCTTGCATGGATCGCCATGGACCTATATCTGCAATTCGCTCCCGCCATCTGGCGTGTCACCCAACGCCTGTTCACCGTGTGTGCCGGAATCACCGCGGGATGTGGAGTCATCTCGTTCACCTTGGGGTATGCGCGCAACTCCAGGCCGATGACGTTGAAACATGGCTGGACCATTCCTATTCGCCGTATCTTCGAGATACTCGCTTTGTCCGTGGTCTACGCGTCGACCATTTTCGTCACGGCGTTCATGCTGCTTTCCATTGCCAGCAACATGATGGGGTTGCGCACGTTAAAAGGCTATCTGACTGCGCTCTGCGCCGCGATCTCGGGGGTCGTAGGCTATGTCACGTTCGTACAGGCGGAACTCATGAATGCCAAGACCATCGCATCCTTGTTGCCGTTCTTCGTGGTTTCCGGTGTCAGCATCGCAGGATTGACGTCCGATGATCCATACTGGTACAACAACAATTTCTCCCAATTGGGCGATCGAACCACTTTTGCTGCTCGTATGTTCAATTCGACATTGATGTTGGCCGGCGTCTGCATCGTCATCATCAGCTATTTCGCGATTTCGGAGCTCATCACCACGCACCGTCTGCAGATGCAGTATCTGTCTGCAAGCGATGAAAAAGAAGCTCCCAAACACTTCAAGGCGCGGATTCTTCTGCTATCGACCATGCTGACGCTCGCAGGCATCGCCTTCATCGGCATCGGCATGTTCCGTTACACGCCGCATCCGATTCTGCACAACGTATTCGCCCGCGGTCTTCCCTGCCTGATGAGCGTGCTGATGATCGCGCTGCCTTGGCTGGCCCCGCAGCTTTCAAAAGTAGTATATGTGATTTCAGACCTAGCTATCGTGATCGGGCTCTTGCCGGGTTCCAGTGGTTGGCGGGGCGTAACACGTTGACGAACGTCGAGGCTCTTGCCGGCATGATGTTTCTGGCTGGTTCATCATCTTTTCACGGCAGATTGCGGCCATCGATCGATCGTGTGCAGACGCAGCTTATTCTGGCGCAAACCAAGCGGCCAGAATCCGTCGAGGATCTTGCGGAGGTCAGCGAAACCGTTCCTGGAACCGTTTCCCGACTCTCGTCGGAAGTCTAATTCTCGTAACGGTTCACGAGCACAGTCCACAAACAATACGGCGAGGTGTCACCCGTACGGATGGCACCTCGCCTGTTCTCATGGCTATCAGAAATCGTAGTTCTTTGTGGTGGGCTTTCTATCGCTCATCAGCAACAGGAAGCTTCTCGACTGCGCCGTGATCGCGAAGCCGGCCTCATAGTTGAGTTCCGGACCTTCGGATTATGCGTGTCGACGACCAGACGCCATTTCTTGCCATACCGCTCGTCCGGCAAGGTGAACATAATCGGCTCGTAATGCGCGTTGAAAATCAGGATGAAGTTATTGTCCACCATCTGGTTGCCATACCAGTCGGCTTCCGGAATATCGGAACCGTTCAGATAGATCATCACCGAGAACGCGTGGGTATTGGACCAATCTTCCATGTCCATGATGGAACCGGTGTGGTCCATCCATTCGACCTGCGGAATCTTATCGTCCGGGTCTCCTGGCTCGCGGCCGGTGAAGAAACGACGACGGTGGAGCACCGGGTGCTCGAGTCGCAGATGAATCAGCTTCGAAACGAACTCAAGCAGATCCTTCTGACTATCGTCAAGATCCCAATTGGTCCATGAAATGGCGTTGTCCTGGCAATAGGCATTGTTGTTGCCCTGTTGCGTGCGTGCCACCTCATCGCCGCCGCAGATCATCGGAATGCCCTGACTGCACAGCAGCGTCGCGAACATGTTGCGCATCTGCTGTTGCCGCAGGTCGTTGACGTCCTTGATGGTGGTCGGGCCTTCGACACCGCAGTTCCAGGAACGGTTGTTGCTTTCGCCATCCCTATTGCCTTCGCCGTTGGCGTCGTTATGCTTCTCGTTGTAGCTCACCAAATCGTTCATGGTGAAGCCATCATGTGCGGTGATGAAGTTCACGGAAGCCACCGGACGGCGGCCGTTCATCTGATACAGGTCGGAGCTGCCCATCAGACGGCTGGCGAATTCCGGTAGCGTCGATGGTTGCGAACGCCAGAAGTCACGCACGCAATCACGGTAGCGGCCGTTCCATTCGGACCAGCTGGACGGGAAGCCGCCCACCTGATAGCCGCCGGAACCCAAATCCCAAGGTTCGGCGATGAGCTTGACACGGGAGATGACCGGATCCTGTTCGACGATGTCGAAGAAGGCGGACAGCTTGTCGACTTCCTGGAACTGGCGGGCCAGCGTGGCCGCAAGATCGAATCGGAAACCATCGACATGCATTTCGGTGACCCAGTAGCGCAGGCTGTCCGTGATGAGCTGCAGCGCGTGCGGCGAGCGCATCAGCAGGGAGTTGCCGGTGCCGGTCGTGTCGAAGTAGTGGCGTCGGTCGTTGTCGACCAGACGGTAGTAGGCACCGTTGTCGATGCCTTTGAAGCTTAGGGTCGGGCCGAGGTTGTTGCCTTCGGCGGTGTGGTTGTACACCACGTCGAGGATCACTTCCATGCCGGCGCGATGGTAGGCCTTGACCATGGATTTGAATTCGTTGACCTGCTCGCCGCGTTGTCCGGAGCTTGAGTACGCGTTATGAGGCGCGAAGAAGCCGATGGTGTTGTAGCCCCAGTAGTTGCTCAGGCCTTTTTCCTGCAGGAAGCTGTCGTTGACGAACTGGTGGATCGGCATAAGTTCGATGGCGGTGACGCCGAGCTTCCTCAGATATTCGATGACCGATGGATATGCGAGGCCCGCGTAGGTTCCACGGATGTCCGGCGGCACGTCCAGGTTGAGATTGGTCATGCCACGCACATGGGCTTCGTAGATTACCGAATCATGGTAGGAGATGTTCGGATGTTGGTCGTTGCCCCAGTCGAAATACGGATTGACCACGGCCGATTTCATGGTATGCGGCGCGGAATCCAGCGTATTCATGCTGGTGACGTCCTCAGGGCTTTTGAACCAATACGAATAGAGGCTTTCGTCACCGTCGATGTTTCCCTCGATGGCTTTTGCGTACGGGTCGAGCAGCAACTTGTTCGGGTTGCACCGCAGGCCCTTTGCTGGATCATACGGACCGTACACACGATAGCCGTACCGTTGCCCGGGTTGTATTCCCGGCAGATAGTTATGCCATACGTAGGAGTTCTGCTCCGTCATTTCCACTCGGGTCTCACGGTCTTCCTCATCGAAAAGACAAAGCTCGACTTTCTGGGCCACTTGAGAGAAGAGGGCGAAATTCACGCCGGCGCCGTCGTAGCTCGCACCGAGTGGATACATCGATCCAGGTCTGATTTGCATAATTCAAGTATCGCACGTTTTGCGAGTTGAATTCGTTATTTCGTTTATTCCGGCGATTGTTTTTACAATTCGAAACCTGCAGGCCGCTATTGTTGCCGCATTCTGCGAATTTGCTCATGCAAAATGGCGATCTCCGAATTGGAGGCCGTGATGTGCGTGTCTCGTAGCTGCTTCCACGGGATCCAAGCAGATTCGACATGCTCGTCGGCGTCGAAATGCCGTTCGACGGCCTGCCAGTGGCGCAGGTGCACCACCATGATGTTGGCCAGTTCGTCGGTCATGCCCTCGGATGAATAGAATTGCCCGACATGGTCGATATCGCAACTGTTTTCGTCGATTGGCTCGACGCCGGTCTCTTCGCGCAGCTCACGCAATGCGGCCGCATCGACGTCTTCCCCGTCATCGATGAGTCCTGCCGGCAGACCGTAGGCGAAGGCGTCGCAGCCGACACGGTATTCTCGTTCGACCAAGTACAAATCCTGCGCGCAGTCATGCACCAGCATGACCACACAGGGCGCGTGCCGCATCACCTGTCTGCGGATCACGGTTTGTCCGCCGTCTCGTGTCTGCAACGCGATACGCATGTCCTCCACGCCGAAAATCGCGCCTTGATACACGTGCTCTCTGCTGAGTACTGTGGCCGGTCTGGTCATGTCCACGCCATCGCTGGATTCGTTCAGCGACATATCCATGCTGGTCGTATCGGACATCGTCGTTCAGCGTTCCTGCCCGCAGGACGCAGTACCAGATTCCAGGGATCGGTGTTCATGGAAATCCAGCGGACGGTGGGGATGTCTCCGGTCGCCTCAGATACGGCACGAGGCACATCGCCCATGGCGTATTGGAACCATATGGATTCGATGGCGCTGTGTGGCGTGTTGATGAACATCGGACGAACAGTGGCGTCGCCTCGGCCGAGTTCGATGTCCGCGGCACGCATGGACGCCTCATAGCGCGCCTGCTCGATGGCATCGGTCACCGGATGATGGCGCAGATCGCTGGTCACATACACATCGACGCCTGCGGCACGCACTTCATCGAACAGGGAATCGCCCGAGCCCGGCAATACCGCCACCGTGCCGATCGTCGCGTCAAGATTGCCGCACACCTGCACGCCAAGTTCGGTGTATGGCAGCGCGTCGGCCACACGACGGGCGAAATCACGCAATGCGATCGGCTCCTGCAACCGGCCGACACGGCCCAATCCGACCGGATGTTCGGCTTTCGGATCTTCGATGGGTACCAGCGGACGCTGTTCGATCAGGCCGAACGCGTCGGCGGCGGCCAGCTGCGCACTCCTCGGTAGGAGGCATCGGCATTGGTGTGCCCAACCCACAGCGCGCAACCGGCGAGGTTGAGCTTCCGGACGATCTCACCACGGAATCCTAGTCCGGAGACCGCATGCACGGAACGGAAGAACAGCGGATGGTGGCAGATCAGCAGGTCGATGCCTCCGGCGATAGCCTGGTCGATCACCGCCATGGATGGGTCCGCCGCGAACGCGATGTTGCGCACGTCGTGGCGAAGGTCTCCCACGATGAGTCCCGGCTCATCCCATTGTTCCGCGTATCGCAGCGGATACAGCGTTTCAAGCACATCCACGACCTGCTTCAGCGTTGCCACAATCTTCCTTCTTTCTTTTTTAATCAGCCTTCGATTATCCGACGGGAACGGATCAGTGGGCCGCCAATTGCCAATCGGAACCGATGCCCGTCGATACGTCCAACGGAACGGCCATGGTGACGGCATGCTCCATGGCATCCTTCACCAGCGCGGTGGCCTGCTTCTCCTCACCGGGCGCGATCTCCACCACAAGTTCATCATGAATCTGCAGTATGAGGCGACTTCCAAGGTTCGCTTCCTGCAGTGCGTCATACGCACGAATCATGGCGATTTTCATGATGTCCGCCGCCGAGCCTTGGATAGGCGCGTTCAACGCGGCGCGTTCGGCCGCGTCCCTCACGGCACGGTTCGGCGATTTGAGACCGGGGAAATACCTGCGCCTTCCGAAAATGGTTTCGGTATATCCTTTTTCGCGTGCGGACGAGACAAGCGATTCAAGGTATTCATGGACTTTGCCAAAAGTGGCGAAATACTGGTTTTTCAGCGATTCGGCTTCTTTGGGCTTGATCTTGAGCTGCTGGGCAAGTCCATACGTGCTCAGACCGTAGGCAAGTCCATAGCTCATCGCCTTGACGTGGCTACGCTGATCGGACGTGATGTCTCAACGGGAATGCCGTAGACCAAGCTGGCCACATACTTATGGAAGTCCCTGCCGGAGCGGAAGGCCTCTATCAACGCCTCATCACCGGAAAGGTCGGCCATGATGCGCAGTTCGACCTGCGAGTAGTCGGAGCTCAGCAACGATTCGAAGCCCTCTCCCGGCACGAACGTGGATCGAATCTCACGACCTGCGGGATCCCGGTTCGGAATGTTCTGCAGGTTTGGATCGACGGAGCTCAATCGTCCGGTGGCTGCCACCGTCTGTTCGAAAGTGGTGTGGATGCGACCGTCATGACGGTTTGTGGCGTCGATCAACGTCTGCACGATCTGCTTGAGCTTGTTCTTTTCACGATGCATCAGCAACGCGTCAAGGAACTGGCATGCGCGGTCGTTATCGTACGAGCGGTCACGCAAGGTCTGCAATGCCGCGGCATTGGTGGTGTATGAACCGGACTTGGTTTTTTTCGTCGGTTTCAATCCCATGTCTTCGAACAGGATCTTCTGCAGCTGTTTGGGGCTTTGCAGGTTCACCTGCTCCCCCGCGAACTGCCACGCCGTTTCCTGTGCCTGGGCAGCGTCGGCGGCAAGTTGGTCGCGCATCTGCACCAGACGTGTCATATCCACTTGGGCGCCGACCTGTTCCATGCCATGCAGGACCTGAGAGACCGGAAGCTCAATGGATTTGAGGAGACCGAATTGTTCGCGCTTATCCAGCACACCGGCCAAATATTCGGCCAAAAGCCCCACGATTGCGGTGCGGGTGAGTATCAGCTCGTCGTTCTTGGAATCGTTTTCCTCAGGCTCGTCGAAGTCCAAGGTCCCCTGTGTCGCGGCTTCGGCTTGTGCTTCGATGTGCAGATCAAGGAAATGGGCCGCAGCCTGTTCCAGCGTGTCCGCGTGGAAATCCGGGTGGGCAAGATATCCGGCGAGCTTGGTGTCGAACAATGGTTCCGGAAGTTCCACGCCGATGCTGCCCAGCAGATGCGCATGTTCTTTGTAACCGTGCACGACCATGGAATGGTGATAGCGGTCGAACAGCCTTTGCAGGCATTGCACCATATCCGGACTGAATACGTCGATGCGAATGGCTTCGCCGTGCACGGCGATCATCAATGCCGAAAGAGAGGCTTCTCCGGGTTTGCTCGTGCCTTCGGCGTAAAGCGTCCAGGACTGTTTCACCTTGTCCGTGCAGCGGGTCGAAGAATCGATTTCGAAGCCGAATTCCGGAATGTCGTTGGAGGAGCGTTCATGGCGTTCGTGCAGATGTTCCTGCACCACGGGGAAATGGTTTTGGACCCATGTCTCCACCACATGCGGATCGTTGACGTCTTCGACATGTGGCAGCCCGAGCTTGCTGGATTCGTGCACGTCCCCGGATGGTTTGTCCGCATTGAACGTTTTGAGCACGCGATTCTTGGTCCGAACACCGAATTCGAGCTTGGTGAATAGATCGTCGAGTTGACCAGCGTCGACTTGTCCAAATGTCAGGTCGGATACCGACACGCCAAGATCAAGGTCACGAACCAAAGCGTTCACGGAACGGTTCAGTTTGACCTGTTCGATGTTTTCGCGCAGGCTTCGCCTTTTTTGCCGCTGATCTCGTCGGCGTGTTCGATGATCTGCTCAAGTCCGCCGTACTGGTTGATCCATTTGGCCGCGAATCCGTCGCCGACTCCGGGAACGCCGGGGATGTTGTCAGCGGTTTCTCCGCGCAAGGCGGCCAGATCCGGGTATTGCGCGGGAGAGACATGATATTTCTCCTGCACGGCATCCGGGGTCATATGTTTGAGGTCTTTGAAATGGTGGCCGGGATACAGCACGGTGATGTCGTCGTTGATCAGCTGGAAAGCATCACGGTCGCCGGACAGCACCAATGTGCGGTAGCCTGCCTGGTCGCCCATGCTGGCGAGCGTGCCGATCACATCGTCACCTTCGTAACCGGGTTTTTCGATGTATGTGACGCCCAAGGCCGTCAGCATCTGCTGGATTAATGGCAGCTGGCTGAGCAGTTCCTCGGGGGCCGCGTCGCGAGTTCCTTTGTACTGCGGCAGCATCTGGTTGCGGAACGTGCCGCCCTTCACATCGAATGCGACGGCAAGATGGTCTGGATGTTCGGCATCGATCACCTGCGAAAGCATGGTGGCGAATCCCCAGACCGCGTTGGTGGCCTGACCTGATGATGTACTGAAATTCTCTACGGGTAAGGCAAAAAAGCGCGGAACGCCAAAGAATGGCCGTCAACGACCAATAGCGTTCCGCGTGAAGTGCCTTCCACAGTTGGTGTGTTAGCGCTCATCCTCTGCTTCCGACTTCTGTTCGCCATACTTGGCGATGATGGCCATGGCCAGACGCTTCTTCGGAATGCGCTGGTCCATGGAGGTCTTCTGAATCCAACGGAAAGCGCCCTGTTCGGAGAAGTCCGCCTTGTCCATCAGCAGGCCCTTGGCGCGGTCGACGAGCTTGCGCTCCTCCAGCGTTTCTTCGGCCTTCTTCAGCTGCTCTTCGGCCTTCTTCAGCTGTTCCTCGGTTTCCTGCAGTTTGGACTCGCTACGTTCGACATTGTCAAGCAGATCGTTGATTTCGGCGAAACGGCCCATGGCGACTTCCAAAGCCGGCAGCAGCTTGGATTCCTCATACGGCTTGGTGACATACGCCATGGCGCCAGCGCCGTGGCCTTTTTGACCAAATCAGACTGGGAGAATGCCGTCAGCATGACGACCGGAGCGATGTTCTCATCACAGATGATGCCAGCGGCCTCGATGCCATCCATGCGAGGCATCTTGACATCCATGCACACCACGCTCGGGCGGAACTTACGGGTCAGTTCAACGGCTTCCTCACCGTTGGCGGCCTCTCCGACGACCTCATAGCCGTTATCCTCAAGCATGGCGACCAAATCCATGCGGTTCACGGATTCGTCTTCGGCAACGACGACGGTGCGCTTGTGCGCCTCGTTATTATTGGCAGAATCCGGCTCGGGAGCCGCAGCAGCTTGGAGCTCCTCATCAGTGAGTACTTCGTCCGGTTCCGTGGTCTTCTCTGCAGCCATGTCGGTCTCTTTCCACTGTCACACCCAAAGCCGGCCTAACATGCCCCAACCCGGGCCTGGATTGATATTGATTTCTTACGTGCCCTCGGTGGGACTCGAACCCACACTGCGCAGATTTTGAGGCTGCTTCCTCTACCAATTGGGATACGAGGCTTGCACGCAACTCTGGAAGAATACCACATGATTGCGATTTGCGCCAAATCTCGGCGTTG
>ENA-OQIR01000288-OQIR01000288.1-human-gut-metagenome-genome-assembly--contig:-NODE-288-length-23316-cov-2.527923_pt1 | contig 23316 bp, 29 predicted proteins | sample MGYA00242580_ERZ504745 | MGnify/ENA primary metagenome ERZ504745 (study PRJEB26092, sample SAMD00036214) | human gut metagenome | host: Homo sapiens | study: EMG produced TPA metagenomics assembly of...
CCGCGCCCAGCACAAAGCTGCCGCAGCCGAACAGCCCGAATAGGATCTGGTGGGCGCTCTTCCAGACGGAGTCCCCCTCCACGAACGCCAGCACGATGAGCAGCAGCCCCACAAACAGGGTGCCCAGCCCCGCCGGCATCCGCTCCTCGGCCCGGCTTTTTCTGCGTGCAGACGCGCGCTTTGCAGTTGTTTTTCGCTTTCGTTTTGCCATTTTCTGTTCTGACCCCTGTCCTTTGTTCCCATAGTATTCGATTCTTTCATTATACCACGGGTTGGGTCAAGTGGCAATTACAGAATGCAGACCGGTTTGTCAAGTATAGCATAAATGCGGAAAAGCTGCACGCTGTTTTTATCTGCTATGAACTCTGCCAGAAATCTCGTCAGGCTGTTGCGGATATAGAAAATGCAATGAAGATCATCATAGCAGAACAGGCATCCTGCCCGATACCGCCAAACGGTAATGCAGGATGCCTGTTCTGCTTTCTGTTTCCCGGAATTCCCGCGTATTGAACGGCGCTTTTTAATGCTGGATCTGTCCGCCTGCTCGGGTCGCTTTTTTCATCCGTAAATCTGTGAAGGGTGCCAATGCTTCGATCAGTGCGTGATCGTGATTCTGCACCAGACGGCTTTGGGGGCCGAAAAGCATGGTCTGTTCCACATCCTCCGTACTGGCAGCCCAGCCCGGCGCACCGGTACGGGCAAACTGCATCACAGCGCCAAAAATTTCCGCTTCCAGCTGCTTTGCTCCCTCAAAGGCACACACTGGCACAAGCTCTGTGTTGTGGAACACAAATGAGATATCCGCACAGTGCCATGGGGTGCTTTTTCCCATCAGAGGGAAATCCTGATCAAACAGATAACTGTACACCTTTCCGCCCGCCTTGGCACGCTCCCGGACATATTTGATCGTGGGGGCGCGGAAGCTGGTATCTGCCAGCAACAGGTCTTCCTCCGGGCGGTGCGGGTAGGCAGTGCGGAACTGCTCCCGCAGGGTCTCTGCGGCAGACAGGCCCACTGCTTCCTCCGGGCCGACTCCTTTCAGACCATCAAAGAAACCGTAGAACTCCGAATAAACCGTACCGATCAGCACCGGTATGTCTGCGGTCTCGGGCCGAAACCCACTGCCGTTTTGGAGCGGATCTCCAAGATAGAAGCGGTTCGGGTGGGGACTTTGGCCCACGTTCGCGCCTTTTGCTTTCAGAGCCGGGCTGACGTTCCGGTAAGCCTGCGCCAGCTGGTGGTAGGGCACAGTTTCCAGCTGCTGTGCTGTCTGCACGCCAAGCTCCTGCATCAGTGCCTGCACGCAGTCCCTGCCGCTGCCGACACTGTCGTTCAGCAAACCTTCCAGCACACCACTCATTATCATCGCCCTGTGGTACAGGCCATCTGCTGCCGGGGTCTGCAGCAGCGTTGTCACTTTGGCACCGCCGCCGGACTGGCCGAATACCGTCACGCAGCCGGGATCGCCGCCAAACGCTGCAATATTGTCCCGCACCCACTGCAGTGCCAGGATGATATCATCCCCACCCGCATTGCCGGAGTTTGCGTACTCCTCCCCAAAATCGGAGAGATCCAAGTAGCCCAGGATGTTCAGCCGGTGTTCAGTGACACCACCACGCAGTCCCCTTCCCGCGCCATGTTTCCGCCCTCGTAGGCCACCTGCTCAATGGACGAGCCGGCAAAAAATCCGCCGCCATGGAGCCAGACCATCACCGGCCGCTTTTGGGCATCGCAGGCCGGGGTCCAGATGTTCAGGTTCAGGCAGTCCTCATCCTGCACCCAGTAGCGGTGGGGCACACGTAGTTCGCCGCCGGGCTTGTCGATGCTCAGCAGAGGGCAGACGCAGCCGTAACTGGAAGCGTCCAGCGGCTCTGCCCAAGGCTGGGGCGGCTGGGGTGCATGGAAGCGCACCGCCCGCCCATACGGAATGCCCTTGAAGCTGCTGATCTCCCGGAAGCGATATCCCCGCACCGGACCGTAATTTGTCTGAACCACCGGGAAATCCGGCGCACAGCAAAATGCCTTTTCCATAAATGACCTCCTTCTTTCAAAAAGACAGACCCCCGGTACTGCAAACATGGCACCCGGAGGTCTGTTTTTGTTATCCTAAATCTTCGCCGTTGGTAGCAATGACCTTCTGATACCAGTAGAAGCTGTCCTTCTTTTCGCGGCTCAGATCCCCCGTGCCGTCGTCAAACTTGTTGACGTAGATGAAGCCGTAGCGCTTTGCCATCTCACCGGTGGAGGCACTCACCAGATCGATGCAGCCCCAGGGGGTGTAACCCATCAGGTCTACGCCGTCCTTTACAGCCTCAGCCATCTGCTCGATGTGGGCACGCAGGTAGTCGATGCGGTAGCTGTCGTGGATCTTTCCGTCAGCATCCTTCTTGTCGTAAGCGCCCAGGCCGTTTTCCACCACCATCAGGGGAATGCGGTAGCGGTCGTAGATCGCGTTGAGGGTGTAGCGCAGACCAACGGGATCGATCTGCCAGCCCCAGTCAGAGGCTTTCAGGTAAGGATTCTTCTTGCCAGCAATGATGTTGCCGCCCACATCATCGGCATCCTTGTGGGTGGTGATGCAGTTAGACATATAGTAGCTGAAGGTGTAGAAATCGACAGTACCGGCCTTCAGGATGGCAGCATCCTCCGGCTCCTGCCGATGGTGATGTTATTCTCGGCAAAATAGCGCTTCATGTAAGAAGGATACTCGCCGCGGACATGCATATCAGAGCAGAACCAGTTGCTGATCTGCATGGCCTTCTGGTTGGCGATCTCATCGGCCGGGTCGCAGGTCAGTGCGTAGCTGGTGATAAAGCAGATCATGCAGCCCATCTTGAACTGAGGGTAGTGGTCGTGGGCATACCGAACAGCCTCTGCACTGGCCACAAACTGGTGATGCAGCGCCTGAAAACGCTCCTGCTTGTTGTCCGGCACCTTGTCGGTAGGGCCTTCAAAGCCCCGGATGGTGCCTGTTTCCAAAATCGCGCCCATGGGCATGGTGCCGCAGTTGATCTCGTTGAAGGTCAGCCAGTACTTGACCTTATCCTTGTACCGCTCAAAAATGACCTTGCAGTAGTTCATATAGAACTCGATGAGGTCCCGGCTGGCCCAGCCGTTGTATTTTTCCACCAGCGCATAGGGCAGTTCATAGTGGCTGATGGTGACCAGCGGCTCGATGCCGTGCTTCTTGCAGCAGTCAAAGACCTTGTCATAGAATTCAAGGCCCTTCTCGTTTGGCTCGGTCTCCATACCGGTGGGGAAAATGCGGGTCCAGTTGATGGAGGTGCGGAAGGTCTTGAAGCCCATCTCGGCGAAGAGAGCGATGTCCTCCTCGTAGTGGTGGTAGAAGTCGATGGCCTCATGGCTGGGATACAGCCGGTCGGAGCGGACAGCAGTTGTCACCCATTTCGGGCTGGTGTGAGAGCCATTGGTGCACAGGTCAGGGATACTGGGGCCTTTGCCATCCACGTCCCATGCGCCCTCGAACTGGTTGGCTGCACAGGCACCGCCCCACAGGAAATCATCACGGAAAACGCTCATAAGTTTCTACTCCTATTCTATTTTGTTCTGGTTCAGGCGGGGTTCTGTTCAAAGAACAGCTTCAGGGCACCGATCAGGTTGGCATCGTTGCCATAGCGGCAGTGCACCAGCTCCGGCTTGACCGCCGGCATGACTGTGCAGCGCTCAAACAGCCAATCCAACTCGGCCTGAATCGCAGGCAGCAGAGCCTCCGCTGCGCTGATACCGCCGCCGATGGCCACCTTTTCCACATCCAGCACATGCTGCAGGCTCAGGATGCCAACGGCCACCCCGCCGGGCAAAGATCTTGAGAGCCTTCTGCGCTTCCGGCTCCCCGGCATTGTAAGCCGCAAAGATTTCTTCCCCGGTGGGCATGGGGCTGCCCGTCGGCAGATGCTTCTGCCGGGCATACTCGAAGATCAGGCCGCTTGCCGAGGCCATTCCCGCCCAGAGGGGTGCTTCGGAATACCGCTCTACCGAGGTCAGTTTGAAATCATCGTCGGTCATCTTTGAAATATCCGAGACAAGGCAGCTGACCTCGCCTGCGGCAGCGTGAGCACCCATCAGCACCTTCCCGTTCAGGAGGATGCCGCCGCCGATGCCGGTGCCCAGCACCAACACCAGACCGTTTTCTACCCCGGCCAGTGCGCCCGTCCAGCCTCCGCTGCTGCGGCACACTTGCATCGTTGGCGATGGTCACCGGCACGCCCAGCCGTGCCTCTACCTGCGCAGCAAAGGGCTGCTCCCACATAAAGGCACTGAGCATTCCACCGGTATGGGCGATGCCGTTTCTGGTATCGATGCGGCCCGGCATAGAGATGGCGCAGCCCACGAACTGTCCCTGAAGGGGAGCGGCAAAGCCTTGATGGCCGCCAGAAGGTCATCCATATTCGTCAGCGGTGTCGGAACCTTACCGCCGGAGATTTTCCGGGCCTGTTCATCGGCCAGGCTGTACTTGATGAAGGTTCCGCCGATGTCGATCAAAAGATACTGTTTCATCTTATCTCCTGCTTTCTGTTGGTTGTTTTCAGACTCAGGCAAAGCCCAACGCGGCAGCCAGGCTGAGCATCACTGGCAGCGTGATCAGTGACAGCAGAGTGCTCAGGCAGACCATCTGCACAGCATAGGAAGAATCCAGCCCCAGATGCTGGGCATATACCGCGATGTTGCTGCCGATGGGAGCCGCATTCACAATGATGAGCACCGTGCCGATCTGCCGCCATGGGGCTGGAAGAAGCATCAGACAGGCGATCGTCAGCAGCGGGATCACCACCAGCCGTACTGCCGAAAGGGCGTAGAGCCGGGGGCGGGTGAAGATGGCCTTGAGGTCGGTTCTGGCCAGATAGACACCTAGCACGATCATGGCAAGCGGAGCGTTCATGCCCGCAATGGCCCCATGGGGGTGCGAAGGAACTGCGGCACCGGGATACGGCAGAAGTAGATCATCACACCGCCCAACAGGGAGAGCACCAGTGGATTTTTGAGCACTGCCCCAGTTGGATGTACTTTTGTCCCTGGAAAGCTTTGCCTGGCCGTAGGTCCACTGCAAAGCATTCAGCAGGGCCACAAAACCGGCGGCGTAGAATACGGCTTCGCCGCCCAGCACCGCCGTGACCAGTGGAAACCCCATGAACCCGGCGTTGGAAAAAGCCACACCGATCTGCGCCATGGGGTCTTTGCGGAAAAAGAGCCACGACACCGCCATGGAGAGCAGCAGCACCCCGGCACCTGCCGCAATGCTGACAGCCAATTCCACAGCTCCCTTTGCCGAATACTCAATACAAAATGATTTTAGCACAACACAGGGCAGCACGCAATATAACAGCAGGTGAGCCAGTGCCTTGCTGCCCTCCTGGGTGATCAGTCCGGTACGGTAAAGCACATAGCCAATGATGAGATAGAGGAACATCAGAAGGATCTGACCCAGAACAACACCAAAGACTCCGGTCATTGCTTTTCTCCCTGTTCTTCTCCGATTTTGCGCAGCAGCGGCAGCAGAGCATCCATCACAGGGCGGTAGCGTTGGCATACAGGTGCATTCCCTCAATGGTGTACTCCGCTTTCAGATTTCCGGCAGCATCGTACAGGTCCTTGTTCAGGTCGAGGAATTCCGCTCCGTATTTCCGGGCCAGCGCCTGCACGCCCTCGCTTGCCTCCCGGATACGCTCATTGGTGCGCCAGCGGAAGCATTCGATCAGGCCCGGATCTTCGACCACGGTGGGGTTTACCGGATAATAGGCCAGCAGGTAGAGCTTTGTTTCGGGCAGTTTTTTTCGGATCTGCTGCACGATCTCCTCATACCGGCCCAGCATGGCGGCGCGGTCGTAGTCCGGTCCGTTCAGGTCATTGGTGCCGATGTTCAGGAACAGGTGCGCAGGCTGCAGTTCAAGGATGCACTCGTCCATGGCCTCCAGCAGCTCGGTGGTGGTAAAGCCGCCGATGCCCCGGTTGTACAGGGTACAGTGCAGATCATCGTCCTGCAAAAACTCATACAGCGGAAACTGTTCCATCAGGCTGGAGCCGGCAAACACCACCGCTCCTTTCTTTGCATAAGGATTCAGACGACGGAACCGCTCCCGCTTGATCTGCTTTTCCCTCTGGCTCTCCTGCTGCCGCAGTTCGTTCAGAAGGACATCTCGTTCCTGTTCCGTCATGGTCTTGGTTCCTTTCTCTCAGTTCTCGTGCAGGGGCAGTTCTACAAAGCTGCCCTCCCCCAGCAAGATCTTCTGGTGGGCGATGCGGGTCTTTCCCTGTTCAGACCAGACTCCTGCGTAATTGCTGTGAACGGCGTACTGCGGGAAGTCGGAAGAAGAGACATCCAGCCGCAGGCAGCTGCCGGGCTGTACCGTCCAGTTCATATCCCACATCTCCACACAGACCTTTGCTGTCTGCCCGGGAGTATAGGTCTGACCCTCCGGCAGGTCGGCAGCAATGGTGGTGATGCCGCCCCGGATGTTATAGGCCTTCCGTCCGGGAACACCTCCATCAGCTTGGCAGTGAAGGCAGTATCATCCACATCGGTCGAGACATTCAGGTGCACCTTGATTTGTCCACAAATGGGCAGTGCTTTTTCCAGCGGAGCGCTGACGAAGCTGACCACATCGGGCCGATAGTCCGGCTCCGGCTGCAGCAGGCTGCCTGCCTCGGCAATGGTGGTCAGAACGCTTTCTGCACCATGGCTGGGCACGGGGGTCTCCGGGTCATATACAAAGGTGCGCTTCCCTTCTGCCGGCTCGGCATTCAGAGTTGTTTCACCCAGATAAAGTTTTTCGGTACGGCTCACGGGGGCAGGCCATGCCTCCAGCGTTTTCCAGCGGTCCTCCCGCATCACATAGGTGCGCACCCGCTTTTCCGGCTGTTTTTTCTGCTTCAGCAGCAGGTCGAACCATTCCAGCATCCGGTGGATGTCACCGTTTTCCAGATTGTGCTGTTCGCCCCACGCAATGCATGGCTGGGACATATGATTCCAGCAGCCGATATCCAGCCAGCTATGGGCCTTTGTTTCCTCGCTGAGGGAGGCATAAGTGTTGATGGCACTGCCAAAATGGTGATCGTACCATGCATCGATGATATACACCGGAACCTTGGTATTTCCGGGCACATCGGCTAACAGCTTCCACCAGCTGCTGCCAGTAGGCATCTGTGCGGCGGGTGGCATGGATCCAGTCCTGATACCAGTCCAGCGTTCCACCCCACAGCGCTTCATCCACCTTGTCGTGGGGACGGAAGCGGCAGCTTTCCAGATAGTCCGCTGTGACCGGATGGCCTGCATTCTGCATTGCCCAGCCAGTCAGCACGTCGTGGCGGAACAGCCCCTTTTCATAAGCCGATTTGAAACGGTCGGTGCCATAGACCGTCAGCATCATTCCCTTGACCTTGGGTGGAACGATATCTGCAATGGCCCAGCCGGTCAGGGCCAGATAGCTGGCTCCGAAATAGCCGATGCTCTCTGCCCAGGCTGGTCGTTGAGCCACTGCAGGGTATCGCGGCCATCCGGGCGCTCATTGACGTTGGGTTCCAATGTCCCTCGCTCTTGCCCGTGCCGCGGCAGGTCTGGACCACATAGCCGTAGCCCCGGCGGGTCCAGTTCTACACCGTTGATCTCATACAGCGGCTGCTGATTGGGATAGCAGCTGCGCTGGATCAGCACAGGGAACTGTGCAAGCCCCTCCGGTTTGAATATCTCGGTATAGAGCCTCACTCCGTCCTGCATGGGCAGCATCAGCTCCTCCCGGCGGCAGCCATAGACCGGGCCGTCGTAGGGTATACTGGCATATTCCTGCCGGTAGCTCTCCTGCGCCTGCCGCATCATCTCTTCCATCTCACGCTGCTTCTGCTCGGCAGCTGTCTTTTTTTTCTTCCTCTGTCATTGATTTTCCCGCCTTTCCGTGTTCTCAAAAGCGTGTGCAGCTGACAAAGTGGCCGGGTTCCACTTCCTTCAAGGGGATATCCCTGCCGCGGCAGGCATCTGTTGCATAGGGCAGCGGGCCGCAAAACGGCAGCCGGGAGCCGGGTCCACAGGACTTGTCAGTTCGCCGCGCATGACCTCGGTGGAAAGCTTTTTGGCCTTCAGGCTGGGGATGGGCACAGCATCCAGCAGACCCTTGGTGTAGGGGTGGAGCGGATTCTTGAACAGATCCTCGGTCTTGGCATATTCCACACACTGGCCCAGATACATGACCATGATCTCGTGGCTGATGTGCTTGACCACGCTCAGATCGTGGGTGATAAAGACATAGGTCAGCTTTTTCTCATCCTGCAGATCCATCAGCAGATTCAGGATCTGTGCCTGAATGGAAACGTCCAGTGCAGAGACCGGCTCGTCGCAGATGATGAACTCCGGGTCCATGGCCAATGCGCGGCCGATGCCGATGCGCTGGCGGCGGCCGCCGTCCAGCTCGTGGCTGAAACTCTCTGCATAACGCTCATCCAGGCCAACGGTCTCCATGATCTCGGCGATGCGGGCATCGTATTCGTCACGGTTTTTGCAGGCTTTATAGATCTTCAGCGGTTCCCCGATCAGCTCTTTCACACTTTTGCGGGGGTCCAGCGAACCGGACGGATCCTGGAAGATCATCTGCATCCGGGCACGGATTGGCTTGAGTTCCTTGGCATTCAGTTTGGTGATGTCGGTACCGTCGTAGATGATCTGACCATCGGTAACATCATAGAGCCGCAGCAGCAGGCGGCCCAGCGTGGACTTGCCGCAGCCGGACTCGCCCACCACGCCCAGTGTGGTGCCGCGCTTGATCTTGAAGTTCACGCCGTCCACCGCATGGAGCTGGCTGCTTTGCGCCGACTTTTGAAGTATTTTTTGAGGTTCTTTGCCTCGATCAAAATCTTTTCTTCCATTGTCATTTCCTCCCGGCTCAGGTGTTGGACTGCGGCAGATCGAACCGGCAGCAGCGGATGAAGTGGCCCGGTGTGACCTCCCGCATCTTCTGGGCTTTTTGCAGGCCGCAGTGGCATATTTGCAGCGGTCAGCAAAGCGGCAGCCCTCGATCTTCTGGGTGGGGTCAGCCATCATCCCTCAATGGCCTCCAGACGCTTGGTGTTCTCATCCAGCTTGGGAATGGCGTTGAACAGCCCCTGGGTGTAAGGGTGGCGCTGGGTGGTCTCAAAGATATCCTCTGCTGTGCCGTACTCGATGGCCTCACCGGCGTACATGACCATGACCTTCTCGCAGGTCTGGGCCACAACACCCAGATCGTGGGTGATGAGGATCATGGCGGTGTTCAGCCGCTTCTGCAGCTCATTGATCAGGCCCAGCATCTGGGCCTGAATGGTCACATCCAGTGCGGTGGTGGGTTCGTCAGCAAGGATCAGCTTCGGCTCACAGGCCAGCGCAATGGCAATGACGATGCGCTGCTTCATGCCGCCGGAAAACTGATGGGGGTACTCCACCTTACGCTTTGCAGGGATGCCCACCAGCTCCATCATCTCGTCCACACGGGCTTCCAGTTGAGCAGTGCTCTGCTCCGGATGGTGGATCTTCAGCACCTCCATGATCTGGGCCCCCACGGTCATCACTGGGTTCAGGGCAGACATGGGATCCTGGAAGATCATGGATACTACACTTCCGCGCATGGCACGGATCTTTTCCTCGGGAGCATTCAGCATATCCACACCATCCAGCTTGATGGAGCCGTCGGTCACAAAACCGATGCCTTCCGGCAGAAGCTGGATGACGCTCAGGGCTGTGGTGGTCTTACCGGCACCGGTCTCACCCACCAGACCCAGCGTCTCGCCGTAGTTCAGATCCAAGTCCAGACCATTGACGGCGTAGACGGTGGAAATTTCGGTATCATATTCAACGCTCAGGTTTTTGACTTCCAGCAGCTTGTCGCTCATTTCAGGCCACCTCTTTCACATTCTTGGTGCGCTTTGCGCGCTTGGTCTTTTTGCCGCTGCCCAATGTGCCGCGCAGCTTCGGGTCGAGGGCATCGCGCAGAGCATCGCCGCACATATTGAAGCAGAGCACCACGATGATGATCGCAATGCCGGGAGCAATGGCAATGATGGGCTGGGTGGACAGGTACTTATAGCCGCCGCTGACCATTGCGCCCCAGCTGGGAGTCGGGGGCGTGATGCCCATGCCCAGGAAGCTCAGGTTCGCTTCGGCCAGAATGGCACCGCCCAGGCTGGCGGTCATGCTGACGATGTTGACGGACAGGCAGTTGGGGAACACATGCACCAGCGTGTTGCGGATCCGGGATGCACCGCACAGGGTACCGGCGGTGACATAATCGGCATTGCGGACGCTCAGCACCTGACCGCGGGTGACACGGGCGTAGCCGGGCACCATCGAGATGCCGATGGCCAGGCAGACATTGCCCAGGCCCTGACCCAGGATCGCGCCCAGAAACATAGCCAGGATCAGCATGGGCACAGCCATCATGGCATCCATGACACGCATGATGAAGGCATCCACCACGCCGCCTGCCATGCCGGCGATCAGGCCCAGTGCCATGCCGATGACGCTGGAAATGACCACGGCCACGATACCGACCGTAAAGGAGATGCGGGCACCATAGATGATACGGCTCAGAACATCACGGCCATTGGAGTCGGTACCAGCCAGTGCTCGGCAGAGCAGCCCTTCAGAACATTGTAAAGATCAATCCTTGTTGGGATTATAGGGAGCAATCACCGGAGCAAAGATGGCGAATGAGCACCATGATGAGAAGCAAAATTGCGCAGACCACGATGATCTTGCGGCTGAACATGACCCGGAACACGCGGGAGGACGTGATACGGTCCAGCAGACCCTTCTTTTTTGTCTTGTTTTCCACAGTTCATTCCTCCTTTTAGCGGGTGCGGGGATCGATGATGCCGTACAGGATATCGACCACGAGGTTGCAGATGGCAACAAAGATGGAGATGATGAGCACACCGTTCGCCACCAGCATGAAGTCACGGTTGCTGATGCCATTCATCATCACGCTGCCAAGGCCGGGGATGACGAACAGGCTCTCGATCAGGACGGTGGAGCCCACCATGGAGCCCAGGCGCATACCCATGGTGGTGACGATGGGGATCATGGAGTTGCGCAGCTGGTGCCTGAAGGTAACATCCTTCTTGGAAACGCCTTTGGCACGGGCGGTGGTCACATAATCCTGCCGCATGACTTCCAGCATGGAGGAGCGGGTCAGACGGACAAAGCCAGCGTTGACACCCAGACTCAGCACAATGATGGGCATAATCATGTGGCTGAGCCAGCCGCCAAAATCACGGGTGATGGGAACATAGCCGGAACTGGGCAGGACCCGCAGTTTGAGGGCAAACACCAGCATCCCCATCATACCCAGCCAGAACATGGGCATCGAAACGCCGATGTTCGCAAAGAAGGAGATCACACTGTCAATGGCCTTGCCGCGGTTCTTGGCAGCAATGATGCCGAACAGGATACCGGTGATCGTTCCGATGATGAAAGCCGGGATCACCATGGTCAGGGTGGTGCCCAGACGGGGCAGGATGATGTCAGCGATCTCAGACTGATAGCTGATGGACTGGCCCATGGTGCCCCGGAACAGGCCGCCGATCCAGCTGAGATACTGGACGATGACCGGACGATCGAAACCATAAAGGTGGCGGTAATAGGTGATCTGCTCTTCGGTAGCGGTTGCACCCAGATAGTTGGCTACGGGATCGCCCGGAACCATCTGAATGAGGGCAAAGACGAACAGAGTGACAAGCAGAATGGTGATGCAGGATTGCACCACACGCTTGCCGATCATTTTGGCAAGGTTGTTCGATTTCATAGTTCGCTCCATTTCCTGCGGAACCTTTCTCCCCCTCTAAAACAAATTCCGGCGCAGTTACCCGCGCCGGAATCTGCCGAAATAAGGAGAAACGTATTCCGGTCGTGATACACTAAGGTTGGTCGCTTACTTGTTCAGCCAGCAGGCGGACAGATCCCATGCGGAGGTAAATGCCTCGGTAGCGTGGTCGTCGATGACGTAATCATACTTGTACATCGTAGAACCGTTGACCATCAGCGGACGGCCAAACAGGCAGGAACCGGTCTCAGCATCGTAAATTGCTGCCTGCATTTCCTTTTCCAGCTTGTGCTTCTCGTCGGGATCCATGCAGCGGCGGATCTCCTCCAGCAGCTGCATTTCCTTGTCGGGATGCTGGATGCCCTTGGCGTAGTAAGCGCCGTTGTAATCCAGATGACGGCCCATGTACAGGCCCAGATCGGGAGAAACGGTCGTCCAATGGGGCATCAGGCCTTCCCAGGTGCCATCCATGTACATCTGGTTCTGGGTAGCACCATCGACCTGCTGGATGTTGCAGTGGATGCCCACCTCGTCCAGCATGTTGGCAATGGCCGTGAACATATCAGAAATAGTACTCACCGTTACGATGTTGGTGTTGAAGCCATCTGCATAACCAGCTTCGGCCAGCAGTTCTTTTGCACGGTCGGGATCGAACTTGTAGTGGTTGATATCATCATTGTAGGTAACTGCACCGGGAACTGCCCACTGATCAGTCATCTGTGCCGTACCCATCAGGAAAGCAGCATTCAGTGCATCCACATCAATGGCGTAGCACATTGCACGACGGACGCGAGCATCGGCCCAGGGCCGTCAATGGCACTGTTGGGGATCAGACCCAGTGTACCAACGCCCATACCGTTTTCATTACGTTCAGCCACATAGATGCCATCATTGTCCAGATCCTGTTTGACCAGCGGAGACATATCAAGTACCTGAAGCATATCGTACTCATTGGCACGGAATGCGTCTCAGCAGTGCTGGACTCGGTGACCACGGTGATCTCGACGGAATCCAGATAGGGCAGGCCTTCCTTCCAGTAATTCTCGTTCTTGGTATAGATAGCGTAGGCGTTGTTCTCGAACTCGCTCAACTGGAAGGGGCCGGTGCCGCAGGTGGCAGCATCCAGGCTGCTGGGGTTTTCCAGTGCCTTGGGGCTCATGTAGTAAACGAAGAAGCCAACGGATTCCAGCGTAGAGGAGTTGGGCTCTGCCATCATCATCTTGATGTGGGTGTCGTCAATGATCTGCACTCGGCAATGTTTGCGGTCTCGGTACGGTTATTGGCCTGATACTCTTCAATGTTGCGCTTGACTGCCTCGGCATTGAACGGCTCACCGTCGGCAAATTTGACGTTCTCCCTCAGGTCCAGGTGATGCTATTTTCATCATTGTTCACGTCCCACTCGGTAGCCAACTTGGGAACCATATTGCCGTCATTGTCATAGGTCAGCAGGTTCTCATAAGCCAGATTCAGATAGAACAGCAGTGCATTACCGGTTGCACGGGGGGTATAGCCAGGAGTTGCAATGGGGTTGCCGTAGCACAGGCGAAGGGTTCCGCCTGCCTTGGGTTCCCCGGTTGCTGCTGCGCTGGCAGCGGAAGAACCGGCGGTGCCGGCTGCGGTGGAGCTGGAAGAGCCGCCGCAGGCAGCCAGTGCCAGAGCAGTGGTAGAGATGCCCATAGCCTTGAGGAAGTTCCGACGAGAGATTCGTTTCATAGTGGTTTCTCCTTCTTGTCCTTCTTATTCTTGCGTTCGTCTGCACGGTTCTGTGTCTGCCGTGCTTTTGTTGTATTTAGTTTAGCGCACCGGGAGCTTTTCCAGCTACCAAAAAACCGAAACTAATTTTTCATTTTCCGTGTTCCTGTTCCGAGAGCTGCCGCATTTTTTTCAAGTTTCCGACCTCTGTTTTTCATTTTCAGAGGTTTCTTCTGTCCGAAAAAACGAAAACAGGGCCGGTCTCCCAGCCCTGCCTGTTTCAGTGCGATGCGTTCAGCCAGTTGTCCAATGCGCTTTGTTTTGCCTGAAGGATCTCCTGTATTCCGGCCTGTTCCAGTTCTTCCAAAAACTCCGGGAGTGCCTCTTCCGAATCCAGATAGCCGCACATCAGCCATTGTGATAGCTATTCTTCAGTGCCCGGCAGGCATCCAGCTTTGCGGCAACTGCACTGTTGTTGAAGCTGAACCCATAGGCCGGAGAGACCCACTGCGGCTGCTCGTCTGTTTCCGGCAGCAGTCCGCTGGCGTTGAGATACAGATTCTGCCACGGATGGAACTGCTCCTCTTTCCCATCTCCCTTCGCAAAAAGATCGTAGCAGGATGCATCCGTGTACAGCAGTTCAAGAAGAGCCAGTGCCTCCCTGCGGTGGCTGTTGGTCGCAGGCAGGCACCAGCTCTCCGCCGGGATAGAGCCGTTCTGAATGGTCGGCCCCAGCGGGATGGCAGTCAGCTCTGTGCCACAGGCCCGGGTGTAGCAGTCCAGTGAATCCCGGTTGAGCCGTGCAAAAAAGCCGAAGCTGTTGCACAGCCGCATCCGATCGGTGGCCGGTTCGTCCCGCAGGCTGGCATTCCGCAGGATCAATCCTTCCTGATACCACTGATGTATGGTTCTGCAAAGCCTGCTGTAGGCATCCGCAGCATACCAGTTGACAACGGTGGTGCCGCTTTCTTCAGTCAGAACACCAAAGGTATCTCCCAGAGGATCCAGTTCCGGAAAAGGAAAAACCTGTCCATTATCCGGCAGGACCCCCTCTGCATTGGGCCGACGCTGCCTGACCTGCATCAGCAGGTCGTGCAGAGCATCCAGATCCGTGATCTTCTCCGGCCTGGCACCCAGCTCCCGCATCCAGTCGGCCCGGGCCAGAAAGCCGATCTGATACATCGAGACTGCCCGTGCCGGGACCGCATAGATACGGCGGTAATAGGTTCTACTTGCCCACTGCTGCTCTGAGAACAGAGCTTTCAGCCCGGGATATTCTTCCAGAAGCGCACTCAGGGGCAGGATGCAGTTCTGATTCAGGTAAACATCCAGCGGCTGATTCTCTGTGAGAAAAAACAGATCCGGCATAGTCTGGCAGACCATCCGTTTCCACAGCTCTGCCGAGTAATTGGTGGGTGCCACCTGCTCGATGGAAACGCCGAAGCCCAGCTTCTGCTTTGTGACTTCGCTCAGCGCCGCCGAAATGCGGACACAGGCAGTTTCATCCGATTGGCCCGGCATCAGCACTGTAACCATGGGCTCTGTTCCACTTTCTGCCGCCGACGCCGCCCGCTCCCCGCAGCCAGCAAGCAGAGCCGCTCCGGCTGCAGCACCGGTCAGCTGTAAAAATGTCCTGCGAGCCATCCTTGTTTCTCTCATAATGCTGCGCTGCGCTCCTCCTGTGGGGTCTTGTGATAGAACTTCTTATAAGAAGTGGAGAAATGCCCGAAATTCGTATACCCGACCTTGGCTGCAACCAGGCTGATGGGCAGATTGGTGGTGCAGAGCAGGCTCTGGGCCTCCTGCATTTTCTGCTGAATGATATAATCCTTCAGGTTCAAGCCGGTCTCTTTCTTAAAAAGCCGGGCCATGTAATCCGGATTCAGGTGGACAGCCTCGGCCAGTTCTTCCCGGCGCAGCTCGTTTTCCAGATGCTCAGCAATGTAAGCCATAATGATCTCCACGGTACTCTGGCTGCTTTCTTCCGTTTCGCTGTCCCAGACCGAGGCCACATAATGGACCAACGCCTTCATATCCGGCACGGTCTTCATGCCGTTGCGGTAAAGTTCCAAAGCTTCCGGCTCCCGGAACATATCGCCCTGCCGTTTCTTTTCCGGAAAAGAGAAGAGCATCTGCATAAAATCCTGATAAAAATACCGCAAAGTCTGGCTGTTCAGCTGGTTGTTGACCGTCAGCTTATCCAGCAGCTGGCAGGCTTCCTGCTCCATTGCCTGCGCACATCCCGCCTGCAGCAGCTTTTGCCATGCACCGATCTGCGGGATACGGAACACTTCCGGCGCTTTTCCGCCGGGCGGCCCAGCAGAACACCGCTTTTCAGAGCCACGTTCTCGCTCCGTTGCTGCAGCAGCTTCTGGTAGATCTCCGGTGCCTGTTCAAAGGGCTGCGGCCCCTCCGGATAAAAGCCGCCTCGCAGTGGATATATTGCGCACACGCACTTTGCAGATAATTCAGCTGCCGGGTGATATAGTCTGCCTCCAGCGGCTCCTCCACCCGGCTTTGCAGCACCAGAACGAGACACTGCTCCGCAGGGATCGCCACCGTCACGCTGAGCACCTGCAGCGGCGTGAACACCTCGCTGCTCATATTCCCCACTGCCGTGCTCAGCAGGCTCAGCTCCCACGGCTCCTCGCCTTGCTTCCAGCGCAGCGGCTGCATCAGGGCAACCCAGCATTCCCGCTCCTGCCGGGGCACAAGGCTCAGTTCTTCAAACGCGGTCAGGCTGCTTCCCGGGGCGTTGCCCAACAGGAAGCCTCGCAGCATAGTCTCCACGATCTCCTTTTTCTGGTCGTCAAAAACAGCTCCCCTGCTCTGCAATTCCAGCGCCGCCCGTTCCTCTTTTACATTTTCCAGCGCACGGCTCACTGCATCCGCCACCTGCTCGTAAGGGGCGGGCTGCATGATATAGTCAAAACCGCCCAGCCGCAGTGCCTCCTGTGCATATCGGAACTCAGCGTGGGCTGTCAGGAAGATGCAGCGGGTGGTCATCCCTCGCTGCCGGAGCCAGTCCAACAGATCCAGCCCGCTTTCCATGGGCATTTCAATATCGCAGAGCATGACCTCGGCCTCCTGCCGCAGCAGGCTGGCCTTGGCATCCACAGCGTTCAGAGCCGTATCCACCACAGTAAATCCCATTGCTGCCCAGTTGGTGCAGTGCAAAAGCCCCTGCACCACGGTGTTTTGATCATCTACGATCAGCAGTTTCATGCTGTTTCTCCCTCCTTCTTCTGTAAGACCGGATCTATCGGCAGGAACAGCTCCACCCTGGCACCGCCGCCCCGGCGGTTATTGGTAAAGGCGATGGCTGCCTGCTCCCCATAGAGCAGTTGCAGCCGCCGTACCACATTGAACAGCCCGACGTGCTGTCCATTCTCTTCCTGCGGGGCTGCACAGTTCAGCTGCTTCAGATCCCCTGCCGTAAAGCCTGTGCCATTGTCCGCCACCGAAAGATCAGCCATGCAGCCCTCTTCCGTTTCGAGGAGCTTTGCAGTGATCGTGATCTTCAGCGTTTTGCCGATCATCTTGCCGTGCTTGACGCTGTTCTCCACCAGCGTCAGCAGTGAAACCGGCGGCAAGGGCAATTCGCTGAGTTCCGGGTCGATCTCGCATACTACCTCCACGGGATCGTTCTGCCCCACGCTGGAAAGTTCCGCGTAATTGCAGCACTGCTCGATCTCAGTGTGCAGAGGCGTTGTGGTCGCTGTAAAAGAGAGGATATAGCGCAGATACCGGCTCAGCAGCAGGATCAGTTGCTGGGCATCCTCGCGGCTGCCGGTCTGCACCATGGCATAGACACTTTTCAGGCAGTTGAGCACAAAGTGGGGCCGGATCTGCAGCTTAAGGGCAGTCATCTCGTTGCGGCGGGCTTCCAGCTCCTTTTCGTAACCGTCGATCTTCAACTGGGTGATCTGGTCGATCATCCGGTTGAAGGTCTCGTTCACCTGCGTAAACTCAGCGTTGCGATAATCCACACTGGAGCGCACCGAAAGCTCACCACGGCCGATCCTGTCCATCGTGCTCACCAACGCCGTCATAGGGCAAAGATCTCGTGCTTCATATAGAACAGGAGAAACGGGATCGCCAGCAGAACAAAACAGCGCCCATCACCAGCAGGATCTGATACGGCGCAAAGTCCACTCCGAAATGCTGGTAGGGAACCAGATACAATACCGTCAGCGCTTTGACCTGTTTGCGCACCACCAGTCGGCTGTCCTTGCCCACCTTTGTCAGGCAATACCCCTCACTGTTCCATTCCATCTTTGTGGGCAGAAGGTTGGCATCCCCTACCAACACATTGCCGCTGTCGTTCATCACAATGACCCGGCCGTCCAGCCATAGTCCTCCACCAGTTCTTCAAACACCAGCCGCAGATCCACCGCTGCGGTCAGGCTGGCTTTCTGGTAGAAAACACTGCGCAGCAGGTATAGCCGCTGGCCGATGGTGCGCAGATACCATCCCTTTGTCATCATTTATTGGTCTGGCCCGGCTGGCCGAGATACGCTTCCAGATTCAGTTTCTGCTTGAGCTGCTGGGCAGCTGCACCGTAGCGCCCCACATACAGGTTGCCCGAACCGCTGCGCAGTACCACACCCATCAGGTATCATTGGCAGCCAATACCGCCGGAAACCCCTGTGCGATCTCATAAGCATCCAGGTAGGCGCGGGTGCGGTCGGTCTGTTTGCTCAGGCTGCGAAAGGTCGCATCATTCAACGACAGATTGAGCAGGTAGTTTTCCACCGAATCCAGCTGATTCTCAAAATTTGTGGTAAACATATCAAGGCCGCCGGATGCCGCAGCTGCCAGCCGGTTGCGGCTATAAAGCCCTGAGAAAAAGAGCAGCAGCCCCAGCAGAATCCCAATGGGAATGGCGATCCCCAGAAAGATCATTACAAGCTGCCTGCGTAATGATGGCCGTTCCATTTATTTTCAAACCTCCTGCTGCTTGCATCCTGCAGAAAATACGATTATAATAAAAACCGTCCAACTCGTTTCGTACAACGTTGTACCAAAATCAAAAAGAAGAGGCTCCTTATGCAGGAACAGAACATTGCACAAATGCTTGAAAATCCATTCATGCAGTACAATCACATCGAGATCGTATCGGTAACGTCGGACAGCGCTGTCATGTCACTGGACATCCGGCGGGACACCACCAACATCTACGGTTATGTGCACGGCGGCGCATTTTTTACCATGGCCGACTGCTGTGCCGGGCTGACTGCCCGCTCTGACGGGCGGCAGTATGTCACCCAGAATGCTTCGGTCAATTTCATCCACAACGTCAAAGCCGGTCACCTGACAGCCCGCGGCCGAACGGTCAGCCGCCGCCGGCACATCTGTGTGGTAGCTGTGGAGATCACAGACGAGACCGACACCCTGTTATTTTCCAGCACCTTTTCCATGTACTGTATCAGCGCCGAGGGCTGACTGCTCTTTCTTCCCCGCACTGCTCACGTTTGCGTGCCGGTGCGGGGCTTTTTTATTGTGCAGCGTCTTCTGTCAGCGGCCCGCAGCTCTCCCTGGGAACATACTCGATCGGCAGCAGCCGGCTTTCCGCCGTGGCGATCCGACCGTCCAGCTGCCCCAGCACCAGCTGGATGCACTCCCGCGCCATATCCTCCATGGGCAGATAGACTACGCTCAGGCTCGGGATCGAAAACGCATCCATTTCCTCCGGGCCGTTGCCTACAGCAATCAGCCGGGGCAGCTTTTCACCGATATATCCAGCCTCACAAAAAGCCCGCAGCGCACCGTGCGCAATGGCCGAGGAACCGCAGAATACTGCATCCGGCAGCTGCTGCTTCCACTCATACCGCAGCCGATGCGAAACTGCCTCGTAACCGCCTCGTATACTATTTTCACAATACCGGTTGGCCAGGATCGTCAGCCCGTGGTGCTCCCCTTCCAGCCGGAACCCATGCATCCGGTTTTCCATCCCCTGAAAGACCGGGCTGCTCGTAAGAACTGCCGCTGTCTTGCATCCCTGATCCGCAAAAGCCCGCGCCGCCAGAGCACCCATCTTCAGATCATCCACATTGACGCTGCAATACCCATTGCAAACACGGTTGTACAGCACCACCGGGATCGGCAGCTGCGTGTCCTCCAAAAACTGCAGGTCCGCATAGGACGCATTGCAGATGATGGCCGCATGGCAGTTTGCGCCACTGGTCAGTGCCGCGCTTTCCTTCAGGTGGTCGTTGACATACGGGTAGATGACCAGCCGCACCGGACGTGCCGTTTTTTCGATCTCAGCCCGCAGACCATCCCAGAAGCGGAGCATCATGCTGGCCCGGAAATCCTGTGCCCAGAACATGGCCACCACCAGCTCATTGGCACCGCTGCCGCCCCGCAGACTCCGGGCAGCCATATTGGGCTGGTAGCCAAGCCGTGCCGCCGCCGCAAAAATTTTTTCCTGCGTGGCAGTGCTGATCTTCCGCTCTGCCGCCTTGCCGCCCAAAACAATGCTGACCGTACTGGACGAGATCCCGACCTCCTGCGCGATCTGCTTGATCGTAACCATGCTCTTCCCCACCTTTTTCTGATATCAGATTTATTGTACCCGTTTCCCTGTGTCTTGACAAGCCAAAAAAGCCTCTCTCATCTCAAACCAGCCGTTTTTGTGCACTCTGCATATTTTTCTCTTTTTCTTTTTAGTCATTTCAACAAAGTCGCATTTCTTTTCCTCCAAACTTCGTTTTTTTCTTGACATTAGTAAATCGTTGTACTACACTCAGTACGACGATTGAGTCAAACGTTATACTTATGTTTGACGCTGATATCACCTTTTCATTTATTAAGGAGGCTATCGAATGAAGAAAGTTGCAATCGGCGGTGGCCAGGGCTTCTGGGGCGACAGCCCGGACGCGGCCATCCACATGATCCGCAATGCCGATATCCAGTATATGGGCTGTGATTATCTGGCAGAGCTGACCCTTTCCATCATGGCAAAGCAGCAGCTCAAGGACCCCACCAAGGGCTTTGCGCCCGACTTCACCACCCGCATCCTGAAGGAGGCCGGCAAGGAAGCCTGGGACAAGCACATCAAGATCTGCACCAACGCAGGCGGCATGAACATCAATGGCTGCGTGGACGGCATCCGCCAGTGGGCAGAAGGCAACAGCATGAGCGGCTATAAGATCGGTTATGTGACCGGCGATAACATCAAGGATAAGATCCCGCAGCTGCTGAAGGATGGCTGGACCTTCCCCAACTTCGACTACGACGGCAATTTCAACGATATTCTGGACAAGATCTACAACTGCAATGTCTACATCGGCCATGAGGCATTGAGGGATGCCTGGCAGAGGGTGCCGATGTGGTCATCACCGGCCGTGCGGCTGACAGCGCCCTGTTCCTGGCTCCGCTGAAGTACGAGTTTGGCTGGGCTGCTGACGATTGGGACAATCTGGCCCGCGGCATCATGCAGGCCATCTGCTGGAGTGCGGCGGTCAGGGTGCCGGCGGCAACTATATGTACGACTGGCGCAATGTCCCCCGCATGGACGAGCTGGGCTTCCCCATCGCAGAGCTGACCGATGATACCTTTGAGATCACCAAGGCTCCCGACTGCGGCGGCATCATCTGCGAACAGAGCTGCAAGGAGCAGTTCCTGTACGAGGTCCACGATCCCGCCAACTACCTGACCCCGGATGTCAACGTGGATATCAGCCATGCTACCATCACCCAGGTGGGTGACAACCGTGTCCGCATCGGCGGTGTCAAGGGCAAGCCCCGCCCCGACACGCTCAAGCTCTGCGTGGGTTACCACAAGGGCTGGAAGACTGTTTCCATGCTGAGCTTTGCATGGCCTGATGCCTACGAAAAGGCTCAGTACTGCGCCGAGGTCATCATGAAGAAGATGCAGCGCCGCGGCATGAAGGCCGACGACATCCACATCAGCTACATCGGCCTGAACAGCCTGCATCTGGCGTGGCCGATATGAGCGAAGAGGCACTGAAGAACCTGAACGAGTGTGTCCTGCGCATTGCTGTGTTCAGCGAGGACAAGAGCGAGTGCGCCAAGATCATTCCCGAGATCAGCCCCCTGCAGCTGAACGGCCCTCCGGGTGCCTCCTTCTTCGGCGGCCGTGCCCGCGTGCAGGAAGTGATGGCACTGTGGCCCACCACCGTGCCCCGCGATGCCGTACAGGTCGAAGTCACATTCTGGAGGTGAAGTAAGATGGCAGAGATCTATCTGAACGATATTGCTCACGGCCGCTCCGGCGACAAGGGCGATACCAGCAATGTCTGTGTGTATGCACGCAAACCGGAATACTATAAGATCATTGAGCGCGAGGTGACCCCCGAAAAACTCAAAGCCTACTTTGGCGACATGGTCAAGGGCGAGATCACCCGCTACGACGTGCCCACTGACGCTTCAACTTTGTTATGAACACGCTCTGGGCGGCGGTGCCACCATGAGCTGCGTCTGGACAGCCTGGGCAAATCCATGGGCAGTGCCGTGATGCGCATGAAGATCCACGTTGAGGATGGAGAGCTGTAACATGAGTGAACATATGGCATTGGAGAACCTGACGGTTCTCGACCTGACCCGTGTGCTTGCCGGCCCCTTCTGCACCATGATGCTGGCTGACATGGGCGCAAACGTCATCAAGATCGAGGTCCCCAAAGGCGGTGACGACACCCGCAGCTATCCCCCTTTCCGTGCCAAAAATCTGAATGGTGAGCGGGAAAGCGTCTATTTTGCCAACATCAACCGCAACAAAAAGGGGATCACCCTGAACCTGAAGGCCCCTGAGGGCAAGGAGATCTTCAAGGAGCTTGTCAAAAAAGCGGATATCGTGGTGGAAAACTACCGCCCCGGCGTGATGGACAAGCTGGGACTGGGCTATGATGTCCTGAAGGAGATCAATCCCCGCATCATCTATGCGGCGGTCTCCGGCTTTGGCTGCTACGGTCCCTACCACCTGCGCCCGGGCTATGATATTCTGGCTCAGGCCATGGGCGGTATGATGTCCATCACCGGTTCCAAGGGCGGAGAGCCCACCCGTGCCGGTTCGGCGCTGGGTGATATTCTGGGCGGGCTTCATGTAACCATCGGCATCCTTGCCGCAGTCAACGCCCGCACCATTACCGGCAAAGGGCAGCGGGTGGACGTGAGTCTGATGGACAGCATGATCGCTGCCACTGAGAACACTGCCCTGAAGTACATCGAGACCGGCAACATCCCGGCCCCCATGGGCAACCGTTATGCCGCTGTTTCCCCCTACGACAGCTTCACCTGCAAGGGCGGCAAGGTCATCATTGCTGCCGGAAACCAGAAGCTGTACGAGAAGCTCTGCAATGAGGTGCTGGAACGCCCGGACATGATCACCGATCCCCGGTTCGTGGATATGCCGGGCCGTCTGGCCAATCAGGATGCCATTGCCGAGGTCATTGAGGAGCGGATCAAGGATCTGACCCCCAACGAGGCCGCCGAGCTGGTACTGGCCCACGGCATCCCTGCAGGCCCCATTATGAACATCAAGGAGATCCTGGACGATCCCCATGTCAAGGAGCGCGAGATGTTCGTGGAAATGGATCACCCCACCCTGGGCAAGGTCACCGTGAACGGCTGTGCCATCAAACTGATGGATACCAAGCCCTCTGTGCGCACTCCCGCTCCCCAACTGGGGCAGAACAACCGGGACATCTTTGAGGGTGTTCTGGGCATGACCGAAGAGCAGTTCAACACTCTGCACGAGAAGCAGGTGTTCTGATCTCTGACCACCTTTACACACATTATCGAGGAGAAATCACATGCTGGCAGTATTAGGGTTCGTCACCATTCTGCTGGTGCTGGCACTGA
>ENA-OQIR01000291-OQIR01000291.1-human-gut-metagenome-genome-assembly--contig:-NODE-291-length-23201-cov-2.282656_pt1 | contig 23201 bp, 36 predicted proteins | sample MGYA00242580_ERZ504745 | MGnify/ENA primary metagenome ERZ504745 (study PRJEB26092, sample SAMD00036214) | human gut metagenome | host: Homo sapiens | study: EMG produced TPA metagenomics assembly of...
TTCAATATCTGATGCGATAACTGACTAATTTTGTAGAAGCTTGTCGAATAGGCTTATTAACATTGCATCACAGACTTGACAATCAATGAATCTAGAAGTCATAATTCTTATGTGCCATGCGTTGTTTATCCCTTAAATCGGCAAGAGCACGTACAATGATTCTTCTTTCTGTATCATCAACTTGGATTTCAATCATTTCATCATTTTGCTTTTTAAACCAGTTACGCATACTTTTCATCTCACTTTCTTTTTTGATTTCTTTCTTACCGGATATTTTGGTGCAGAAGATTTTAATTGTTGTTGCTTAATATCTTTTAGTTCCTGACGGACAGAAGGTCTATCCATAGTAGCTGTTGATTTTTTTCTTTCGACGGTTTTCTTCTTGCTTTCGTTCTTCAATGTTTTTGAAGATGGCTCGAACGGAGTACCGTCCTTGCTTGTCCGAGCCTTGGTGGGGTTTGTTTTTTCATCCATCAATTTAGATAATAATGCATCATGTTCTTCATCACTAAGAGGCTTTGCATCTTTGATTTTTTGTTGTGACAATACAGATTCACGAATGGCTTTGGTATCAATAGTTGCTAGATCAAATTTATCTACCATCTTGATATCTTGGATGCATCTTCAGCTTTGACCATGATATCTACGATTCCATCAGTATTATTCTTTTCTTTTAATACAGAATAGAGAACACCATAGTGTTTTGCTTCTTCGCAAAACTTTTTAAGATCCGAATGATGAATCGCAAATACTTTTAACTCCTTGTTAGATTTTAATAGATTATCCAGGTTGGTTTTGCCTTTGATTTTCTTGTTGTCCGTAAGAATGGCATACAAAGTAACAGCTAAGGATTTAGCCGCTGTTCCACCAGCTTTTAATCCAATTTCAGCAGCTACCTGAATACTTTCTAGTGTCATTTTCATCATTTGATCTGCAGTATCGGCACTGTTCATAAATTCAAACTCCTTTCGTATTCTTTTTGTGTTTGCATACGCTCTGTTTCTAATGCGTTTACCATTTTTAGTTTTTCTTCAATATCAGGCACTCTCTTTTCTATATCTTCGCATATTCGGATTTCCTTTTTCCCATGTGCAATTTTAGAAGTGAGCGTATCTCGATCTTGCTCTAATTGTTGTTTTAAATCATGATTACGACATCTTTTAATCTTGTTGTAAATGGATCTTCTTTGATTCATCCAGTTTTCTATTTGATTGTTTAATTCCAATTTAAAAGCAAGCACATCTTCCACTGTTTCAAGATTGTGCTTGCCAATGAATGTATTTTCATCTGTGATTTTGTCCATATAAATCAAATCCTTTCTAAGTGCTGGACTTGGATATTTTTGTGGTATGCCTTTTGGCTTTAAGATACCTAATTCAAAACAATATCGAATATACATCGCTTTGATTCCTTTTAATTTTCTATGATTGCCTTGATATTCTTTACAGGGAATAACATCTGGAACAGATGATTGCATAGGGAATAAGAAGTTACTGTTGATACGTTCCATCAGATGTTCTTCATCATACCGATTATCACGAGTTAGTTTATAAAAGCGGAATGTACGCTTGGATTGAGGGTGCTTTAAAGTCCAATGCTTTCCACTAAGGTTTACAACATAGCCTATTTCTTCAAGTGCAGCTTTAAACTGTTCTGGAGTTCTTGCATACAATAAAACAGAATCTACATCGTAACGAATAATCTTACGGAAATAGATTCCATCATTTTTTTCAGCATTCCATTCACCATAATTCATTGTTTTTGCTTCCGGCTTTGTGATTGTAGTTAAACCATGTTCTTTACAAATGGCATCATTGATTTCTCGGAAGTGATCGATATCCACTTTTTTATTGTCATACTTTTTACCATCTACCCAGGAAACGGAGTTTACTACAAAATGATTATGAAGATGTTCTTTATCCAGGTGGGTAGAAACAACCACTTCAAATCGGTTGCCCCACATTTGTTTGGCAAGCTGTACACCAAGTGAATGACACTCATCGGGTGTAACTTCACCTGGTTTAAAGGATTGCACCGCATGGAAAGCAAGACGTCCATCCATTTTGTTGTAGGAAAGTTTAGTATTCATCATCTGTTTTAAGGCTGTACGAGGTTCACAATTGATGCCAGTAATAAATTCTTTTTCATTGGTTTTATAGCCTTGGGTAGTATAGGAAAGCACTTCTTTTAAACCATCGCTCATGTCTTCTTTTGTCTTATCAGGGTTTTTAATATAGTTAAGGACACGATTCAAATCATCTTTTACTGCCCATATTTTGGTAATTGCCATACTTCCTCCATATTGATAGGCTGACGAATCAAAATCATAATCTCATTGATTTGATCTTGTAGCTTTTCATAGTTTTCCATATAAAAGGATTTATCCATTGTATTTTGTGTATAAACAGATATCGCAATTTGATTCATGTTTTCAGCAATCTCTCTTAAAATTTCGATTAACTCGATTAATTCTTTAGTAGGCACAGGTCTAGGGAGTAAACCGTTTATACACATTCTTAGATAAGATTCACGAGATAGATTTGATTCTTTAACCATTTCATTAAGATGATTCCATTCACTCTCTGATAAACGAATTACAAATTGCTTACTTCTTTTCCGCATCGTTATAAAATGCACCTTGCACAAATAATACCGTACCCATTCCAATCATTACACCGCCAAGAAAACTAATAAAACATAGTGTTAAACTATTTAACATTTTCATATTCCTCCAATCTTAAAAGAGCTATCAGCATTTGTGATAGCTCAGGGTCTTAGGGATATTCCCTAAATACTTGTCTTTGGATATCCAAAGACGTTGCTTGTTACAACTGTAGACATTAATTGGCTACAATCTTTTTCTTATCCGGAATCAAATCGGCAAGATCTTGATCCATCTTTTCTAATACTTCTTTTTTCTGATTCAATAATTTTAGATTTGCAGTCAGAACATTGTTCTCATCCGAAAGTGTTTTGATGCGTTCTTCATTTTTGATTTTCTTTCTTTTCAATATTGGATATTCTTTTTAACGATATCTTCGTATTTTATCATTTTGAAATCTCCAATCTCTAATGAAGTAATTGCGAATATTTATGTTTGTTGATTCGCTTTTCATAGTCATCTGCTTTTTCTAAAATGTGTTCATTCTTATCATAATGATACAAATGATCAGATAGTTTTTTATCAGGATCTACCAATGTTGATTTATTAACAGAAAGAAGCATTTCTTTAACATGATCAATATTTAAAGAAGGTGAATCACAAAGGGCAATACACTCATCGGTTGATGAAGGAATGATATATAAGTCATGTTCTAATTTTTCAGCAAGGTCATTTAGAATGCCTGCATAGAACATTGTGGCTGCACCATCTGTTTTATGTTCATTTGTCAGAACAACAAATTGATGTTCTTTTTCTTCTAATGCAATGTCTTTTGGAATTCCCATTAACATGGTTCTAATGGAAGTATTTCTGGTTTCATCATATTTGACGATGAAATCAATGCATCGTTATGAAGTTTGTTTACATCAATTCCGTACTGATCCATAAGTTGATTTGTAACTCTTGCCGAACAAAAACGGTCATCTGTTGTTTGTATCATAATCTTATAAACAATCGCAAGATCTCCAATAATAGTATGAGGCATAGTGGCTAAATCATTTTTATGTTCTCCAGCATTAATCACCGTCATAAACAAATAATCTTTAACAGCATTGTAATCAAGCAAGGCATTCACATCCTCTAAAACTTTGTCGTTGTGTACCATTTTCCACTAACCTCCATCTTCAAATTCTTAAAATAAAAAGCCAATCTTTCTAGATTAGCCGTACTGAATTCGATTGTTTCTACATTATTCATTTTCTAAGTTCTCCATTTCTACATACAATCCATAGAATGGATCATCTGTATCTAATTCATATACTTCATTTTCATAGCTATCAATCGCAAAAATCATATATTCAACAATATCGTTATACATATTTTGTTTTGCTTCTTCTAATGCATGGATTCCTTCTTCAAAGGAAATTGTTTCTAAAGTATTTGTAGAAGTTTCTTTTGCGTATGTGTAATTTGTAATGGTATCTTCTACAGATTCCAACATGAGTAATTGCGCCTGTACGATTTGTTTATCTTCTGAATGTAAGTTTGCGTAATTATAAATTCTAGTGTTGCAAGTCATTTGTTCTTTCCTCCTTTTGACTTTGGCTTTTCCATATCCATTTCATCTAATTCAATAGAATAAACTCGTTCATTTTGTTGTTCGCCAAAAAGTTGAGCCATCAATTCTGAATCATTCTTGGTGGATTCATAGGCATTCAAATATTCATTATCAATAAGATGGAATTTCTTCTTCTGTGTTTTTCATTTTCTACAAGTTCTGTAGCTGTAATCTTTAATGCAGCTTCTTCATTCAGCTCTAAACTATCAGGAGTTTTATTCAAATCCATCAACAATAATGTTTCATTGAAAAGAATTGGTTCTTCATCCTTCAATGCTTTCATTTGTTTAAACATGATATTTAAGAACTGTTTCTTTACCTGATCATTAACCAAAACTTCTACTGGCTGATCCAGGATATCTTTATAATGTTTTGATGGAACAACAGTTGGCTGCTTTGTGTCTGGATTAATATAGGCATATGTCATACGACTGATATTTTCACAGACTTCTTTGATCTTCATTTTCTGAAATAAATCAAATTGCTTATTCAAATTACATCACCTTCACTTTCTAAATTTGAATAACAAAAAAGAGAAAGCATCAACTTCCCTTGATCATAATTACAAATTATATTTCTTTCGAATGTCTTTTATTGCAATATCTGCATCTTTTACTTTTCCATCTTTAGATTGCTTTCTTGATTTTTCTAATCGTTCAAGAAATTCTTTTTCTGATTGTTGTTTAAGATTTTTTTGTTTCATCTATGACTCCAATTCTAACAATTAAATTTTGATTCTAGTGTTTCCCAAGGAAGCACTAATACTTCAGGTATTTCACGATTCAAGAATAGTTTGACTCCTATCGCTTTTGCTGCTAGAAGAAGTAAGCTGTATAGCTTTTGTCTTTCTATTTCTGTTCCTTTAAAATTTTGCTCTGTTCGATAATCGATTGGATAAACAGGAACCATCCGGTCTAAAGGAGCTTGCAAATTCAAAATTGATTGCACATAGTATTTGCTCATAATAAGAGCACCGCATTGTTTAATGTTCAGGTATGGTATATCTACAGCATATAAATAAAGTGTATCTTTCCATCCCGTTACATCTTGTTTTAATAAAACAATGCCTTCAAAATCTTTCAATTGTTTTATCACCTCGTGAAAGATTATAAAGGGTTTATAATGCAATTTCTAATATAGAATTTAATGTTTTCCACGTTGCTTTTGCACATCTTCTAGAAAATCTTCGATTGCTTCTTTAGATGCAATATTGTTATCTATAAACATTTCTTTGATTTCATCCTTTTGTAGAGCTTCTTGTAAGAATTCAGAAGTCAAATGTACAGCAAAATCAGGAATGGACTTATACGCATTATATTTCACCAATATTTCTCTGAAAATAGTAAATGGTAAAGTATCTATTCCATATTCATTAATATCTTTTGCAGCAGGTTCTTTAATAATTCTTATATGTTTATCTTCCATATTTTGAAGTAAGTACATTGCATCAATTGTATTTGGAGCATTCTTAAATACACAATAATCAAATTCAACAATTCCAGCATTTTCAAAATCTAAATTATCTGGATCCATATTTCCATCATAGATATAAACAACTTTTTCATTCGTTGTCTGTAACAGTTTTGCCATTATCATTACTAGCATTTTCCACCTCTTCATTAGCCTACAGCAATTGAAATATTTTGTAACCTACAGAAAAGGCATGATTCTGTCATTAATTCCATATTTCATTTTAACCATAGCTTATAGATTGAGATTTATCATTGATAGAAAATCAAAAAACTGTCGATAGTAATGAATTTTTATGAATCAATTCTTCATTTACATCTTTATAAATAGGTGGATGTTCATCAATACATTGATATTTTGAATTTAGAATAGAAATGATTTTAGATGTTGCACCAATACCGACTTCATCGTTGTCTAGATGAAAAACAATGGTTTTGATGTTTGGATTTCTCTCTAAATAAGCTTTTAATGCAATAGGAATATCAGCTTCTGATTTAGCAGCTATTTTATCACTGGCTCCTGCAAGAGATAAATAACTAAATTCTGTATAGTCCATTTCGTTCATTTTTAAAAGTGTCATATAAGATAATAGATCAATGACTGCTTCAAAATATGGAGTACATCACTTTTTGGATTTGTGTAATTAAAACTAAATGCCTTATTACTTCCAGCATGATCCAGTTTAAAATTCTTAAAGATGCTTCGCTTAAACGCATAAGCTGGTTTATCTTTATCATATCCAACAAATACTGCATTTTTGAAGTTAGCGGATTGATAGATCATTCCTTTGGATATGAAATCATCTACAATATCTTTGTCAATTTTTCGTACTTCACAAAGATAACGAATCACTAAATCATTGTTTTTATCTTTGACAGGCAATTCAAACGGTTTAGCTGGTTTTGGATGATAGAAAGTCGTAACCGGGGCACTCACATTCATTAAATCGGATAGATAATTACACGCATCTTTAAATTCATAGCCTTCCACAATTATTAAATAATCGAGTGCGGATGTACCACCTTTGCCTTGTGACCACCAATACCATTTTCCATTTGAAAAATGCAAGGAATCATGATTTCGATGATAATAATCTGTTCTCCCATTTTTAACTAATAAGTCGGGTGCATAATTCTTTAAATAATCAAATGCAGATAGGGTTCTTACTTTTTCTAGAACCTCTTTTCGTATAAATCGTTTACTCATCTTTCCAACTCCTTACTTTTTGGTGCCATCTTTGTGATTCCATGTTCTTTACAGAATTTTTTAACTGCATTTGGATTTTCTTTTGCAGATAATTCAAATTCATCTGTATAGATCGTTTCTACCTTGTATTTTGTTCCTGGATATTGTGGATCCATTGATTCATAAAACGATTGAGTTCATTTGCACGAAAAGGATCACCATCCACACGTTCATAGAATTGAAGATTATCCTGTTGATAGGATTGTGGATAGAGCAGTCGGTTTTCTTTATCCACTGTAATTCCATATCTGGATCTGCCATTAGATCACCATTCAACTCATAGTTATGTGCCATTGCGAATCGATCATCATCAATGATTTCCACATTCAGATCCATAAATCCAGGTGTTGTATATTTGATGTAGTAAGCATCATTAGTTAGAAGTGGTTGTGCAATCTGTTCAAATAATTCATAGTTTCTATGTTCTATAGAATTTTCAATAAACCAATTCTTGTTTAAATCAAAATTGGGATTAGTGAACGCTTCAAAACATATTGTTCGTAGTGTTTGATAATAATCATGATTATTTCCAAATAAAAAAGCCTGATCAGAATATGCAGGCTTACTGTTAATCACATCATAGATTTGTTGATCTACTATTTCATGAATATCCGAAGTGGATACATTTGGATCATCTAGTGCTTCTTTATATTGTTCCATCAAAGAAGAAACCTGAATCACAATATCATGATTCATCTGTTCCATTTCTAATGGCGTTATATATTTATTTTTGATTTCTATCATATGCAGTTTCTCCTTAAATACAGGTTCTAGTTGCTCAATCATTTCGTGAGCCGTACTTTGAATACTATTTAAGATGGATTTCAATTCATCAAAATCTTTATCGGCATAACTTGCGATATAGCCAAAAGAATATTCAGAAGTATCGAGTCCAAAATGATCACATAACACAAAAGCCAACGATTCGGCTTCAATTTCTCGCTGGCTTTGATCTTTATTGGTTTGTTTATGAAGCAGGCTGTGAGCATACTCATGGATCAATGTTTTAGCGATTTGCAAATCTTCCAAATCTTTATTAATCACAACCTTATCTTCTTTAGGAGAATAATATCCCTTAGCTCCTGTCATAAGATTCAAATCTTCTGTTTCTGTTTTAAATTCAATGGGAATTGTACAGATAGATTGCACGGATTGAATGATTGCCTTAGCTTCATTATTAGAACCCGTTAAATTATGAATAAAAGAGGGAAGAGGATCACCAGAAGTTTGTGATATATCAAATACAGTTGACGTTTTAAAACGAGTCACATTCACTTGTCGTTGTTCCTGAATAGGAGAACCGTATTCATCCAGTTCAACATTTCCATTTTCATCTACTTTAATCATCAATCTTTCTTCTTTATAAGTTACAGGAGCTAGAATTATCAATCCTTTTTCACCTTTATCTACATGTCGATTAAAGTTTATCTGCCATGAACGATATCCAGCAACCAAACTTGCATTCGGTTTTTGAGCTAATATCAGTAAAGTGTTATTCAATGAATAATTATGAAACTTACTTAGGCAAGATAAATATTGTTTAAAAGAATCAGAAGAATACACATCTTTCACACCTTGTTCAATCATTTCAAAAGCTTGTTTGGTTTTCTCATCCGAAGATTTAAAATTATGTCAATCACATCACCATCCTTCTAAAATAGGGTAAAAGAAAAGCACTACCGAAGAGATAATGCTTTCATATGGTATCTCACCATAAATTTATTCATTAATATCCACGATATTTATAAAGCATATCACTGAGCTCTTCATTTTTCTTTATAAAATCCAACAAATATTCTTTGGTTATTTCAAATTGAATATTTCCATCTTTTTTCCGAGTTTTTGTCGCAAGTATTTGCTCTCCTTGTTCTGATGTAATTCTAAATCCATGAATTATTCTATTTCTCATCTCAACTATTTCAGAAAATAATATTTCAATATCCTTATTTCCTGTATTTCTAGAAATTGTATCTGCTATAGATTTTTTAAGTTTTCCAGATTCCAAATCAATAAGATTGTACCAATCATATGCATTGCTTGTATGAATAATATTTTCTATAATAAATCCATTATTTGAACTAAAGACACACAGAGCACTACCCAACAATTCACGATATTCTTTTGAGGGTAATGATTGTCTTGTGTAAGGTTCGTACATTTTTATGCCTCCTCGTTTCGTAATCTATCTAATTCAACGATATCATACAATTATTAACATTTCATGAATTTATGGATTTTTTGAATTAGTCTGTTCTTTTTGCTAGTATGACAATTCTCTTGTTATCATTTCTTGTATCACAAGTCACTAAAGTCATCAGCTTATCATCCGTATTGACTGAAATACCTGTTTTATAAAGCCCTCGATTGATAGAATCAGAGATAAAGGCATTGAATGAAGTATCTGAATCCCAACTGGATTGTGTAAATTCTAAAGAATCATTTAAATTGTTTAAATCCACATTCATGACTTCAAATACCTGATAAGTTTTTGTTTCATTTTCTGTAATGAACTTGAATGTTTGATGTTCTTTGTAGTAGCTTTGATCAATATAGCTCATTAATGGAGTAAAAATGATACTATTCCATTTACTAGAATGCCCGTAGATGACAACATTTTTTGAACCAATATTTCCATCTGCCGATACAAATGGTATTCCTGCATTGGCATATTCTTTTTTGATATTTTTTCGAACATAATAATCATTATCCGGTGCCTGTACAACTGGTTCATAAATAACTCGATTATCAAATTCTAAAATACCAACAACATCTTTGTTTGTTTCTTTCAATAAAGATAAAGAAAGCTCCTTTTCAGAAGCTTCCTCATTATCTTTATTTTCTTTTGTTGCTTTACTTGGCTTCGATTCTACATAGTATTCTGTATAATCATAAGATTTCTTTGTTCCAAATTGACTATATAGAATTCCACCTAATAGGCTTGCAGTAACTATCGCAAGGGCTGCTATTTTTATTTTCTTATGTTTCATACTATTTATACCCCTGTATTTGGAACAACGATACGTGCATTTTCAAAATAATAAATGATTGTATCTGTATCTTTATCTGCTTCTACTTTGTAAGCTTTGGATTTATCCGCTAACTGATAAGAAGTAGGAGCTTTGATTTCCTTGAATTCATATTCATGACCATAGATGGCATCAACTAATACGGCTTTTCCATCTTTAATGACATGTTTACTAACCTTGTCATCTCCAACTTTACGAGAATAATACGTACCATCTTCAATATCTAAGATGATTTGTTTATTTTCATCAGTTTTAACGGTTTTGATGATCTTTGTAAAATCTTCATTCTTAGAGATTTCATATTCTTCATTGGCATCATTACCAACGATCATTAATTGACCTGATACAAGGGTAGTGACATAAGATTTAGCTGTCTTATCATAAACTTCAAAAATTGCACCATTTAAGAAATGATCATGATGATCTTTGTCCACTTTGTTGACATCTAATTCAATACGACGTTTTTTATTGTGTAATTCCATAGGAACAATGACTGTGGCTTTAGTTGTATCTTCATCATAGTTGAATGTAAAATCATGTTCTTCTTCATCTAATTTGAAGCCAACATTTGTTTCAAGTTCTTTTACGTAATAATCCCCAGTAGGAAGATCTAACTGTTCTACATTTTTACCATTTTCATCAATAGTTAATGTACCAACCAATCCATCCTCTGGAATGATGACTTTATCATCGACTGTAATATCGTTTTTAGAATAGACGCCAAAGACAACATCTTTATAAGCTTCTTTGTCTTCATCTTCAAATGTTTTAGTAATCTGTAAATCCAACTTTTGTCTTTCGTTGACATAAGCCTGTTTGATTTCCACTACATCGATCATTTGACCTGCATATTCAATATCAAAATCATAAGTGTTTTCATCTAATACAAAACCTGTTTGCGTTGCAGTTTCTTTGATGGAATATTTACCTAACTGAAGTAATGAAGAAGTTGTAATACCATCACCTGTTGTAAATGTATCAACTACATCTCCTTTGTGAAACCATACTGTTCCTTCTGGAGTAATAATATCTTCACGAGCTGTGATTTCATACGTAACACCAGATAGATATTTTTCTTTATAAACTGGTGTATAAAGTTTTCCATAATCTGTTTTGGATTCTTTGGCACCAGATAACATTTCACCACTCTTTTCAACATAGACCTGTCCTTTTTGAGTCTTGTTATCAAAATTCATGAAGATTTCTGTACTGGAACCATCCACATTGACTGGAATTTCCGCATCTTTTAATACATAGCCATGAGGTGCTTTGATTTCAACAAGTTTATATTCACCAAATTTTAATGGCTGGTAAATGAACAGATCCATCTTCATTCGGTTTTAATACATCCGTTGTATATTTTTTAGGATAAGTGACTTCTTGAGTAACGTAATTACCATCTGCATCTTTGATCTTGAATTCAACACCAGTAGCAGGGATACGTTTCCCAGTTTCACTGTCTGTTTTATAGATTGTTAATTCGGCTTTGATCGTATCGTTATAGATGTTATAGAAATAGGTCTTTTGATCTTTATCAATCTTTACTTCAAAAGGTTTTAAGAGATCATATCCAGTTGTTGCATGTTCTTTAACAATATAGGTTCCATATGGAAGATAATCACTAATAGCTCGACCATCTTCATCCGTAGTCAATGTTGATACGATTTTACCTGTCGATTTTAAAATAATATCAAACTTGAATCCTTCACCCGGCTTTTGAACATTCGATTGGAATAAACCGTATTTATCTTTATCAACAGTTTTGGCAATTTCAATACGACCTTTAATGACCTGATCCTTGATAGTTGTGTTAAATGTTGAAGGTGTATTATCACCTGAATAATCCAAAGTTACAGAATTACAATTGTTGTTAGTTAAATAACCTTCTGGAGAAGCAACCTCACATACATTCAATGTTGTTCCAACAGGATACTTTTAGATTTTACTTTTGATCCGTTTGTTGTAATGGTTTCAAGTGTATTGCCACTTGTATCTTTAATCGCAAAGGTTGCTCCATTAAATGTGGCATCGCCTTGTGTCTTATTGCCTGTTTCAGCATCTTGTTTTTCCACTTCAATATCGGCATACATCAAATCAAAATTCAATTTGAAATTTGGTGTTGGATCACTACGAGTAGCCATATAGATGACTTTTTGATCAGATCCTGCACCATAGATGATATGAACATCTCTTGCAGTTTTAGTACGACCAAAAGTGATTGTCTTATCATAGTTTTCAGACGTAATAGAAACAGTTAAGTTATTTCCACTTACAGAAGCATTGATTCCATTGGCATTCGTAATAGAGTAATTACCTAAGGTTCCTTTTGTATCTGTCAAAGTAACAGGAGTATTCAATCCCATCTTGATCGTCTGATTGTTGAAAGAAGGTCTTCCTTGTGGCTGGCTTCTCAAAGAATTGATTGTATTAATTTCACCAGAAACATCTAATGGAGTTACACCATCTGGTAAATATGGATCATACCATCCAGATACCACTTGCCAAATCAATAGCTGTGTAGCCACATAATAATTGTCTGTTTCATGTCCTGGATACGAATAACCATAATAATTGATTTCCCATATAGCTTGTCTCTGACTTTCTGATAAATCATCCCATTTTGTTGTGTTAACAGGATAATCATGGTTTAGATCAAATAAAGTATCTGGTTCAATGCAGAAGACGATATTTCCATCTACTGTTAATTTTCGAATATAGTCATACCCATAAACTCCCATTCCATTGATTCTAGCCAATCTTTCAGATGCGAATCCTGGTGTTAATCTAGCATAAGGGTTTGTATACATATCTTCATATGCTTCAGGAAACACATTTTCTGCTGTGTCCAAGTTCAGTAATTATTTCTGTGGCTTCACTGTAATCCTCATTCGAATTCGTTTCTTGAGCATGTAGAGTGAGCGTATTTGTCATTGAATTCAATATCACAAGTGTTGTTAAGAAAAACTTACTTGCTTTCTTCAATATGTTTTTCATGTCTCATTTTTCCTTTCGTTTAAATTGTTGCAACAAAAAAGACGAGCATAAAATGACTCGTCATATGTTTTTAGATTGTATTGTAATTTATTCAATTGCGTCTTTTCGTATATAATGTGATGTACGGCCTTTACCTTTACGAATAATAGTACCATCTTCAACTAATTTTTTAAGTGCTGATTCCACAGAAGAACTGCCTAAACTTGGACAATTTTCCATAGCGTCTCTTTTTGTAAAAGTTCCTATCGTATTGTTTACATATGTTTTTACGATATCATATGAACTGCTTTTGATTCCACTTTTTTCGCTGATGGTTAATCTATCTTCAAATTCTCGGTAGCACTTTAAAATAATGCCAAGCATATATTTAATAAATGGCTTTGGATCATTTGTTCCTTCATGCCATCCTAAATCTGATTGTTCCAAAGCTTGATAATATGATTCTTTTGTATCTGCAATTTCTTTTTCAATACTAATATATTTACCGACTACATAATCATTACGGTATAAAAGAAGCAATGTTAGCAATCGACTCATTCTTCCATTTCCATCATTGAAAGGATGAACACAAAGAAAATCTAGAATTACGCAGGGAATTAATATAAGTGAATCAATAATTTCTTGATCTAATGCTTTCTGATAGCTATTGCAAATCTGCTCAATAGCATCAGGTGTTTCATATGGCTCTAATGGTTTGAATAATACTCTTTTTTCTCCATTTGGTAAAACCGCATCGATTTCATTTGGTGAGGTTTTATATTTTCCACCATAGGATAATTCTGTATATTGAAGTAAATCTCTATGCAACTGCAATATATAATTTGACTTTAACGGAATGTATTGATAATTTTCATGAATTAAGTTCAAAACATTACGATATCCTAAGATTTCTTTTTCATCACGATTTCTAGGTGTTGTTTTATCTTCGACTAATTGTTGAAGGCGAGATCTAGTTGTTATAATTCCTTCGATACGGTTCGAACTTTCTGTACTTTGAACTTTAGCAACTTCAATCAGACGTTCTAATTCAACGGGCTTTTGTCGGATATATAGTTCCTGTTTCCCTTTGAATTCATGGATTTTGGCTACATAAGTTAATATTTCATTGTCCCATGTACGATTTTTAAGATAACTATAATCAAAATTTCTCATTTACTTCTCCTTTCGTTTACTCCCAAAGTATGTGCTCTTTCTCCCAATTATATACTAATTTTGGGAGAAAATGAATTAGGTTGGGAGAAAAATGTGATGAAAATCTTATTGAACCAAATTACCATTACTCCAAAGATTCAAACCATAATAGGCAATACTATGATCATTTCGATACACAGGCTGTACAGAATAGTTTGTGATTTCAATCTCACCAATGTACATTACTTCATCCAAGTAATACATTCCTGCAGCATCTGCTTCAGCTTGTGAACTATAAGTTGCATAGTAAAAGTTCGTATCCAAAATCACATCACAACTTACATCTGGATTGACACCACCAGGACAAGCATAACATGGTCTTGCTGGTTCTGGAGCAGGCGTAGATTCTACCGCAGGTTCTTGTTTGGATTCATTAGGCTTTTCAACAGGTTGACTTACAACATCATTGCTCGATTTATCTGATGCATTGGAACTGTTTGAAGTTGATGTCTTTTGATCTGAACCGGAAGAACTCTTACTAGAACCTTCTTTTTTGGAATTTTGTTTTTTGCTTTCCGAAGAAACACTGGCTTTAGTCTCACTTTTACTTGTAGATGTTTGCTTACTTGAAGAATTTTGAGATTCACTTTTTTCAGTAGAACTTTCTTCATTTTTCGATTTTTTAGTTTCTGCTTTTCTGTTTGTTGATGCAGCAATGCTTTTTTCATCCTTGTCTACATTTTCGTGTTTACTAACTTTCGTATCATGTTTACTAACACTTGCAGAAGTATCTTCCGTAAACTTTTCTACAGTAGGTGCAGATACATCTTGATTCATGTTGAAAACAATTCCAGATCCAACAAGCAAACTTGAAATACATAACGCAATTAATTTTCTTTTCATTGACTAAACCTCCAATTACATTTCTTGATAAAACTCTTTATCTTTAAAATACAAGTTCTTATCAATAATTACCTAGATACAAATATTTCTACTACTTACTAAATAACAACATTTTTTCTTTTTCGGTAAGTAATAAAGATTGCTTCGGTAGGTAGGAGGGGTTTTAGGGGAGGTCACAGTCACACGTCTTGGTGCAAAGACAAACTGCCCCTCCAACAGTTTGGAAACAATCACAAGTAGAAAAAAAACAGTTGCATATTCAACTACCGTTCTTGTTCTCGTGATCTTTTCTTTGCCCAGTTTTCCAGCAAGTGAATCATCAAATCTTTCTTCTTGCCTGGTGTAAAGTCCTTCGGGAAATATTGATCAATCTCTTTCATTTGAAATGATAACTTTTCTCTTTGGTTTGGCTTTTCCTCGGATAAAGTATCATCAATGAATTCAGTAGTTAATTCACCATCATGCGACAGTCTTTTGAATTCCTGACATTGTGCTAAAGATGGTGTTCGTTGGTTTTCAACAATCGCATTGGCTAAATCATACTGTTCGGATTGAGTTAAATACGAAAGTTCAACAGCAGGATTAAATGCAATCTTGATTTCATTTTCGTGACGCCCATCCACCATTTTCTGTAGTGGTTCAACAAGATAAGTTAAGCGAATGAAGCGTTGTACTTGTTTTCGACTTTCTCCTAAGTCATTGGCTAGTAGATCTATTGACTTGTGGCCAACTTGACCACAAGTTGACTTAGTATATTCAATTCCTAGCTCATCATCAGGTATTTCTTCAATCTTTTTACCTTGATGTTTCATGGCTCCAGTCTCATTTTATAGGCATAACCACGTTCACTTGGATAAATGTTTTCACGTTGAATATTACTGTCAACCATTAAGATCGTTGCCTGATCATCATCCAGGTTTCTAACAATAACATTCATTTCTTTTCTTCCTAGCTGTGACAAGGCAAATTTACGCCTGTGACCAGAAATCATTTCATACGTTCCATCTTCCTTTGGTCGTACGAGTGCAGGCATCAACATATCGTTTTCTTTGATGGAATCAATAAGTTTTGCCATATCTTCATCCATCGTGACATGGAATGGATGTCCTTTAAAATCTGTAATTTTATCTATTGGAATTGTGGTAACTTTTTCTGCACTGGTTTCTTGTCTTTCTTCTTCTGTAGAAAACAAAGAGTCATAAGTTGGCAATCCCAAATCTAATTTTGGCAATGTTGCCACCTCCTTTAAAATAGGGTGAGTTGAATATAATTGTTTAATTTACGATGATTCCACTCATTTATTGCAAGTTCTTCATTCACTTCTGTTTGTGTCGTGGCAGAACACAAAGTATAGCTTACATATTGACCATAACAGCCATTGATTTTCTTGTTGTCCCAGTCGATACGAAGTCTTGCGATAGAGTGACAATGTGGACATCGTTTTAATCGTATTCTAGTCATTTAAGAGTGTAAAAGATTCCACAACTACAATCGTAGAATAGGTCTTTTTACCATCTTTTTCATAAGAACTTATACGAATATACCCATTGATTTCATAGGCTGTATCTTTATTTCTGTGTTTACAAAGTGCATTGGCAACTTCACCAAAGGCAATACAGTTAATAAAATCAGTAAATGGCTTATTATCTCTTGTACAAGCTAGAGTAAATCGGGCAAAAGAATTACCTTTACTATTTCTGGATAGTTCAATATCTCTTGTCAGTGTTCCAATTAAATGGACTGAATTATTTTTCATGTTCTTCTCCTAACGACATTCTCTGTCTTTATGTTTTACTTTTTGTTCTGAAATGATTTCCTTGGTTAGATTGTCATAGGCCTTGGCAACTTTTGAATCTTTTGCGTAGGCATAGATACTGACTCCAGCTATGGTTGCTTCACTGGCTTTTGTAGCTTTAGGAATGATCGTATCAAAGACTCGAATATTCTTTCCAAAGCTTTTTTGAATGGCTTCAATCGTACTTTTAGCTACTGTAGTATTCATATCGACAAGCGTCATGACAATACCAGCTACTTTTAAATTGGTGTTGATCTTACGCTGCACTTTACTTACAGTCTGAAGTAATTGAGTCATACCTTTTGCAGGAAGAAACTGTGCCTGTACTGGAATCAGTACTTCATCCGCTGCAGATAGTGCATTAATGGTAAGCATCCCTAAAGAAGGTGGACAATCAATTAAGATAAAATCATAGTCATCACGCAGTTGCTCGATGCAGCTGCTTAATGTCTGTTCACGATTGATTACACTGACTAAACGAATATCCATATCAGCAAGTTCAATGTTTGCAGGGATCACATCTACATCTTCTTTATGTTTTAAAATCAAAGAAGAATAATTGATTTCTTTATCATTAATATACGCATCCAATAGATTAGAAACACTGCATTCCAAAGCATCATTGGATTTCCAACCAAGGGAAGTGGTTAAATCACCCTGAGGATCAAAATCAACAATCAGGACTTTGTAGCCATAGCGTTCAAGACCAATCGCAACATTAGCCGTAGTTGTAGTTTTACCAACACCGCCTTTTTGATTGGTGACGGCAATCACTTTACATTTATGCATAAAAAAGCTCCTTTCTACATATCCAGTGTTTTGACTGGTATGTAAAAAGGAGAAAACGATTTTATTTAGAATAGTATTTTTGATTTTTACTTTTAGGCTTGTCTGGAATTGTTAGTGTTAGTTTTCCTGCATCAACTAAAGGTTGGATGTATTCTCTTGTAACAAAAGCAAGTGTTTTAATATCTAAATGTTCAGCAATTTCTTTTCTTGATTTTGGCGTTTTACAAAAAGAAACTAAATCATTGCTTTTGTCAGTGTCCTTGGCTTGAGTATTTTGTTTGTTGTATAACGTAACAATAAATTCATTTCGCTTATTTTCAAATACAGGTTCAGGTAAACCATATTCTTTCATTTCTCTACGAATTGTTGGAATTCCAGAATATCTGTTTTCTGTTTTCAATAAGAATTCAGACATAGTCGCAAGTGCAGGATTTCTAAGATCTGGTCTAGCTTTACCTAGATCATTTACGGTCATTCTTCCATATAGACTTCCAGGACTGTGAATTTCTAAACGGTCGGTAAAGAAACAAATTTGGATAGGTGTACCTTCTGTATAAATACTGTAATCTCGATGAATTAAAGCATTTAGAATTGCTTCTCTTATGGCATTCATTGGATATTCCACTCTATCTACTCTTTTTCCGATATTTGGGTTAATGATGGTTTGGACTTTCATGTTTCTTTTGCAAAAGGCTATAGCTTCATCTAGCATTTCGGATAAAGTGCCTTCAATCCTTTTGTTATCCAGGAAGCGAATTCCGTCCTCTGTAATATCACCAATTGTCTTACCAGGAACAACAATTGCAGTAATAGCTAATTGGGGAAGTAATCCTTGTGGATAAATTCCAAAGTTTAAAACAGAAGCCAATGTAGGAATGGTATTGCGTGTAATGGATAATAATTCATAGATTTGATCTTCAGATAATTTTGAAAAACCAGGACGATTTATCTTCATTTGTAGAATAAAATTATTAATATCAGTTTCTCTTAATAAAGACAAAGTAGCACGTTCAATTGGTCTTTCATCGTCATGAACATGGGCTTTAAAAGATTCAAAATTATAAATTTCATAGTCTGTCATTGGCAGATCTGCATCACCAACTCGAACATAAGATCCTTTACTTTTCCTGCTCCTGCATAATAACAAGGACGATTTGTTATATCGACAGCAGGTATTTCTGCACTGCAGATATTAGCACCTTCATATTCCGTAATGGTGAAAATAGCACGAACCTGAGGACTCATTTGATTACATTGTTCTGTTACTTTCTTTTGAAGATCTTGTAAATCGTATACACCAACAGGTTTAAAATCTTGTGCTTCATCAAGTCCAAATACAATAATTCCACCACCATCTTGATTGGAAAAGCTTGAAAGCGTGTCATATAAGCGCTTTGGTGTTCCACCATGAGCAGCTTTTATTCAATCGTTTGGGATTCAGCTTTCGTACTAATAATTTGTTTAATTAAATCATTTAATTCAATACTTAACATATTTTCTCCTTTCCACTTTCCTAATTCAATTAAATTATAATAAAAAACTTAACTAAATTCAATTAAATTAATAATCCATTTCATTAAAATTGAAATAAGTGAAGTAATTCACTAAAAAACGATACTTACTTCACTTAATTTTTGATAACTTACATTTTTAAGAAATTCATAACTAGCTTGACCATTGTTTCTTTTTCCTCTGGTCTAGATTCGGCGATCATTAATGTAATAGCAACTAAGGTGCTATCTGAAATGATTTGTTTTCCATCAATGATTAAATGTTGATTCTTATTCAAAAATTCAAGAAAAATAGAAGCACCAATTCGTTTGCATCCATCTACAAAAGGATGATCTTTGACTAGAAAGTACAGTAGATTAGCTGCCTTTTCTTCAATGCTTGGATAGATTTCTTGTCCAAATACATTTTGATATACAGCTGCAATAATTCCATTCAATTTGCCTGGTTCTTTTTCAACACCAAATACATCAGAAAATCCACCGTATTTCATAGAATCAATAAGAGTTCTGCACTCTTCATAGGTTAACTGGTAAATAGAGTATTTACCTTTTGGTTTAGAAATACACCCATGATCATAATCATCAAGTAATGATAGTGCATTTGAATAAGCTTCAATCACATTCAATACTTCTTTTTCTTCAATACCTAAAGTAGAAGCAAGCATCCTAGATTGAATGGATACAGTCTTGTTTAATACTTCAATTCTTTTCTCATTTATTGCATATCCCTTCATCATGTAATCCTTTAATATAGAGGTAGCCCATTTACGGAAAATAATACCATTTTTAGACTTACACGATAGCCGACAGAAATAATCATATCGAGATTATAGTATTCGACCATGTGAGTCTGGGTTTTTCCTTCAATAGCTCCATGTTGACTGGTTGTCGCAAATTTTGCGACAACCACTTCATTCGATAATTCTTCTTTCAGAGCATTATTAATATGTTTGCCAATTGTTTTAATATCTCTGCCAAATAATTGTGCTATTTGATTACGATTAAGCCAAACCGTTTCGTTATCAGGTGATACTGTAACATCTAGTTGTAAATCGCCATTTACAAATCTGATAATTTCATTGTTCATGTGTTCTCCGATCTTTTTATATTTGAATGATTTTAATAAAGAGTTTCTTTAAAGAAACTATAGCATAGTAAGCTTTATTCATCAAAATTGTAATAATTTTCTTTCCATAACCCATGTTTTAGACTACAGAAGAGTGTATTTGGGGCAAAGTAGGCATCCAAAAGAGCATCCGAACGGTTCGGATGCTGTCGGGGGCTCCAAATTTTTTCAGGCTCCGTGCCGTAGGGTTCGAATGCACGTCAAACGCTCCCAAAAATGGGGGAAAAGTGTTCGGATGACCTACGCGTATCCGAACTTTTTTGCTAATATTTTGCTAATTAGAGGGTTCGGATGACGTCATCCGAACCATCATCCGAACCCATTTATTAGCACAAAACGGACGAAAATGAAGAATTGAAAAAGTGCCAAAAATGCCGTATTTACGGCATATTTAACACTTCGCGATATCAAACGGACAAAACATGGGTTCAACTCCTAAGCGAAAGGTCGTAGGTTCGACTCCTATCTGGGACGCCAATTTTAAGGGATTTAACAGGGTTTTAATGAATTTTGGCCTGTGAATGATAAAAGAGATTTGTCTGATGTGTATTCATCATTCAAATCTCTTTTTGTTTTGTGATAAGTGAGGAGTGGGAAATGTTTTCGTTCCAAGTTAATTTCTTTGTGTGAATTCTTGTAGATAAATTAGAATTTGTCATTCCTTCTTGTTCTTTTCAATAGCACTAATCGTGCAAGCAAAACAGTAATCATTGAAAGTGATATTGCTTCGTTCATTCCAAAGCCAAAGAAAAAGCCGACTAATGCTGTTTTCATAATATACTTCCATCAAGTCCGATTTGTAATTCTATTCTTCATTTAAAAGATGTTGTAATTCTTCTTTGCTTGGTAATACTGTTTGGTATTTACTCGAAATATTTGATTATTGTTTTCAGGTAAAGTCATTTCCACAATAGATTGTTTTTTATCTTTGCATAGAATAATTCCAATTGTATTATTTTCATCGTCAATGTTTTACTTTACGATCATAGTAATTCACATACATTTGCATTTGTCCAATGTCTTGATGTTTTAATTCTCCAATTTTTAAATCAATTAATACAAAACATTTTAATATTCTGTTGAAGAATACTAAATCGACTTTGAAATGTTCTTCGTCAAATGTTAGTCTAACTTGTCTACCTACAAATGTATAGCCTTTACCAAGTTCGAGTAAGAATTGTTGTAAATGATCAATAATCTTATTCTCTAACTCAGTTTCGGAATATACAGGTAATTCTGGCAATTGTAAAAACTCTAATACATATGGATCTTTAATTGCATCTGCTGGCTTTTCGATTATTTGTCCTTTTTGTGATAATAACATCACTTCATCTTTATTTTTACTTAAAGATAGACGTTCATATAATGAAGAATCATATTGTCTTTTTAATTCTGATAAACTCCAATTCATTTTTTACTGCTTCAATTTCATAAAAATGTCTTTCTTCAATATTGGAAATTCTCATTAGTTTCAAATAATGTGACCAGCTTAAATAAAATTTACGTCCTGTAACAGTTGTAGGGTAGTTTTTGAATTGGCTAAACACTGTTTGGCTAATTGAATCATTTGAGTATATAAGATAGAATTGACGAAAATTTTTTAAATTCGATATGGAATATCCTTTACCATAATGTTCAGTCAAAAAAGATGATAAGTTTCTAATTATATATTTACCATATTCTGCTCGATTATCGCCATTTTGTTCTTCTTCAATAATCATTCGTCCAATATCAAAATATGTATAGACCATAGCAATATTCACAGCAGTTTTAACATTTTTCTTGGCTTCTTCGATTAATAAAGAAACTTTATTTAGAAATTTGTTGCTTACTTCATTCATATGTAATACACCACGCTTTCGCTATATATTTTCATTATAATTGCATTTACCATTTATATCTATAGTACAATGTATATAATGTTTTTCTTGCGAATCCTTTTCTGATGAGACTACAGACAAGAGAGGAGCAGTACCTACAGAATAGGTCTCCTAAGCGAAAGGTCGTAGGTTCGACTTCTATTTGGAATGCCAATTCAAACAAAAAGAGATAATTTCACGTGCAATTTCATTTCTTTTTTTAAGTTGATATTTATTTTCGTGTTCCATCATCGTTAAAATGTTCTTTTAAGGCTTTCTCTGTCGGATAAATTGATGCGATTAAAGTGATACACTGAATTGTTATTAGAACAACGCCTGCAATTCCAATCACGTTATTATCGCTTTGGTATAATGGAATATATATCAAAGCAGATAGTATTATCATTATACATCCTATTTTCCACCAAAGTTTTCCGCAATATTCATGAGCGAATTTCCATGTATCCATATTTTTCATTGAACGAGTTGTTCGATATCCAATCAAACTATTTATATTTTTTGGACAATGTTTTGACGTCATTCTTCCTACGACAATCATTATAAACGGAATAAATAAGTCACATAATAACCAAAATCTGTAAAGCCACATAAAATTTACCCACCTAATTTTTTTATATTTTTGTGTACATTATAAGCTTTAAAAAAAATTGTAAATATTTTAAACAATCAGATGAAAGTTATTTGAAATTAAATTGGTTTTAGGACTGGTATATCTTTATAGCTGTCACTTTCAAAAAATGAATAATATTAAACTTTTGAAAGTGAATCATTAAATAAAAATAGATTTAAATCAGTGTCAAAGAATACTTTTATTAGAATAAAAGAAATTAAATTGTATTTCATAGAGGCAACTATGTGAGATTTTCTATAACCGCTTACATTTGATAATGAATATGTACTTTTTGTGCGTTGTCACGTATACTAAAAAGTAGGTGAATACATATTGAGGAGAGAATAATATGATAATAAGGAAGCGAATCTTGTCAATGTCATTAAGTTAAGAAATGGCATCTTTGAGGGGAACACAAAAAATGTGCTCCCCTTTTTTTGTAGAAAATTTGAATTTTTTTGTTGACATACAGGTTGAAATGTGTGGCCTATTATCATTTCT
>ENA-OQIR01000292-OQIR01000292.1-human-gut-metagenome-genome-assembly--contig:-NODE-292-length-23172-cov-2.275374_pt1 | contig 23172 bp, 27 predicted proteins | sample MGYA00242580_ERZ504745 | MGnify/ENA primary metagenome ERZ504745 (study PRJEB26092, sample SAMD00036214) | human gut metagenome | host: Homo sapiens | study: EMG produced TPA metagenomics assembly of...
CATGCCGGGAATCTGATACATCGAACTCTTTCTGGATATCTTTCAGAAACAATAAAATAAAAATTTGTTGTGATTTCTGTTAATTTACTATTGACAAAGGTCATTACATATCAGTTATCGAAGGAACAGGCGCGGATCAGCGATTTGTAAAAAACGCTTTCAAAAATGCGGAGTGTCACCCTTTATTCTTATAAATATTTCTTCTCTTGTTCTTTCTGACTCATACATGCAACACTACCTACAAATCAGAATTTTGCCGTGGAAATACAACCGTGATCTTTGTTCCTTTTCCAACTTCACTTTCTACTTCCATCTCTGCATGATGGAATTTTGCTCCGTGTTTTACAATGGATAATCCGAGTCCTGAGCCTTCTTTTTGGTTTGAATGGCTCTTATCTACACGATAAAAACGTTCAAATATACGATCAATGTCTTCTTTTGGAATACCAATTCCGGTATCTTCTACAATAACTGTTGGGTAATCGCCCATTTTTGAAATCGTGAATACGACTTCTCCGCCAGGATGATTGTATTTAATAGCATTCTCACATACATTAAAAAACATTTCGTAAAGGATCTGTGTAACTCCTCGGATCTTCGTATGAATTCCGCGGATATGAATAGCTACATTTTCTTCTTCACTTCTTCGCTTCAGATCATTCTTGATACTGAATGCTAATTCATAGAGATCGACATCTTTCCAGTCTAATTCCACTCTATTTTCATCGAGTCTTGAGAGTTTGATGATTCCTTCGATCATCGAGATCAATCTTCTTGCTTCATCATAGATCGTTGCAGAGAATCTTGCATGTCTTCTGGTTTCACCAGCCCATCTTTCATTAATTCAGCGTATCCTGAAATCGTAGTCAATGGAGTTTTTAGTTCATGGGATACATTGGCTGAAAATTCTTTGCGCATATTTTCTGCTTCTTTGATCTCTTTGATCTGTCTTTCTATATCCATATTCTGTTTTTCAATCTTATCAAGCAATGGCGTCAACTCACTATATGTTTGTTCTGTTTGGATGTATCAAATTTATCTGGTTGATCGGTTCTACGATACGATCTGTCGACATTCTTGATAATATCACAGATAATATCGTTACAACTGCAAGAATCAAGGCGATGATCGGAATGATATCTTCCATCTGTCTTACGATCGTCTGGGTCTCCCGGCTCATCCGAAGAATCGTTCCATCTTTTAACTTCAGCGCATAATAATAAGTCTGTTTTCGTAATGTCATTGACATACGAGTATCTTCCCCATGTCCATGTTTAAATGCTTCTTTGACTGGGTTGTATTGTTAGAAGTTGAAACTTTGTAAGATATGACTTTTCGGGAGAACAAATCGATAATAACGCAGATATAATAAAATGTCTTATTTACCATTACATATGTTGTGTCACTGACCCAAACAATATTTGGAGCTTCTGTTGTAAAGTTTCGTTTTAATCTATCTTTTCGAAACTGCCGATGATAAATATTATTATCATATCGGGAGGGTTTCTGTACTTGACAGAAAAGATTCATTTCCTTCATTAATTTTCGTATCTTTTCAATAGCAACAGTGTATCCTATTTCTTTTAATTTGATGCGAATTTTGGGTGCTCCAAATCTCTGCTTGCTTTCTTCAAATATTTTTTGAATAAGTGGACGAAGCTCATTATCTCGCAATTCATAACTGGTCGGAATATCTTTATGACGAATTCTATGATAAAGTGTTGTGTGATTTACATTAAGTGCTTTACATACAACCATCATTCGAAAATCGTAATGTTCCATTAATTCTAAAGCTGCATCAATTCGGTTTATTAGAGGGGATTTTGGAGTACAGCCGCTGATACGGTAGATCTCGTTTTCAGCTTTTAAACGTTCTAATTCTCTCTGCAAAGCGAGAATATCACTGGCCGAGTACATTTTCCCCTGCGATTTCACAATCGGCTTCATGTCTGAAAACCAGTTATAGAGGGAACTTCGAGAAACATCGTAGGCTTTACAGAGACTGGATATAGTTTCTCCCGATTTGTATTTTTGATAAAGCATTTGTTTGAATTCCTCTGAATAGGTCTTGGGCATGATTAAGGTATCTCCTTTCTATTGGCTTTGACTATTGTAGCAAAATTATCAGCTACCATAAAGGCTTATGGCCTTACCCTTTATCTTGCTCAGATAAGATTTGAAGTTAATAAAAGCGGATATAAATAGAATTTATATCTGATACTGAAAAAAATAGATTGCCTACAAAAAACAGCACCGATGCTCCCAAAAAACTTGAGGACATCGGTGCTGTTTTTTAAAGAAAGCCATACACCAGCCTGTATATGCGTATAATTGAGATTTTTTCTCAATTATACGTTGATTTTTCTTGTGAGTTATATTATAATAAATTTAGGAGAGTGAAAAAATGCTGACCAAGTTTATTTTTCGTAATTTTAAGTCTTTTCGAGATGATACCATATTGGATTTGTCTGCTTCCAAAATCACGGAATATGCGGATCACCTATTTGATACTGGAATTGAAAAGGTTTTGCCGACTGTCGCTATCTATGGAGCTAATGCAAGTGGCAAATCTAACGTTTATCAGGCTTTCGAATATATGAGCCAGTATGTTGTAAACTCCTTCAAATTTGGTGGGGATGACGATTCAAACCAAAAATCAGACTTTGGTTATATGAAACCTACGCCTTTTTTGTTTGATAGCAAAAGCAAAAATCAAGAGTCTTTATTCGAAGTTTTTTTTGTAGATACAGGTAGCGAATCAATAAAATCATATCAATATGGCTTTGCGGTAAATTCACAGGGAGTTACACGAGAATGGTTGAATCGAAAAGCTAAAACCGCAAGAGCTTATAAACGTATTTTTTATCGGGATGCCGAAACATTAGATTTAACTGGAATTCCTGTCAAATACCGTGAAAACTTAGAAATTTCCTTGGAACGAGAGGTTTTGATCTCATCCTTGGGAGCCAAACTAAAAATTCCCAAACTTAAATTTATCAGAGATTGGTTTTTACAAAATGAATTTGCGGATTTTGGGGATCCCGCTGAAAGTTTTTTTATGTCTCGTTTTTTACCTGCGGGGTTCGTTGATAATCAAGAAGTGCAGGATAATGTAGTAAGATTCTTTTCTGCTTTTGATGATTCCATCAAAGGGTTCCATATACAAAAGGTTACTTCCTCTGATTCTGATAAAAAGGAAGAGCATTACACAATAGACGCTATTCACTCCATGATTGATTCGGATGAAACCGCCTCCATTCCCCTGCATTTAGAGTCTGATGGAACGCTGAAAATGTTTGCATTGTATCCGGTTCTACAAGAGGTGTTAGAACGTGGCAGCGTATTGTTCATAGACGAACTTAATGCAAGACTACACCCTTTGCTTGTTAAAAACTTTATTCATACCTTTTTGACTGCTGAATTGAACCCACATAGCTCAATTGGTTTTTACGACCCACGATACATGGCAACTATCCACTGACATCCTCAGACGTGATGAAATTTATTTTACACAGAAGGATAAACAGGGCATTTCACATTTATATTCATTGGCCGATTGCATTGATGAAGATGGTGTTAAAATTCGAAAGGATGAAAACTTTGAGAAGAACTATTTGAACGGGAAATATAAGGGGATACCTGTAATTGACTCATTTCAAGTTTTGCCTAAAAGAACGGAGTGAAAAATAAATCGTGGCATCTAAAGCTGGTAGAAGCGGAAAATCGAAGAAACAAAATCGTGGATCTGATCCAAAGCCACTGACCATATACATGCTCTGTGCACATGCCGCTGGTCGATGTGAGTTTGAAGGATGCGGCCGCACTTTGTTTACAGACTCTATAACATTGGATGATTTTAACAATACAAATGTCGCTCATATTGTGGCTTCAAGTCCTAATGGCCCTCGTGGTGATAAAGAGCGATCATACAAATTGTCACAAGATATTGATAATCTGATGCTCATGTGCATGGATCATCATAAATTGATCGATAGCAATCCAGCAAAATATACTGAAGATATTTTCTGGATATGAAAAGAAACATGAGCAAGCTGTCCAAGAGCTATGCACATCCATTAATGCGGAATCAACCGAAATAATTATGTTTACTTCCCCAATAAAAGGAAAAGTTGATGTGAACATTGATTTTCGGCAGGCAGTTGAAGCAATATTATTTCAAAAAAACCAGCTTCTAATCACGGTATTGCACTAAGGATTGAGCTTTCATCCAATTACAGATCTCGTGTATATTGGAAAGAAGCACAGAAACAATTACAAATGAAATTTAATTGTATGGTAAAAAGCGTATTAAGTATACAGTCTAACCAACATTTTTCTGTTTTCCCTATTGCGCCGACTCCTCTTATCACTGAACTCGGCTTTCTTATGGGGACAAAATTCAGGCCGATATTTATCAAAAGTTACGTACACCAAATACATGGAGCTGGCAAACAAAAGACCCAACTAATGAATTTAAAATATCTAAGGAAGTTATTCGGTCTGGTAATAAAATTGCGGTTGTTTTAGCTTTAACAGCTAATATTGCTCTGGATCGGATAACAAGTGTATTCAATGCAGATGTGATTTATACTATATACGCTAAACGGTATGGAGTTGATTGCATTTCGAGTATAATTGATTTATCAAGATTTTGGCATCAATATCAGAATGTATTAGATGAAATTCGTAATACTTATTTAGAGGTTGAAAGTGTTAGAGTTTTTCCCGCTATACCTGTGTCAGCGGCTTTTGAGATTGGAAGGAGATATATGCCTGGAATATACCCAGCTCTGAAAATATACGATGATGATAATGGCTTTTTTGAAACAATTACGATAGGAGGTTAAAGAGTGATGACGGATCGAGAGATCGCTTTAGGAAATTTATTAAGTAAAATAGCAGATGAATTAAATATTACTCCAACTATGCAGGATAAAGCTGTGAAAAGTTATGAGTCTGTCGGGAAGTGGATTGGCGACGGCGTGAATTATGATGTCAAAATTATGCCACAAGGTTCCATGAATTTAGGAACGGTGGTGCGACCAATAGATGATTCCGATGACTACGATATGGATCTGATTTGCTTACTGAAAAATGGTCGCTATTTATCATTATATGAAATCAAAAATTTGGTTGGTGATCGGCTAAAAGAACATGCACTATACAAGGAAAAATTGGAACCAGAAGGTAAAAGATGTTGGACAATGCAGTATGATGAGTTTCATATGGACATTCTTCCCTGTGTACCTAAAAGTGGCTATTTCGTAGAACCACATTTGACAGCTATAAAGCTGACCCATAAAAATGGTAGCAGTAATTACACAGAACGATTTAGTAATCCATATGCGTATCACGACTGGTTTGAAAATCGTATGAAGGATATTTTACTTGTAGAAAAGAGAGCTTATGCAGCTCGTAGTCAAACAGAGATTAGCAAAGTTCCTACATATAAAATGAGAACTCCTCTTCAAAAAGCAATTCAGTTGTTAAAACGACATCGTGATATTTGTTTTCAAGCAGACGACAAAGATAAGCCAATTTCTATTATTATAACTACACTTGCTGCTTTGTCCTATAACGGGGAAAGCAATATATATGAAGCTCTTTGCAATATAATGAGAAATATGCCGACATTTATTCAGTGTCGCAACGGCATTTATTGGGTGGAAAATCCTGTTATGCCCGAAGAAAACTTTGCTGAAAAATGGGCCATACACCCTTCAAAACGAACTGCATTTGTTAATTGGCTAACTCGAGCTAGAGAAGAAATAATAGAAAATCCACTTAAGCTTTATGGCATAAATAAAATTTCCCAAGAATTGAGTCTATGTTTAGGGGAGGCCCCAGTAAATCGAGCTTTGAAAGTGTTGGGAGAAGAGACACGCTTAGAGCGTAGCGCTGGAAACCTATATGTCAATGGCTTATCTGGTGGGCTAACGACACAAAGACCAGAGAATGGGATTGGGCGAATAAAGGAGCATACTTTTTTTGGCGAATAAAAGATATATGAAAATAGGCCAATACGCCTATTTGAACAGATGATTACGTTAAGAGCGGCTTATCCAACAGCAACATGCGAAATCCATAATAATACTCTTTGGTGGTTTGGAAAGGTTCGTCCCACTCCGTTGTCTAAAGAGTATGAGGTTGTAATGACGTTCACATTATGGCATAGTCCATCGGTATGGATATTTGGTGATAACCTTGAGAATTTAGATGATCCTGATTTTCCTCATAAATATCATATTGATTCCAAATCCAAATTAGTAAAAATATGTCTTTATAGATATAGGGAATTTTCTTCGTATAAATTTTTGTCGAAAACTATTATTCCATGGACTATAGAATGGCTTTATTACTATGAAATTTGGCTTGCAACTGGCGAATGGTGCGGCGGTGGCGAACATCCTGTTATCGGCGAAGAAAAATTTGATAGTAGCGATACAGATAAGCCGTTCCCGATTATATCATAAATTAAACCTAAATAAGTTTTTAGGGCAGTGAGATTAGGAGCATCTAAACTGTTCGCCTTTTCTAGGTTAGACCTGGAGCAGAATGCGCTACGATTCTTTTCTTTTATTTTGCGTGAGTATCCTGCGCTGACAGCGCCAGTAATTTCGGTCACCAAAGACAGACTGAGTCCGGACGCGATTCGCGTTCGGACTCTTTTCTTTTTGGGTTAAGATGCCCGTGTTTACAACGCATCTAAAGTGTCCGCCCCTCCCATCTGGAATACTACCGGAATTTGGTGCATTTTATTTGTGAAATTACCAGATAACCGGCAGTATTTTTTATTTTAAATCTTTGAGTTTTGCAGGCTTGTCCGAGCTTTTTCCTTACAGTAATCTTCCTCGCTTGTTATAAAAGCGCGGGAATCAGCGCTATCACTTTTCTGCCGCTCCTTTATGTGTATATGGACAGAAGCCAATGGCCGCTGTTTTATAATAGACAATATTTCAATAAGGAATTTTCAGGCGCAGACGTGCAACAGTAATTTTTCCAGCTGGCTACTCAGCCTCAATAATGGTACCGCTTTCGGTATTTAAAAAACATGAAGCAGGCCAAGATGACTGCCATTAACTCTGCGGCTGGGGTACCAGCCAGATCCCAATAACATCGAAGAACGCGGGAAGGATCAGCATGGCAATCATGGTAAATACAAAAGTACGGGAAAAGGCAAGCACAGCTGAAATAATTCCGTTGGAAAGTGCAGTGAACATTCCGCTTGCGAAAATGTTGAATCCTACAAAAAGCAACGCTAGCGAACAAATACGGTTTCCCTGGACAGCCAGATCAAAAACAGCGCTCCCGGGCCTGGCGAAAATAGATACCAAAGGTTCTGTAACAATCAGAGAGACGATTACTGTTGCCACAGCAATCGTACCGATAATTATCAGGCTGGTTCGGATTAACCGTTTTAACTTGCCATGGTTCCGCTCTCCATAGTAAAAGCTAATCATAGGAGCTACGCCATAGGTATAACCAGCATAAAGAGAACCGGCAAGCGCCAATACATAAGAAATAATCGTGATTGCGGCAACTCCGTTTTGTCCACATATTTAAGCATTGCCCAGTTGAACATCAAGGTAATGATACCATTGACTAACGCGGCTGCCATTTCTGAACAGCCGTTTGTAACAACGTTTCCAAGCACCTTGAAACGGCAGACAGGCTTCACAAAATGAAGCAGACTATTTTTTTTAGAGAATACAAAGAAACCTACAACCGCTGTAATGGAATACCCTAATCCAGTGGCAACCGCTGCGCCTCCGATTCCTAAATGAAAGACCGCGATAAACAGGTAGTCAAGCATAATGTTCGCAATCCCGCCGGCGACGGAACAGAGCAGAGACAAGGTCGCTTTGCCCGCGGCAATCATGTAGAGGGTAAAATTATTCATTAACAGAATTGGTACGGTAAACAGCAGGTAGCAGCTTAAATATTCCCGGCAGTAGTCGAAACTTCTGCGGAAAGAGACATAGAGCTAAAAAAGTTTCCCATAAATAGATAGCCAATGCCACACATTACAAGGCCAGCAAAAATATTTACTATGATTAAAAAAGTAAAGTCCTGCATTGCTTCATCGTTTTTCCCTTCTCCCATTTTTTTCATAATGGCTGCGCTGCCCCCCGTCGCAAGCATAGTTGAAATTGCTGTGACCAGCGCTATGATGGGATACACCAGATTGATCGAGGATAAAGCGTTGGTGCCGATTAGATTTGATACAAACAGTCCGTCAACCATCGTATAAAAAGACATAAAAACGCTCATGGCAATTGTTGGAACTGCAAATCTAAGGATGCTTTTTAAGGTGACGGGTCTGCTGTACGCAGCTTCATTGTTCATAAGGAATCCCCCTTTTTTCTTGCGGATATCATCAATATAGATTATAATAAACCGTACAGTAACAGGACGGTCAAGGGGGTTAAGAAATGTCTGAAGGAAAAAACACCTTGTTTACCATCGGCCAGTTTGCGGCTTTGCATGGAATCAATAAAAAGACGCTGATGTGGTATGATGAAATAGGACTGTTTCAACCAGCGGTGATTAGTGAAGAAAATGGGTATCGGTATTATAACTATTATCAAAGCTCAGTGTTGGAAACCATTCTAATGCTTCGGGATATGAAGGTGCCTCTTGCTGATATTAAGTCATTTATAAAAAACCGGTCTGCGGAGAGTATGGAGATATTACTGAAAGAAAGGATAAAGGAATTAAACACGGCAATCGCAGTATGAAAGCGGTACGGGCCAAGCTGTACAGCCGGCACGACGACATGGCCGCGTTGCTGGAACTGGATTTGTCCGAGATTTCCATCATAGAGAAAGAGCCGAAATATCTTGCCATAGTGAAGATCGCGGCGAATACCCCTTTGGAAACGCAGATTGAAATGGTTGTTTCAGAAATTAAAAAGCATCAGCTTCCACGTATGTATCAGGCTTCCTATGGCTCTATGCTTCCGGTGGAAAACCTGTACGCCCGCCATTTTGATGATTATGCGGGTTTATTTATAGAAGTTCCTGACATTACAAATAAAAAAGGGCTGCATAAGCAGCCGGGAGGAACTTATTTGCGCGGGTTCAGCGCCGGAAGCTGGGAGAAACTACCCTCGCGTTATGAAGAGATTCTTCAATACGCCAGGCGGAATCATTTGCGCCTTTATGGACACGCTTATGAAATTGGGATCAACGAAATGGTGATAGATAAAATCGACGATTATATCACGAAAATAGAAATTCCTGTCGCCTCCGAGGGCGTATGAAAGGAATCCCGCATGCTGGGCTCAGAATTGGGTTAAAAACAAAAATCAGTAAGTTAGGTTAATCGGCTTTCAGAGACTGCTGGTATTCTCCGGGAGTTACCCCGAACAGCTGCTTGAAAACGTAAGAAAAGTGTTTTACGCTGACATAGCCTACCTGGTTGACGATCTCATAGATCCGTAGGCCAGGGTTTTCCTTCATAATCCGTTTGGCATGCTCCATGCGGACGCGCGTGACATATTTACTGTAAGATTCCCCCAGCTCCTTATGAAACAGCGAGCTCAAGTAATTTGGGGAGACGTCGATTTTTTCCGCTACTAAGGCCAGGCTGATAGGCTGGGCGTAGTTAGTGTGGATATAATGCTCTGCCTGGGAGACGATACCGTTTTCAGATTTGTTCCGATCCGCTTTTTCTTCCTCAGAAGGCAGTAAAAACGAAGCGGCGGAGGTGTAAAACGCCTGTATCGTATCCTGATCGGAGGATTTGCAGGCACAGAGAGCGGAGGCCGCGCGGTTGAGACGATCCGGCGGCCAGGCCTGGGCAGATTTGGCCAGCCCCTTGATCCAGTAAAGGCCAAACCGCAGCGCCTCTGTTTCCGTTTTTCCCGGCAGCAGCTGAATGATAGACTGCAGCGCCAGCTGCCGTGCCAATGAGTTTTTATCCAGCAGGGCGGAATGCAGCGAGGAAACATAATGGTTAAGCCTGGTTATCTTGTTCTGGATTTCAGAGGAGATCTCCTTTGTGGTATAATAAGCGCCGGCAGTGAAAAACAAACGGCCGCACAATGCGGTATAGGCCTGGCGGTAAGCGGCTTCCGCTTCCATAACGTCGAAAAGAAGGCCGCTGACCCCGGCGGAAATGGAAAGGCCGGCGTGCTCAAGCATTAATTGGGAAACCTGCTGATAGATATGAAGCGCCTGATCTTCGACCGCTTCCGTGTCGTCATCGGAAAGCAGAAGCAAGGTGTTTTCCTCCTGGTCCAGCGTGACCCAGCTTCCCAGCGCGGCTTGCTCGGTGTATTCCAGGGTTAAACGGTACAGCATATACCGAAAGACAGGAATATCGCTTGCCTGAATACCGTTTCCCAGTAAAACATCTTCATCCAGACTCAGCAGAAGCATGACTCCGGCACCCTCGATGAGACTGATTTTCATGCGGTGAATCAAAGGGTAAAGGGATTTGACCTCTACGTTTGAGTTTTCGATCATCGCCCGGATGAACCGGGCGGCAATCTGCTTTTTTCCGTCCTCCGACATCTCCAGCAGGCTGTGGTATGCCAATTCCTCCGCCCGCTCTGTTTGTAAGGAGGACTTTATTTTTTGCAGCACGGCTTTCAGTTCAGTAAGAGAAATCGGCTTTAATAAATAATCCGCCACACTGCACTGAATGGCCTGCTGTGCGAATTTAAATTCGTCATGGCCGGATAAAATGACAATTTTCTGTTCTGGATTCCGGCGGTGAAGCCGCTCGCAGAGCTCCAGCCCGGACATCTCGGGCATTTTAATATCGGTTAGAACCAAATCCGCTGAATGGCTTTCAAACCACTCCAGAGCCTGGATGCCGTCAAGGCACGCGCCGGCGATTTCCCAGTCCGGGTCCTGCTTGGGAATTGCCATTTTCAGATAATCCAGGGTGAGGCTTTCATCGTCAACCAGTAATACTCGGTACATCCTGCTCACACTCCTTTTCCAGTAAGGGCAGCTCTACCCGGCATGTCGTTCCCGCGTCGGGCTGGCTGGAGATACGGATTCCGTAGCAGCTTCCATAATGAATCTGGATGCGCTTGTTTACGTTTTCCAAGCCGATGTGGCCGTCCGCGCCGGGAGAAACGCTTTGGTTCTCGTTTTCCGCCGTGCGGCCCAGCTTTTCCCGCAGCGCCTTCAGCTGCTCCTCCGTCATGCCCTTTCCGTCGTCGCTCACGACAAAGTAACAGCGGCCTTCCTTCAAAAAGCCTTCTACGGTAATTTTCGTCCGCCGCCGCTGGGTTTCACAGCCATGAATGACCGCGTTTTCCACCAGGGGCTGTAAAATAAACGCCAGGATATATTGTTTTTTCAGACTGTCATCCAGCTTGAGCTCATAGGACAGCCTCTGTTCAAACCGGCTGCTTTGGATTCCCAGATAGGCGTCCAGTATGGCGAATTCATCCTCCACCAGCACCTCCCGGTCCCACTTGGCCATGCCCCGCAGCAGCCGGTGCAGCTTTTCGATGTTGTCCACCGCCTGCTCCAGCCGGCCCACCTGGATCTGCATGCTGATCATATTCAGGGTGTTATACAGAAAGTGGGGTTTAATCTGGCTTTGCAGAGCATGCAGCTGAGCCTCGGTGTGGAGCATTTCCGCCTCGTATACCTTTTTCGCCAGTTCGGTGTTTTTTTCAATGTTGTCGTTGATGGTTTTGACCATCGCGTTAAAGGAATCCCCGAGATAACCAATTTCATCGTTGCGCTTGGAGGAGAAGGAGACTTGAAAATTGCCCTTGCGCACCTCCTTCATCAGCTGAACGATGCCCATCAGGGGCTTTAAAAAGCTATGGGTGAAAATCAAAAGCACCAAAATCGCGGATAAAGAGCTTAGGGTGGCGAGCAGGAAGGTAAAATCCCTGGTTTTCTGGGCGTTTTTTGTCAGCTCATCCAGGGAGTTGACCGCCACGATGGTCCAGTCCGCGCTTTTGACCTGGACAGTGTTCACCATATATTCCGCGGAGCCTATTTTTCAATCCAGGAGCCGGAGGAGGCCAGCGCCACGCCGGATAAAAGCTCCACCTGTTCCTGGGAAGCGCTGTTGTATATTAGATTTTTGTCGTTGTCTATAATAAAAACGCCGCCCTGCTCCCCCATGTTGACCTTTCGGGCGATATCGGCGATCCCACTATAGCTGGCGTCTACCTTGATGACCCCGATCACCTGGTCGATGTTTTGCACGCTTTTCAGCTGCTTGACGATAGAAAAAACCGTATCCTTAGGATAAGATACCAGCTGCTCTGTGTGAGGCGGCACGAAAATCGGAGACTGGGTGGACATGGCCTCCTGATACCAGTCAAGGGCCTGATAATCCGCGCTGTGGTTTACGCTTTTCGGCATACGGCCGCTGAAGTAGATGTCGTCTGTAATGACAAAAACATTTAAGATGTCCTTGCGGGGCATGATCATGATTTTATCCAAGTAGCTTTCGATCACCCGCCTTCTCTGCAAACGGTCGATATCGCTGCCGCCGGTGGCCTCCAGCGCCGCTACCACGGAATCGTCGTAATAGAGATAAACCGTCAGCCGGAACAGTTCATCCAAATAGGTGCTTAAATTGATGGAAAGCTGCTCCAGGGTTTGGTCGATCTGTTCAGAGGACTGCTCCTGAAAATCCCTGGTATAGCGGGAATAGGAGAGGGTGGAGGAAATGAATACGGAGAGAAGAATCAGAAGAGCCACCACCGATGTCAGCGAGAAACGGATGCTGTGGAATTTTTTCAGTTTTTCTATTTTTTGTTTCACTGAGAAGCCCTCCAGTTCTCCGGCGGCGTCTTGCTGCCGAGGGAAGCGGTTTTCTGGAATCATTATAACATAGTTTTTTAAGCGCAAAAAGCAAATGATAAAAATACGAACCTCAATCGTAAGTTTTGAGGATTTTCAAATTTCCCGGTTTGTTTTACACTGAAACCGTAGGTAAGAGATATGTCCGACAAAGTAAAGGAGGAAGATTATGAATCATCTTGGAAAACGCATCTGCGCCGCGCTGCTGGCCGGCGCAATGACTATGGCCTTGGCCGCCTGCGGCCAGAGCGAAACCGGAACCACAGGCGAAAGCGCCGCGGGCTCCTCAGGAGAAAGCTCGGAGGCCGCAGGAGAGCCGGTTACCGTAAGATTTTTCAACGGCAACGTGGAAATGGTGGATTGGTACAACGACGCGGTGGAGCGCTTCAAGCGGAAAGCGAAAGCGTGAAGGTGGAGCATGAGTCCAGAAGGAAGGAACCTCCGCCCTGCAGACAAAGTTTGCCGCCGGGGATATTCCGGATATCACCACAATGGCACCCAGCAGATGATCGACGCCGGAAAATTTGTGGATCTCACCGATTCTGAGTGGTGGGATAGAATCGACCCGGCGGTCAAGGAGATCTCCGTGGACAATAAAAGCGGAAAGAACTATTATCTGCCGACCAACACTATGATGACAGGGACCATTTACAATCAGAAGATTTTTGACGAGCTGAATCTGAAGCCCGCAAAAACCTTAGATGAATTCACAGAGAATTTAAGAGCGATTAAAAATGCTTATCCTGACAAAACGCCCCTGTTCTTCTCCGGCAAAGAAGCGTGACCATGGGAATGCTCTTCGGCTATATTCCCGGCGCGGCGGAGCGCCAGCGCCTGGGCGAGCTGGAATACAACCGTGCCGCTCTGGATGGCGATATGGATAAGCTGAAATTTGGAGAGGCCGGCGGCCCTCTGGAGAAATATGTGGCCTGGCTGGGCCAGCTTCAGCAGGAGGAGCTGATCAACAGCAACGTGCTGACGGCGACCTATGACGACGCCATGAACGCCATCGCCAACGGCGACGCGGTGATTCTGTTCCAGGGCATGTTCACCATCGGCACCATTCTGGAAATCAATCCTGACGCGGAGGCCGAGCTGCGCGCCAGTTCATTCCCGGCGGTGGAAGCCGACGTGAAGCCCGCGATCAACCAGACTGCCGACAGCACCTACTATCTTACAGCGGATTCCGCCAACCAGGAGGCGTCCAAGGAATTTTTAGACTGGCTGTTCACCAAGGAAAACCAGGTATCCTATACTGAGACGAGAAACGCGCCCTCCGCTTTCACGGATGTGACTGTGGATATCGGGCCGATCTATACCAGCGCCCAGGAGTCCGCTGAGGAATCCGCAATTATCGGCGCCACGGTGGAGCCGGCGGGCTTTGGCGGAGACGCCAGCGGCATCATGCTGCAGGAGTTCTTCGCGGGCCAGTATACCCCGTCTGAGTTTGCGGCAGCCTATGAAACGCGTGGAAGGCCGCGTTTGACGCGCAGTAATCTTCAATAGGCTGGCCTGAATCGCGGAATGGATCGTCCATTCCGCGATTTTTCACAATGTGCTTTGTTCGTTAGGAGTGGTGGTATGAAAGCACTGGGTTCAAAAATATCCAACAATCTTCACCGGTTAATGTTTTTGCCCGCGACAATCCTGTTTGTAGTCTTTTTCATCGTCCCTCTCTGTCAAGGGATCGGCGTCAGCCTGACAGATTGGAACGGATTTTCCGAGGAGCGGAATTTTATTGGCCTGGATAACTTTATCCGCTTTTTTTCCGATAAACGGGCGATGAACGCCATCGGCGTCACCCTGCTGTTCGGCCTGGTCAGCCCGCTTCTGCTGAATGTTTTCGGCTTGCTTTTGGCGCTTCTGTTTGATTCTAAAATCAAGGGCAAGGTCTTTGCCCGCACCGCGGTATATATGCCATCCATCATCAGCCCCTTGATTATGGGATATTTGTGGACTCTGATCCTGTCCCCCTCCACAGGCGTTTTGGATAAATCCCTGGAGCAGCTGGGGGTAAACGGCTCCTTCGACTGGATGGGAGACCCTAAAAAGGCCATCTGGCTGATCATTATCGTCAATGTGTGGCAGTTTGTGGGAGGACCGATGATGATTTATTTAGCCGGGCTGCAGTCCGTCCCCATGGATTTATATGAATCCGCGAAAATTGACGGAGCCAATACCTGGCAGTCTTTAAAAATGTCACGTGGCGCTGCTCTATCCCTCGGCCAGAATTAATATTTTCACAAACATTATCGGCTCTATGGCGGTGTTTGACATTATTATGGCGATTACGGGCGGCGGCCCCGGCTATGCTACGGAATCGCTGAGCATTTATATCTACCGCCAGTCCTTCAACGGCTTTGCCGGCTACGCCACAGCCGTCGCTATTATCATGTTTATTCTGATCGTCATTCCTATCGCGGTTTCCTTGCGGTGGATGAGATCCAAAGAAATAGAAATGTAGGGAGGAGAATAGGATGAAAGCTTTCAGAAAATCCGGCGCCTACGCGGGGCTGGTTCTTATCATCGCGGTTTTTCTGCTCCCCTTTTATATCATGTTTTATCTTTCCCTCAGCGGCCCGGCGGACAGCATCGCCCAAGAATGGTTTCCCCGGGCAATGCTGTTCCAAAACTTCGCCGACGCCTGGAGCAAGGCCGATATGGGACGGGCGCTGATGAATTCGCTGATGATCTCTATCGGCGCGATAGCGGTTTTGATCTTCTGCGCGCCTGCGGCGGCTACGCGGCGGCCAGAGTGAGGAGCAGGTGGAACCGGGCGGTGTTTCATGTGATGGTCCTGAGCATGATGGTGCCGGGCATTATCAATACGGTGCCCTTATACATTATTATGCGGAAAATTAACGGCATCAATTCTCACTGGGCAATGATGCTCCTTCTTGCGTGCCAGTGCCTTCCGTTCTCTGTTTTCCTCTATGAGGGCTTTATTCGCTCTATGAACCAATCGGTAGAGGAGGCGGCCGTGATCGACGGCTGCACCAAATTTTCCGCATTCTGGCGGGTGACCTTTCCCTTGCTGAAGCCGATCACCGCCACCGTGGTGATCATGCAGGGCGTGGGCATTTGGAACAACTACGCCCAGGCGGTGTTCTTTTTGCAGAATCAAAATTACCATACGCTCCCTTTGGCGATTTCCACGTTTTTTCAAACCTACGGCGCGGATTATAACCTGCTTGCAGCCGGCGCGATCATCGGTCTGGCACCGGTGGTGCTGGTGTTTATTCTATTCCAGAAGCAGTTCGTCAAGGGACTGAGCTCCGGAGCGGTAAAGGGGTGACGAAAGCTTGAAGAGAAAACCTTATTTTCAGGATCCTTACCGTCCTCTGTTCCACTATACCGCCCAGTCCCATGTAATTAATGACCCAAACGGGCTTCTGTATTATGACGGCGAGTACCATTTGATGCACCAGTACAATATCCATAATCACATCCATTGGGACACGCGGTGAGCCGGGATCTTATCCACTGGGAGCATCTTCCCCCGGCCCTGGAGCCGGATACCATCGGTCAAATCTGGTCGGGAAGCGCGGTGATAGACTGGAACAACACCAGCGGCCTGCAAACGGGAAAGGAGCCTGTGTTTGTTGCTCTGTTTACATACAACGAGCATGTGGACAGCCAGCAGAGCCAGGGCCTGGCTTACAGCAACGACCGTGGGAGAACCTGGCGGAAATACTGGGGAAATCCGGTGCTGACCTCCGGCGGGAAAAAGGACTTCAGAGACCCTAAGGTTTTTTGGCTTGAAAGCGGAGCCTGCTGGGTTATGGTTCTGGCGTGCTTCGACCATGTGGAATTTTACCAGTCGGAAAATCTGCTGACCTGGCGCTATTCCGGGGAATTCGGCAGAGGCGAGGGCTCGCCTGCAGGCGTTTGGGAATGTCCCGATCTGTTCTGCCTGCCGGTCGCGGAGAAACCGGACGAGAGCCGCTGGGTGCTGGCGGTCAGCGTCAACGACGGGGCGCCGGCGGGCGGCACCGGGATGCAGTACTTTATCGGCCGGTTCGACGGCTCGCGGTTTGAAAATGAAAACTCTCCCGAAACGGCGCTGTGGCTGGATTACGGGCAGGATTTTTATGCGGGCGTACCTGGAACGGCATCCCTGGGGCGGATGGCCGCCGGCTGATGATCGCCTGGGCGGACAACTGGAGATACCGGGATGCTCTGCCGACCCAATTATTCAAAGGACAGTTTTCTACGGTCCGGGAGCTTTCTCTGCGGCAGACTCCGGAGGGAGTCAGGCTGTGCCAGCGGCCGGTAAGAGAGCTGTCCGCCCTGGAGGATCAGCGGGAAAAAATGGAGCCTTGCCGCCTATCCGCCGGCCAGTGCAGGAAAACGGCGCTGTACGCGGGCGCTCTTTCCTTCCGGTGCAGGCTGAGGCCGGAGGGACAGGGAAGGGGCGGGCGGAGCTTCGCTTTGTTTACAGCGGAGGGGAGTGGCTTTCCATCGGGTATGACTTTGCCGGGGAGCGCTTGTATGTGGACCGCACCCATGCCGGTATCAACGGCTTTCCCGGGGTTACCGGAATCCATACCGCGCCGATGAAGCTGGAAAAAGGCGATCTGGAGCTGCAGGTGCTGGCGGATACCTCTCAAATTGAGGTGTTTGGCGGCCGTGGCGCGGTGGTGCTTACCGACCTGGTGTTCCCGTCCAGTCCTGACTGCCGGGTAGAACTGCACAGTGAGGATGCCGATCTTCTCCTTCTGGAGGGAGAGGCTGCTTCCCTCCGGACAGCCTGGCCGGAGAAGCGGGCCTGCCTGCCTCAGTTCACCCAGCTTCTGGATGGAAGCTGGGCGGATGTCCTGGAAGGACTGGAGGGCGACTGCGGAGGACTCGGCGGCATTTTCACCGAGGAAATCGTAGAGGATTTTTCCTTTTCCGTGAATGTAACGCTCAAGGCATATCGCGAGCGGCAGTGTGCCGGCGTGTGGTTCGGCGGCGACGGACAAGGCGGGGGATTCCGGGTTATGCTGGACTGGAATCAAAAACAAATTTCTGTTTATCAGCGGAAGCATCGTTTGAAAGCCCAGCGGTTTTCTCTCAATCTGAACCGGAAATACCGGCTTTCGCTGGCTGTGCGGGAGAAGCGGCTGACAGTTTTTTTGGATGAGGTAGAGCTTTTCGTCATATCTCTGGAAGACTACCGGGGCGGCCTTTTAGGCTTATGCGTTGAAAACACAGCGGCGGTCTTTCAGGAGGCCTCTTTTTGAAAGGCCAAAAACAAGGAAAAGAGACCGGCCGGCGTCCATAAAGCAAGATTACCTGAAGGGAGAAGGATTATGAGCACTAATTGGTGGAAGAAAGCCGTTGTTTATCAGATTTATCCCCGCAGCTTCTGCGATTCCAACGGTGACGGCATCGGCGACCTAAACGGGATTACGGGAAGGCTGGATTACCTCAAAACATTGGGCGTGGATGTGCTGTGGCTTTCTCCGGTCTATCAGTCTCCGAACGCGGACAACGGATACGATATCAGCGATTACCGGGCCATCATGAAGGAGTTCGGAACCATGGAGGACTTTGAAAGGCTTTTGTGTGAAGCCCATAAGCGGGGCTTGCGGATTGTGATGGACCTGGTGGTTAACCACACCTCAGACGAGCATGCTTGGTTTCGGGAAAGCAGAAAATCAGAGAATAATCCCTACCGGGACTATTATATCTGGAAAAAAGGAAAGGATAGCAAGCCCCCCAATAACTGGGGAAGCTGGTTCTACGGCTCCGCCTGGGAGTATGACCAGCAGACGGACAGCCATTATCTGCATATTTTTTCAAAAAAGCAGCCGGATTTGAATTGGGAAAACCCGAAGGTGCGTAGGGAGATTTACGACATGATGACCTGGTGGCTGGAAAAGGGAGTGGATGGCTTTCGCATGGATGTCATCAGCCTGATTTCGAAGAATCAGAGATTTCCAGACGGTCAGGTGACGGGAGCCTACGGGGAATATGGAGACCTGACGCCTTACTGCGAGAACGGCCCCCGTGTACATGAATATCTTCAGGAAATGAACCGTGAGGTTTTGTCCCGGTACGATATCATGACGGTTGGAGAAACGCCCAACGCCACAGTGGAGGAGGCGGCACGGTACACCAACGCGGCGGGTACGGAATTGAATATGGTGTTTCAGTTTGAGCACGTGGCCATCGATCATGGACTATGGCAAATATACGGAGAACCGGTTCCGGCTTTCCGATTTGATCCGGGTTATGAGCAAATGGCAGGAGGGGCTTTCCGGCGTCGGCTGGAACAGCCTGTACTGGGAAAACCACGACCAGCCTCGCTCGGTTTCCCGGTTCGGAAACGCTTCAACCCCGTTTCTATGGGAGAAATCAGCGAAAATGCTGGCGACCTGCTGCATATGCTGCAAGGAACACCTTATATTTACCAAGGGCAGGAGCTTGGAATGACGAATCCTAATTTTTCCAGCCTGGAGGATTATCCGGATATCGACGCCAGACAGGCGTATGAGCTTTTAGTGAAGGCGCAAGGGAAAATGTCGGAGGAGGAGTTCCTCCGCTGCGTGCAAAATTTGGGACGGGATAACGGGAGAACTCCCATGCAGTGGAGCGGTCAGAAGAACGGCGGCTTTACCGCCGGTGAGCCGTGGATTAAGGTAAACCCAAATTATCAGAGGATCAACGCTCAGAATCAGGTCGCCGGCCTGATTCGGTTTTCAGCTATTATCAAAGGCTGATCCGCCTGCGGAAGACTTATGAGATTATCACCGAGGGAACCTATGAATTGCTCGACTCAGGCAGTAATACCGTTTGGGCCTATCAGAGAGTCTGGAATCGGGAGAGGCTGCTGGTGCTGGCAAACTTTTCAGATCAGGAGACTTGCTGTCCATTGGCAAAAAATCCAGAGGTTACGCGTCAGATTTTGATTTCCAATTATGATGATGTAAAATCGGAAACGCTTCGCCCCTATGAGGCTGTGGCCTTTTATGAAAGAGAAAGAGCGGATGAAAATATTTAAGCCCTTAGGGTATCATTTTTTCTCGCGGTTCTGCGTCCTGCCAGCGGATAGAACGCCGATTCAATTGTTTTGTTAACCCATCTCACAGGTTACCAGCTTCCCGCTTTTCGTGGGGTGAAGGAAGAAAAATTTTTGCAGGGCTGACACTGTTCCTGGTGTTGATTGTACGAATAAGGAAAAGGATCTATCCGTTTGAATTCGGATAGGTTCTTTTTTTCTATCCGAAAGGGAATGCAAAAAAGCAATTTTAAAAGTGTTGCTACAAAATAAAAGCCAAGCCGCATGGCTGGGCTCTGGAATAAAGCTTAAAGAAGCAGAATGGATTTGAAGCACCCCATAAAAGAGAGGAGCCGAAAAAATGATTAAGAAATTCTGGCTGGAGCAGGCCGCCGCTTTACTCAAAGAATTTATGGCTTTTCAACTGTGAATTTTCGAGTATACAGATGTTCAATGCGCGGGAATGACGCTAAAGCTAATAAAAAAGCTTAGAATTATTCCCAAATCTTAGAAATGTGAGAGTTTACAAATTGTTGAAAATCAGATAAAATCAAATTAGATTTAAAAAACATTTGTTGTTTTATGCTAAAAATTCTAATATTTATACATTTTCGGATCACCCATTTTATGCTGGTTATCGCCATGTTTGCGAGATAGCCGGCATTTTTTTACCTTTTTTGCTTTATCGCGGAATGTCTCATAAACCATGAGATAATAAAGTCTAATGTTATCAAAAGATTGAGAATTGTAACAAACAGCCTGCAATTTCGGCTCATATCCGCCTTCTGCCTGATATCGATTCTGCCGCTGGTTTTTATCAATTTGATGTCCTACTACAATACCACGGGAATTGTGCAGGAAAATACCGACGAATTAGCTGAGGTCAACCTGGTTCAAACGGATAAAAGCGTAAGGTCAACCTTGGCGGCTTATGAAGATTTGCTGTTTCAGCTTTATACTGGGGACGATATCGTTAATGATGTAGACGAGTTAAACGCGGGAGGAAATGAGGCTCTTGCTGTGAACCAGCTTCGCAGAACTTCGGGGAATTGCGAATATCAAGGATTCGATACAATGCATTACCATCATTACCGAGTCGGGCGACATAATTTTTTATGATAAGCCTACTGCCTCGTCCATCAAAATTCATGCTGGACACTATGAATTTAACGCCGGAAGAGCTGTACGATAAAATCTCCAACGAGAATAGTACTCAATACATAACGACCCGATACGCCTCAAGCTTTTCCGCAAAGCCGTATTACCTTTTTCATTTGGCCCATAGGATTGTGGATTACAACAGCATTCACCGGCAGCTCGGTGTTATCATCATCAGCATCGATGAAAGGCTTTTACACGAGGTATGTAATCAAAATTCGGTGGACGGAGACGATACGCTGCCAGGAAACGTTAATTTTATTGTCGATGATGAAGGCAGGCTGGTGACTTTTCCAGTACAGCGGAGCATCGAAAATACAGTTCTGCCCATCCCGGAGAGTGAAAACGGCTGGCGGGAATCCTACGGGGAGCTCATAGAGGGAAGCGGATTGATGGACGGAGATAATTTTGCGATCCACAGTCTGCGGGATGATCTTCTTGGCTGGAGCTTTGTTAATGTATCGGACCAAAGCGTTGTATTTCGGCAGATAGAAGCGCAGAGGAATCTCATGCTCTTGGCCGTCTTTTTATCAGTGGCTTTTCTGATCGCGGTAATCATTCTAGTGACCCGTCATATGACGGGGTCGATAAAAAATATCGTCGCGGCCATGAAAAAAGCGGGAGCCGGGGATTTGGCCGTGAGGGTGCGGAGAGACAGAAAGATGCCGTCTGAAATGGAGACGATAACGGACCAGTTCAACAGAATGATGGGACAAATGAATAAACTGGTGGAAGAAGTGAAGATGGTATCCGCGAGGCAAAAAGACGCAGAAATCACAGCGCTGGAGGCGCAGATCAATCCCCACTTTTTGTATAACACACTGGATACCATCAACTGGATGGCGATTAACGCGGATCAGTATGAGATCAGCAGTGCCATTGGGGCGCTGGCGCGCATATTAAGGTACGGCATTGATAAGAGCAACAGCATTGTAACGCTGCGGGAAGAAATGGAATGGCTGCAGCAGTACATTTTCCTTCAGCAGACCAGATTGAAAAATACATTTTCTTATGAGCTGGATGTACCAAAGGAATTGCTCGACTGCAAAATTCATAAGCTGCTGTTCCAGCCATTTGTCGAAAACGCTATCCTTCACGGCTTTGAGGGTGTGCGCAGGCATCACATCCTTGTGGTTAAGGTTCAGAAAAGACAAAATGGATTTTTGCAGATCATTGTCAAGGACAACGGTAAGGGCATTCAGGAGAACAAGATTCAGGAGATTAAAAGCAGGCTGCTGGATAGCGGCGAGAAGGATCACATTGGAATGAATAATGCCATAGAACGGCTGCGAATGTATTATGGTGAGGAGGCAAGATTTGATATAAAAAGCCAGGTGGGCGAGGGTACCGTTGTGATCATAGAAATTCCCGGAAAGTAGAAAGGGAGGAGAGTATGAGAATTGTAGTTGTAGAGGACGAAATGTGCATTCGAGAGGGTCTGGTAAAACTATTGGAAAGAATTGACAGAGCATACTTAGTTGTGGGGCAGGCCGACAATGGGAAATCTGGTCTGGAGCTCATTAAAGAAAGCAAACCGGATTTAGTTATTACAGACGTGCAAATGCCTATCATGGACGGCCTAGAGATGTAGGACGGATTTTGCGGACATTCAAAATAAAAAAGAATGTGGAGGTAACAGACAATGGCAAAGACAATTTTTGAGGAAATGGGCGGCAAATACGAAAGGCAAGGCGATTATTTAATACCGTGCTTAACTGTACCCGCCGAAGAAGAACAGCCGATAGGCATCTGGGGACAGCGGCATTTGGATTATCTGAAGCATCACTGCAAAGTTACATACACCAATCTTCTTACAAGCGGCAGACTTAACGCTTACCTTGCCGACATTGACAGACAGGCACAGGAACGCTTTGAAAGGCTCATAGAGGGTATGAAACAGGCACAGGGCATAACGGAACAGCTAAAGGCAGAAAACGCCTTAGAATGGACAGGATGCCTCAATAACATAAGGGCTTGTGCGAGGGAGATTGTGGAAAAGGAAATTATTTTTGCATAAACAGATGATTAGTGGCAGGGGGAAATCCTGCCGCTTTTTCTGCTTTAGTTTGTCAGCTTGACAAATAAAGGGTTAAGGAATATAATTAGATTCAGTATTATACAAGGAGTTAATAAATATGCGGCAAGGTATTCTTAAATAAACTGTCAATTTGATAGTGGGAACAAAAAGTAGCAGTCCCGTTTCACTTTTAATATGGGGCTTAGTTTTTTGTACCCAGTTTA
>ENA-OQIR01000294-OQIR01000294.1-human-gut-metagenome-genome-assembly--contig:-NODE-294-length-23099-cov-4.381073_pt1 | contig 23099 bp, 29 predicted proteins | sample MGYA00242580_ERZ504745 | MGnify/ENA primary metagenome ERZ504745 (study PRJEB26092, sample SAMD00036214) | human gut metagenome | host: Homo sapiens | study: EMG produced TPA metagenomics assembly of...
CCTCCTCGGCAACGGAAATATCCGCAGTTCCAGCCGTACAGACCGCAATTTTTCCGATCCGCTTCTTGTCTTTCTTTTCTATTTTAAAATATGCGACAGCGGATCATACACCACTTCCGGAAACTTTTCGCGGATCAGCTCATACTGATGCTCACTGGCTCTCGTTCCGAAGACCTCCCCATCCTGCTCGTACAGACGCGTAAAAATCTTCAGCAGATGTTCATCCGCCTTCCGCGCACAGAAAATGACCTCCGCAAATCCGCTCCGGATTTCACGGTGCGTATCCAGCTTAGCATATCCCATCTCCTCGAACGGCTCTTTTTTGAAATATTTCTCTGCCTCCTCGATCGAGATTTCGTTGTTTTTTACTTTTTCTAATACCTCTCTTGCCTCCAAAGCATTCACCTCGTTTTCGTTTTTTCCTTTTTTTCACACCCAAATACGATACAACATAAAAAGAAAGCCGAAACCTCTGCTTTGTCAGAACCTTCTCTTTTCTGACACCGCAAATCTCCAGCTTTCTTTATTTTAAACTATGAAGTGCACTTTAAGTCAAGCAGATTCTATACACAAGTATACCCTGCTTTCTGCGTTCCCGCAATGTTTTCTTTTCGCAGTGTGAGTCATCGTATAGAAATAAGAATCCCCGCCGATGCCGCCTCAAATGCCGCACCGCCGGGGATTCTGTAAGTTTAACTGTATTCCGCTGCTTTATTTCTCTGCTTCTCTTTTCTTATCCAGTTTTACATTGCGGAAGTACAGCACCATATCTACGGTGATCTCTGCAATGTTCAGGAAATAGAAAGCCCATGCAAGGAAAAAGATCCAGTCTTTGTCCGGATTGTTCATATAGCTGATAAATTTGTTAGCAATACCGAAAATATATCCGATCCAGATGAACACCTCAAAGTAAAGGCTCTTTCCTTTTGCTGTTCTTGAAGTCCAGGATTTATAAATGGACAGCGGCCAGGACAGGCCAAAGCACAGGATCATCAGTGCTTCCAGTAAGTGGCTTATCATTTCTACAGTCATGTTTTTCTTCCTCTTTCATTTCTTTTTCTGCCGAAAGTCGCTTGCAAGTGTTAATGCCCTGATGTCTTTTCAGCTTGAGACCTGTCTGAAATAATCAGACGGGTCTATGGTCTCTCTTGTATTTCGTCGTTACAAATGTAACCTTTAGTCTTCTTTATGCGCTTCTAAGTATTCTTTTCTTCCCATCTCATACAGATTATTTCCGTCGCAGTCGATGATAACAAAAAGCGGCATGTCTTCTACTTCCAGACGGCGAAGTGCTTCTGCGCCAAGATCTTCGTATGCGATCAGCTCTGCTTTTTTGATGCATTTTGCAAGCAGTGCGCCGGCTCCGCCGATGGCTCCGAAGTATACGCCATGATATTTCTTCATGGCTTCTACAACTTCCGGAAGACGTGCGCCTTTACCGATCATTCCTCTTGCGCCTACGGACATCATGGTCGGAGCATACGCATCCATACGGCCGCTGGTGGTAGGACCTGCAGATCCGATGACCTGGCCTGGTTTTGCAGGGGTCGGTCCTACGTAGTAAATCGTAGCGTCTGTCGGATCAAACGGGATTTTTTCTCCTCTTGCGAGCGCTTCACACATTCTCTTATGTCCGGCGTCACGGGAAGTATAGATAGTTCCGGTCAGATATACGGTATCTCCGGCATGCAGTGTTTTTGCCAGTTCTTCTGTTAAAGGCAGCTGAATATGTTTTTCCATGATCAGATCACCTCCGTTTTATGACGGGTAACATGGCAGTTGATGTTGACTGCACACGGCATTCCCGCAATATGAGTCGGCATTGTCTCGATATTGAGGCCGATGGCTGTGGTTTTTCCGCCAAAGCCCTGCGGTCCGATGCCGAGTTTGTTGACTTTCTCCAGCATTTCTTTTTCCAGATCTGCGTAGAACGGATCCGGGTTCTCGGAATCGATCGGGCGCATCAGTGCTTTTTTCGCAAGCAGTGCACATTTATCGAAGGTTCCGCCGATACCAACGCCGACTACCATAGGCGGGCATGGGTTCGGGCCTGCTGTCTCAACAACTTCCAGGATGAAATCCTTGATTCCCTGAAGACCTGCGGACGGTTTGAACATACGGATCATACTCATATTTTCGCTTCCGAAGCCTTTCGGGCCTACGGTTACTTTGATCTGATCGCCAGGAACGATCTCGGTGTAGAGCATAGCCGGTGTATTGTCGCCGGTGTTTCCTCTTCTGACCGGATCTTTGACAACGGATTTTCTTAAGTATCCTTTGTCATATCCTCTTCTGACACCTTCGTTGACTGCCTCTGCAAGATCTCCTCCTGCGATGTGCACATCCTGTCCGATTTCCAGGAAAACACATGCCATTCCGGTATCCTGGCAGATCGGCACGTTCTGTGCGTCTGCGATCTCATAATTTTCTACGATTTTGTCCAGAACACCTTTTGCAATCTCGCCATCCTCGCAGGCACGGCAGCCTGTGATGGCACATTTTACGTCTTCCGGAAGATGGTAGTTTGCTTCGATACAAAGTTTCTCTACCACATCCGTAATGGTACTAGCCTGAATTTCACGCATGGGATTCTCCACCTTTCTTTCCTTGCTATTTTATCATACCGATCATCCAATGGATTTTCAGCACGGAAAGCGTGTCCAGGGACAGTATTTCTGCCCCGGGCCACGCTTTTTCGCGGTTACTGCATTTTACAGGTGTCTCTTTCCTGCATAATCCGGCAGAAGCTGCGGAGATACCATACCGGTGTCAATGCCTGCCTCTTTTAAGGTCTCAGCATATTTCTCCACATGATCCAGATTCATCTTTCCAAGTGTTACGTCTTTTGCTTTTGCTGCTGCAGCTTTTCCTGCATCACGGCCAAATACGATAACATCCAGCAGAGAGTTACCCATCAGACGGTTTCTTCCGTGGATTCCTCCAACTGCCTCACCTGCTACGAGCAGGTTGCTTACGGTGTTGGTAAAGCCTTCGCCGTTGATTTCCAGTCCACCGTTCTGATAATGCAGCGTCGGGTAAACCAGGATCGGCTCTTTTCTCATATCGATGCCATACTGCATGAACATACGGAACATAGCCGGGATTCTCTTCTCAATGGTGCCTTCTCCGTGGATCAGCTCGATCATTGGAGTATCCAGCCATACAGCCTTGCCCTGTGGAGTCTCAACGCCCTCGTTGCGGTCGTCGGAGCACTCGCGGATGATACTTGCTGCAGATACGTCACGGGTTTCCAGCGGATGCATGAATGCTTCGCCGTCTACGTTTACGAGCATTGCGCCCAGAGAACGTACTTTCTCGGTTACCAGAGCACCGAAGATCTGAGCCGGGTAAGCAGCTCCGGTCGGATGGTACTGAATGGTATCCTGATACAGAAGCGGAGCGCCTGCACGGTATCCAAGGATCAGACCGTCAGCGGTTGCACCGTAATGGTTGGAGGTTGGGAAGTTGTTGTAGTGAAGGCGTCCTGCACCACCGGTTGCAATGATAACTGTTTTTGCCTTTGCTACCTGGTACTCGCCAGTCTCCATGTTCTGGAGAACAGCACCTGCAACCTGTCCCTTATCGTCTTTGATCAGTTCTACTGCGGAAGAGAACTCGATTACCGGAATACCGCGGTTGATGACTTCATCACGCAGTGTTCTCATGATCTCTGCTCCAGAGTAGTCACGGCATGCATGCATACGTTTTCTGGAAGTTCCGCCGCCGTGCGTAGTTACCATACGGCCATTCTCATCTTTATCAAACATAACGCCCAGGTTTTCCAGCCAGGAGATTGCATCCGGAGCTTCCATAACCAGTTTGCGGAGCAGTTCCGGTCTTGCAGCAAAGTGTCCGCCGCCGAACGCATCCAGATAATGCTGTGCCGGGGAATCGTTTTCTTTGTCCGCTGCCTGGATTCCACCTTCTGCCATCATGGTGTTTGCATCACCAATTCTCAGTTTGGTGGTAATCATAACGTTTGCGCCAGCCTCGTGAGCCTCGATAGCTGCAGAAGAACCTGCTCCACCGGCACCGATAACCAGTACATCTACGTCATAATCTACTTTGTCAAGGTCGATGTCAACACCGAGGATACGGCTGTTGGACTCCAGCAGATAGCCGAGCTCTGTCGGAACTTTCTCACCTTTGTTCGGGCCGACTTTCAGGGTGATGAAGCCTTCCTCTTTATAGTCCGGATGATATGCTGCAAGAAGGGCATCTTTCTCATCCGCTGTCATTCTTCTTGGCTCTGTTGCCATTCTCTGGGCTCTGGTAGCTTCTACCTTTTTAATAGAGTCCTGCATATTGGCCAGTGTATACATTCGAAATTCCCTCCTTATTTCTCGATCTCACGGTTGTTGTAAAGTTCCTGCATTTCTTCGATCGGTTTCTGCATAACCTGCTCGATCAGATCATCGAATTTTCCTTCTTTGATCTCTGCTACACGGTTCTTTACATGTTCAGACTTCGGAGCAATGTATTTTCCGTTCAGACGTCTTGCCAGTTCTCCTACCATCGGATGGGAGATACCAGCCGGACAGCGGGATGCACAGATTCCGCAGCCGATGCAGTCGAAGGACTCTTCTGCACATTTCTTGAAGTCGCCTCTCTGTGCGTATGCAATATACTGCATAACGTTCAGGCTCTGCGGACATCCTTTGGTACATGCATTACATCCAACGCAGCTGTAGATTTCCGGATACAGATCCATCATGACTCTCTGCTCTGCGCTGATCTCTTCGATATCGTAGGTTCTCTTGTCGATCGGATAGAACGGAAGGCTTGCGATATACATACCGTCTTCTACCTGTGTCTGACATGCCAGACAGGTTTTCAGCTCATTCTTTCCTTTGATTCTGTAGATGGTCGCACATGCACCGCAGAATCCGTGACGGCATCCGCATCCGCGTTTTAACTGATATCCGGCGTACTCCATAGCGGTCATGATGGTCAGATCGCCAGGTACGGAATACTTTTTGCCGTAAACGTAAATATTTACCATTTCCTGCATTTTCTTCAACCTCCGTTTAATATTCGTTCGGTAATTCGTCAATCTCGTCGCAGCGGAAAACCGGGCCGTCTTTGCAGACATATTTATCTCCGATGTTGCAGCGGCCGCATTTTCCGATACCGCATTTCATACGAAGCTCCAAAGTAGTGTAAACCTGTGTTTTCTCATAGCCCAGCTCCTGAAGTCCCTGAAGAACAAATTTGATCATGATCGGCGGTCCGCAGATCAGAGCTGTTTTGTCAACGGACATGTTCAGTTCTTTCACATAATTCGGAACGAATCCTACATGGCCGTCCCAGCCTTCCTGTTCACGGTCAATCGTCAGATGCACGTTGACATCTTTTGCTTTCGCCCATACTTCCTGGATCTCTTTTAACTGTACCAGATCGTCTTTGGAACGGGAACCGTAAACGATATCTACGGTACCGTAGTTATCACGATTGTCCAGTACGTAATTAATAACAGAACGCAGTGGAGCAAGTCCGATACCTCCGGCGATGAACAGCAGATCCTGTCCTTTTAATACGGTTTCTACCGGAAAATGATTTCCATACGGTCCACGAACCAGGATTTCATCTCCTACGGACATGTTGTGAAGATAATTCGTTAAAGTACCGCACTCCTTGATGGAGAACTCCTGGTACTCTTTGTTTGTCGGGGAAGAGGTAATGGAAAACAGTGCCTCTCCGACACCCGGTACACAGAGCATTGCGCACTGGCCAGGCATATGTTCAAACAGCTTGGTGCCGTCCGGACGAACAATACGGAATGTTTTTACGTCCGGTGTTTCGCGGCGGATATCTGTGATGATACCGACCTGCGGCAGCAAAGCGTTTTTCTTTTCTTCGCTTCCACAACTACAATTGCACATTTACTTGGTACCTCCCATGCGTTTGATGACTTTTACGATATTCAGCGACTGCGGGCATTTCTCTACGCAGCGTCCGCATCCGACGCAGGAATACATTCCATCGTTGTTGTCCGGGAAGTAAACCAGCTTGTGCATGAAACGCTGACGGAAACGCTGCATCTGTGTGGTACGGTTGTTTCCTGCTGCCATCATCGTAAAGTCAGAGTACATACAGGAATCCCAGCAACGGTAACGCTGTACACCGTTTCCTGTATTGAAATCCTTGATATCATAGCACTGGCAGGTCGGACAGGAGAACGTACAGGTTCCGCAGCCTAAGCAGGCATCGGAAAGCTCTTTCCATTTCGGATCATCGAAACGCTCTTTTGTCTTGCCTACGCCCCATCCCTCGAGGGAGAGATTGCTGTTTGGCATCTTGTCGATCAGGGTACGGATGGCTTCTTTTTCAGCCTCAACCTCTTTTGCAAGATCCTGCTCGGTAAGGTATTCTTTCACAAGCGCTGTCAGCTTCTCACCCTTTTCGGTTTTTGCTTCCCATGCATAACCGTCAGCTACCTGCCACATCGCAACATCAGCCTGCGGTTCTGCCGCATCGATACCGAAGGTCTTGCAGAAGCAGCTGTCTTCCGGCTCATGACATGCAAGAGAAACCACAATGCCGTGCTCTCTTCTTGCTGCATAGTAAACGTCAGCCGGCTCGCTTAAGAATACGCGGTCCAGAACATCGAAAGCGCGGACATCACATGGACGAACGCCGAAAATAGCGAACGGTGCGTCTTTTAATGCTGCCGGCTCGATGCTGGTCTTGTTTGCCTTCTGATAGCAGGAGTAAAGAACTTCACTCTGCGGGAAAAAGGCGTCTTTTGGGGATTTTACGGTTTTTAAGGTATCGAGATCCACTTTCGCGTCCTCAGTCCAGAAACCGAAATTGGTAATTCCATTGTTTTGTACCGGAAGGAAAAGATCCATCTCCTTTGCAACAGCGGCAAGGAGCTCCGGCATTTTTTCTCTGCTAATCTGATACATCCCTTAACCCCTTTCCTTAACGATACTTGGCTCTACATCTTCCTGTGTGAAGTTGGTGAGCGGTGCACGGCTGTCGGTATCGGCGCCTGCCTGATACTCTCCGTAGAACTCATCGATATCTTTGATGAATTTACGATTCAGAAGGTGCAGTGGAATATGCTGCGGACATACGCGGGAACACTCGCCGCAGTCCGTACAGCGTCCGGCAACGTGGAATGCACGGATGATGTGGAACATCTGCTCCTCAAATGTCGTAGTGTTTGCTTTCTGTGCAGTATCGTAACGATCATTGTCAAATACGCATTTGATACAGCTGCAGGCCGGACATACGTTGCGGCATGCATTACAGCGGATACAGCGGGAAAGCTCATTCTGCCAGAATGCGAACCGTTCTTCCGGAGCCATTGCCTCAAGCTTTTCAACCAGTTCGAAACGGCCTTCTTTTGCCGGTTTTTCCTCGTCACAGCCTTCTGCAAGCTCATCGTATGCTACATGTTTTCCACCCTTGCAGGCTTTGCATCTCTCGAGGATGACATCCTCTCTTTTCAGCTCTTTGTCGCCATAAACCGTTGCAACTTTGATGGTATCGCCGTCCTCTGTTACAGCGGTAATACCCTTGCAGCCTGCTTCACGGATTTTCTCGATATCGAGTTTTCCGTCGCATCCTACACCAACGATGTAGTTTTCTCGCGGTCCACACGATGCTCTTTGATTAACTGATTAAAACTGTAGGTATCGCACGGTTTTAAGAAAACGAGTGTTTTTCCTTCTTCTTTTGATGCTTTAATCATGTATTTGCTTAAGTTGGCACCACAGAATCCGTCATAGGTAAATTCGTCAAGATTCTCGGCACTTTCAAAAAATGCAGGCTCTGCGCTGAAATCTGTATCGCCTTTTCTCCAGCCAAGAACACGGACTACGGTACCGTCAGACAGAAGCTCTTTTGCGCGTGATACTAATTTTTCTTGCATCGTAAATCCTCCAATCTGACATTCTTACCAAGACTTCTCACCTGCTCAATGAACTCGTTCATGGTCTGGGAGAATTTCACACCTTCTGCGGCGGATACCCATTCCACACGGTACGTCCGTTCTCAACACCAATGTAATCGAGCATGGAGAACAGCAGGGTCATACGTCTTCTTGCATAATAGTTTCCTGTACTGTAATGGCAGTCACCCGGATGACATCCGCAGAGAATGACTCCGTCAGCACCCTTCTGGAATGCTCTTAAGATAAAGAGCGGATTAACACGGCAGGAACATGGAACACGGATGATCTTTACGTCTGCCGGATAGGAAAGACGGCTGGAACCTGCCAGGTCTGCTCCTGCGTAGGAGCACCAGTTGCAGCAGAATGCCACGATGACTGGCTTAAATTCTTTGTTTTCGTTGTTATCTATCGGCATATTGCATCTACCTCCGCGAGAATTTGTCTATTGGAGAATCCTTTCAGGTCCATAGCACCGGACGGACATGCAACGGTACATGCACCACATCCATGGCAAAGTGCGCCGTTAACGACTGCCACATGTCTGGTTTCGCGGATTCCGTGGTCGTTGACCTGACGATCTTCGTAAGAAATCGCGCCGTATGGGCAGACTTTTTCACAGGATGCACATCCGTTACAGAACAGCGGATTGGATTCTGCTGTACACGGTTGGTGGTCAGTTTGTCTTTTGCAAGCAGTCCGACTACTTTGACAGCAGCTGCTCCGGCCTGTGCAACGGTTTCCGGAATATCTTTCGGTCCCTGGCATACACCGGAGAGGAAAACTCCTGCGGTCGGAGACTCTACCGGACGCAGTTTTGCGTGTGCTCGGTAAAGAAGTCGTTGGTATCCATACTTGCAGTCAGCATGGTAGCCAGTTTTCTTGCATCTTTACTCGGCTCGATTGCCGTTGCAAGGACAACAAGGTCTGCTTCCATCTTGATCTGACGGTTGTCCAGAAGGTCGGATCCCTGTACCAGAAGACGTCCGTTCGGAGCCTCAGATACTTTTCCTACCTGACCCTTGATATATCTACGCTAAACTCTTCTACTGCACGGCGATAGAACTCATCGAAGTTCTTACCCGGGGTACGAACATCAATGTAGAAGACATGTACATTGACATCCGGATAATGGTCACGCACCAGCATGGCCTGTTTTGCGGTGTACATACAGCAGATCTTGGAGCAATAGCTCTTTCCTCTGCAGGTTACGTCACGGGAGCCAACGCACTGGATAAATACGATATCCTTCGGATGCTCGCCATTGGAAAGACGTACTACTTTACCGCCTGTCGGGCCGGCAGCGTTCATCAGACGTTCCATTTCAAGAGAGGTAATAACGTCTTTGCTCTGGTTGTAATAATATTCATCAAACTTATCCAGATTGATGGTATCAAAACCGGTTGCAACAACGATAGCACCGTACTCTCTTGTAATTACTTCATCTTTCTGATCGTAATTTACTGCACCTGCTGCGCAGACTTTGGAACAGATACCGCATTTTCCGGTTTTGAAATGGATACAGTTTGCAGTATCAATGACCGGTACATTCGGAACTGCCTGTGCGAACGGTGTGTAAATTGCAGTACGTGTGGACAGTCCGCGGTTGAACTCACTTAAGTTTTTCTTAGATGGACATTTCTCCTGGCAGAGACCACATCCGGTACATTTGTCCATATCTACGTATCTTGCTTTTTTGCGGATATCTACTTTGAAATCACCGACAAATCCGCCAACGCTCTCTACTTCACTGTAGGTATAGATATTGATCTTCTCATGGGCGTTTACCTCTCCCATACGAGGAGTCAGGATACAGGAAGAACAGTCAAGGGTTGGGAATGTTTTATCGAGCTGGGACATTCTTCCGCCGATACTCGGGGTCTTCTCTACGATATCTACTTCATAGCCTGCATCTGCGATATCCAGTGCTGTCTGAATACCTGCGATACCGCCTCCGATCACCAGCGCACGTTTTACAACGCGGCTCTCGCCCGGGGTAAGCGGGGTGTCCAGCATAACTTTTGCAACGGCTGCACGGGCCAGGATCACGGCCTTCTCGGTAGCCTCTTCCATATCTTTATGAATCCAGGAACACTGCTCACGAATGTTTGCAATCTCCAGCTGATACGGGTTCAGACCCGCTTTTTCTGCTGCTTTGCGGAACGTTCCTTCATGCATACGAGGAGAGCAGGAACAGATAACAACGCCGGTCAGATGCTCGTTCTGAATGGCATCGATCACTTTCTGCTGACCTGTTTCGGAACACATATACTGATAATCCTCTGCATGTACAACACCCGGCTCTTTGCTGATGACATCAACAACTTTTTTAACATCAACGGTAGCCGCAATATTTGTACCGCAGTGGCAGACAAATACTCCTATTCTTTGCACTTTTCTCTCACCTTTCTGTGGATGGGTTGTTTTTTACTTTCTATATTTACGGAATGCACTCATCAGAAGCTGCTGCGGAGTCTCATCATCCAGAAGAGCCGGAATTTCATCCGGAGAAAGATAATTCTCTCCTCTCTGACGGATCACGGAAAGACGAACTGCCTCGATCAGTTTGGCAGGTTTTACGTCTCTTGGACAGCGCTCTACACATGCGAAGCAGGAGAGGCATTTCCAGATGGACTTGGAGTTCATCAGTGCTTCCACATCGCCGTTCTGTACGTAAGATACAAACTGATGCGGACGGATGTCCATTTCGTTATAAGCAGGACAGGATGCGGAACATTTACCGCATTTCATACATTTTCTGGTATCCACACCGGCGATGGCACGGATTTCATCGGATGTTGCAATTTTCATGCCTGCACCTCCTCTTTGATGCCGAGTGCTTCTGCAAGAAGCTCGGTAAAGTAGGTAACCGGAAGACCTTCTTTTGTTCCGTTATTGCGCAGGTTGTACATGCAAAGCGGACATGCGGTGATCAGTTCTTCTGCTCCTTTGTAGGATGCGGACGCATGATCTGGTCTACCATGTTGGATGCCATTTTCTTTTCTTTCAGGGATATGTAGCCACCGCAGCACTCATTTCTCATCGGATATACGACCGGTGTTGCGCCAAGGGCTTGATAAAATCTTCAATGATTGTCGGGTTCTCCGGATCATCGAACTGCATTGTGGTGCTCGGACGAAGCAGCATACAGCCGTAATATGCGCCGATTTTTCTTCCTTTTAATGGGTTTACCACTTTCTCTTTGATCTTGTCAAATCCAACGACGTCACGCAGCACTTCCAGATAATGAAGTACTTTCGTTTCGCCAAGATATGGCTCGGAAAGAGCCATGTAGTTGTTTACTTTTGTCTGAATGTCTTCTACATTCGCCATGTCATCGTTTACGCGTTTGATCACGTGATGACAGGCGGAACAGACTGTGATCAGATCCTGTCCTTTTTCTTTGGCGTCTGCTAAGGCGCGAACCGAAGAAAGTTTTGTGGCGATTTCATCGGATGCCTGTGGATACACAGCTCCGCAGCACTGCCAGTTTTCAATTTCTTCCAGTTCAAATCCCAGAACTTTTGCGCACTCTCTGGCATAATGATCCAGATCTTTTGCTTTGTTCTTCAGCGTACAGCCCGGAAAATAACTGTAGGTCATGGAATTGCTCCTTTCTTACTTGCTCCTGTTGGTTTCCATTTTTCCTGCGGTATCTTCTGTCCGGCACCGGAAAAATTTCCGGTACTCTTTTTATGTACACCCGGCGGAAAATTTCTTCAGGCGCACGTTAAGGCAGTGGGAGATACCGCTCTTTCGCACTTTCTGCCACTGCCATAAATTTTATGTTTTGAGCTTATTGCCCGCTCTTAGTGCTCGATCTGTGCGATAACTGCTTTTAATGCGTCGGCACTTGCTTTGAGTTTTTCTACTTCCTCTTTTGTCATACGCATCGGAATCTTGCCCTGTACGCCTTTCGGTCCAACGAGGGTCAGTGTGCTTAAGCATACATCCTCGATGCCGTACTCACCGTGCATCATGGAAGATACGGTTGCTACAGAATCGGAAGAAGAAAGAATGGTTGCTACCAGTTTGCATACTGCAACAGATACTGCATAGAAAGTAGCTCCTTTGTTTGCAATAACCTGTCCGCCGGAAGTTCTTACGTACTCCAGCATAGCATCTTTGTCGATCTTGGTTACGTTCTTGCCCATTTTTTCTACGGTCTCGTAGTACTCGTCCAGGCTGACACCGGAAACGTAAGCGCCGCTCCACGGAATGAAGGAAGTATCGCCGTGCTCACCGAATACGTAAGCGTGGATGTTTTTCTGGGCAATGTTGAGGTGTTCAGACAGTCCGCAGCGAAGTCTCGCGGAATCCAGCATGGTACCAGAACCAAGGATCTGGTTTTCCGGAAGTCCGGAGATCTTTGTAAACACGTAGGTCATGATATCAACCGGGTTGCTTACAATGATGTAGATGGCATTCGGAGCCGCTTTTACGATTTCCGGTGTGATGGATTTTAAGATGTTTACATTGGTCTGGGTCAGCTCAATACGGGTCTGGCCAGGCTTTCTTGCAATACCGGAAGTAATAATTACGATATCAGAGTCCTTGGCATCCTCATACTCACCTGCGATGATGGAGACCGGATCGCGGAAGCAGGTACCTGCGCGATATCCATAACCTCTCCCTCTACTTTTTTCTTGTTAATATCGATGAGAACAATCTCAGACGCGATGTCTTCGTTCGACAGTGTATAGGCGATCGTAGATCCAACGCTTCCAGCTCCAATGATGGTAATCTTGCTGCTCATAAATACTCCTTTCTAAAATACCCCTAGTTGGTTTTTGTGATTGATAAATTTTTCACTTTCCTTATCATAGCACTATGACAAGAATTTAACAAGTGTTTTTTCGAGCATTTTCGTGAAATCTTTTTTCTCACTGAGCCCGTACGCTTCCAGAAGGGGTGTTCTGGATATATTTCAATACAATTATACCATTTTTTGTTCTTTTTCACAAGAATTCTTTCCAAAAACTTACAGCTTTGTCCTTCATCCCGCAGAATTCGTCTTTTTCCGCATGGTTCCCGGGTTTTTGCTTTCTGTGTTTAGTTTCACACGTCTAACTTTCGTTCGTTATATTTTTAACAACTTTTCGTCATACGGGCTAGTTTCTGTCCTTCTTTTCTACATTTTGTAGGATGTATCCGCCAAATTTCCTGTCTGATTTTCATTTCTGCTGCCGCCAGACGCAAAAAAAGACACGGATTTTTCTGTTCCGTGTCTTTTTTGCTCTGTTTTTTCTGTTTTTGCTTCTATTCTTCTGTTTCACGAGCCGTTGCCGCTTCGGCAAATGCATTTCCATATTCGGCAAGCGCCTCTTTTGCATAGACGGCATCTGACCGGTACGGCACATTTCTGTTTCCGACGTGCATCGTCACGTCCGCGCCTTTTCCAAGGATCAGAACAACCTCTCCCGGTACGCGCCAAGAATCGCCTCCCGGATTGCTGCTCCGCGGTCCATGCGGATCTGGAAGGATGCACCTTCCTTTGCTATGTACCCGCCGATCTCCTCACAGATCGCCTGCGGATCTTCGTTTCCCGGATCATCCGGTACGAGGAAAATCCGGTCCGCCCGTTTTCCGGAAATCTCACCCATATCTTTTCTGCGGTTGAATGCTTTTCCGCCCGGGGTTCCGAACACAACGCTTACGCGGCTCCCCGGGTATTCGAGTGCTACGGTATCAAACATTTTTTCAAAACTCAGGCCATTGTGCGCGAAATCCACGATCGCCGTGACCTCGCCCGCGCTGCTCTCATACGTCTCCATCCTTCCCGGAACGGTGACGCCAAGGAGGCTTTCCTTGATCAGCGAAACCGGGATTCCCATCGACCAGGCAGCCGCAATGGCAGCTACGGCATTCTCCACATTGAAGGCTCCGTGCACCGGCAGGGTAAAATCTTCCGAGAAATCCGGTCCTGCCACATGGAAATAGAATTTTCCTCTGCCCGGCTTGATATCACTCACGCGGATTACAGCATTTTCTTTTGATCCAAACGTAACGACGCGCTCACATTTTGCCGCAGCTTTCAGGATTTCCCCGATATGGTCGCTGTCCAGGTTCACGCAGGCGCAGGTGCAGCGGTCGAAGATCTTTAATTTCGACTGGAAATAATCATCAAAATCCTTGTGCTCCGTCGGGCTGATGTGGTCCTTGGAGATGTTCAGGAAAATGGCGGTATCAAAATGCGTGTTTCCGACTCTCTCGTATTTGAGCGCCTGGGAGGATACTTCCATCACCATATGGGAAAGGCCTGCATCTACGGCATTGCGCATATGGCGGCACAGCTCCAGGGATTCCGGCGTGGTGAGCGTTGATGCTTCTCTCGTCTTTCCGTCGTAATATTCAATCGAACTTAATAGTGCACATCCGTTTCCGCCCTGTTTTTTCAGGCAGGCATCGAGCATCGACTGCAGGTAGTAGCTGTCGTTGTCTTTCCTTTTGTTCCGTCAGCGCCGTGACATGCAGCGACTTTGCCGGATAATCGTAAAACGCCTCACCCAGCACAAACTGTGCTTTTCTGGCATCGTTGACGATGAGCGCCGGAATTTCTTTTCCCGCTTCGTATTCTTTTTCACTTACATAGGCAACAGCACCGCGGTTTACGGCGTCTTTTAAGTATGCCTCTTTGAATGCAGCTCCTTTGCAGAGAAACAGCGTTCCCTGATCCGCTCCGCCCGAAAAATACGTTACGAGGGTAACGGGTCTGTCCTCTCCTTCTTTTCCTTCCGGCTCTGCAAATTCCACCAGAAGGCCTTTCTGCTCCAGAAGTTTCTTATATTCTAATACCGACTGTTTCATAGGATATCTTCCTCTCTTCTATGGGATTCTTTTTCAGCTTTCCTAAAATCCAGGCTCCATTATACCAGAATTGAAACAGCTTGTCCATCTTGCGGCACGGCTACATCATCTGCGCATTTTTCTCAAAAAGAGAACGAAGCGTTTTTGCGCAGTACAGGTACGCCGGAACGAGAAACAGATCGGCGAGAATCCATGCCACCGGGCTTGCGAAGCAGACTGCGGTGTAACCAAAATACGGAACCAGGAAAAAGGCTACCACCGAACGGCCGATCATCTCGCAGACGCCGGCAAGGATTGCAAATTTGCTGAAGCCCATGCCCTGCACGGTAAAGCGTACGACATTGACAAGGGTCAGCGGAATGTAAAATACCATGTTGATCAGCAGCATCTGACGCGCCTGGTCGAGGATGACCGTCTCGGATGCATCTACAAAGAGAAGCGAAATCTGGCGGGACCACAGAAACATAACTCCTAAAATGACCACGGAATACACGCTTCCAATAATGGAACTTGTCAAAATACCGGTGTTGACACGATCCATCTTCTTCGCACCGACGTTCTGTCCGGCATACGTCGCCATAGTGGAGCCGAGCGCGTCGAACGGGCAGCAGCAGAACATGGAAATTTTACCGGCAGCCGTAACAGATGCAACCGCAGTGGAACCAAGGCCGTTGACAGCGGTCTGCAAAATAACACTTCCGATCGCGGTGATTGAATACTGCAATCCCATCGGGATTCCCATATTGCACAGATTAAGCACATAATGCTTGTGCAGCTTCCAGTCCTCTCTCGTAAAAGCAAGGATGGTGAATTTTTTCTTCATATAAAAGAGACACAGGAATCCAGAGACTCCCTGCGCGATAATCGTCGCCCACGCGGTTCCCGCTACTCCCATCGGGCGGACCAGCGCAAGATCTAGCACGATATTCAGTATTGAAGAGATACCGAGGAAAATCAGTGGGGAGCGGCTGTCGCCGAGGCTCCGCATGATTGCTGATGTCTGGTTATAGAGCACCATAAGCGGAATTCCGAGGAAAATAACAAAGATGTAAGCGTATGCACGTCCAGAATATCGGACGGGGTTTTCATCAGAATCAGAATGTCGCGGCACCAGATGCAGACAAGAACGGTCATCACCACGGAAAGAATACCGGCCAGGACGGCTCCATTTCCTACATACCGGCACAGCGCTTTCCGGTCTCCTGCCCCGAACATCTGCGCAACCGGAATTGCAAATCCGCTGCAGACTCCCATACAGAATCCCACGATCATGAAGTTGATCGAACCTGTACTGCCAACAGCCGCGAGCGCTTTCGCGCCTAAGAATTTTCCTACAATAATCGTATCGACCATGCTGTAAAACTGCTGGAACAGCATGCCGAGCAGCAGCGGCAGTGCAAACCCCAGAATCAGTTTTACCGGGCTGCCGTTTGTCAGATCTTTTACTGCACTTTTCTTTGTTGCCATGTGATGTCCTCCCTATTGTCGTATGTTTTTGCTTCCCCTTTTTGTCGAATCTCATGCCATTTTATATCTTGTTTTCTCAGAATGCAATCCCGTAATACTGCCGAATTAAGAGACGTTTTTTCATCACTTTTACGTGTTTTTGACATGGCGGCCGCCTGTGCAGGAATTCTGTTTTTTTGCGCACGCCAAAAGCGGCTGCGGCAGGTTCCCGTTCCGGAACGCTGTGCCGCAGCCGCTTTGCTGTTCTTTCTTATTTTGCAAATTCTTTCTTTTTCCACTGAAGCAGAATCATCACAGCCACCAATGCGGTCAGAAAATCAGAAACCGGCTGGGAGGCAATAACACCGGAAAAACCGGCAAGTTTTGAAGCGCAGAAAATTACAATGGCAAAAATCACGCCCTGACGTCCTGCTGAAAGAATCATTGCTCCTGCCCCGTTTCCGATCGCCTGGAAAATACAGGTCGATGCGAGTACGATACCAACAAACGGCATACCAATGAGCTGGACGCGGAGGATCTGCTGGGCCACTGCAATGACATCCGCCTCTTTTAAGAACAGTCCCACGAGAAGCGGAGCCGCCGCACCGAGCACAACCGCCATTCCGGCACCGGTCAGCACTTCCAGGAGGAAGGCAAAGCGGATCGTCTCACTGAGACGTTTTTTATTTTTCGCTCCATAATTGTATCCGACCAGCGGCTGTCCGCCAAAAGCGAAACCGACCATCACAAGAACAGAAATCATAATAATTTTCAAAGCAATTCCCATCGCTGCAACTTTGTCCGTTCCATACGGCTGCAAAAATCGGTTCGTCAGCGTCACGCCGATGCTCTGCATGAAGTTTGTGACGGATGCCGGAATGCCGATGGCAAGAACGGCGAGCACCTCTGCTCCGGTCATTTTCAGTTTTCGGAAATCGACGGAGAGATAGCGGCATTTCTTTATCATAAAGATAACATAGAAAATATCACCGCAGATGTTGCCGATCACCGTTGCAATCGCTGCTCCGGCTGCTCCCATGCCGAGCGTGTAAATAAAGATCGGGTCAAGAATGATGTTGACGACGGCTCCCAGCATTGTTCCGATCATCGAGGCTTTTGCGAAGCCCTCGGTCCGAAGAAGATTGTTCGGCGTCAGCTGCAGGATGATAAACGGTGCGCCGAGTGCAATCCACTGGTAATAGTCCCCCGCATACTGCCACGTCGTCTCATCACAGCCAAGCAGGCCAAGGATCGGCTGTTTGGCGGCAAGCAGGATGATGCTGACCGCAATGCCGACAGCAATCGCTGCGTAAAAGCAGAATACGCTGATCCGTCTTCCGTCCTCGTACTCTTTTTTACCGAAGAGGCGCGAAATGACGGAACTGCGCCGACGCCGAAGATGTCACCGAGTGCAATCATCAGCGTGAAAATCGGTGTGCCGAGCGATACGCCGGCAATCAGTGCCGTGTTTCCGGTCCGCGCGATGAAAAAAGTATCTACCATATTATAGATCAGCGACACGACCATGCCGAGCACGACCGGAAGTGCGAGCGTCATATATGCTTTGGACACTTTTGTTTTCTCAAATAATTCGTTTTCCATTTTGAAAACTCCCCTTTCCTCTTTTTCGGTTACAGTTCACTGGTACCCAGCAAACTGTAACATTTTTCATTCTGGTTTATCTTAGCAGACTTTCTTGCTTTTTCTTGTGTCATATGTCACAATAAAGAAAAAGTTTTCCAAAAATTTTTCTGTGAAAGGATTTTCCTATGAAACGAATTTTTGATCCGGCTCTGCTGGACTTTTATCTTCAGAAACATGAGATCCCATCTCTTTTCGATACCCCGGATCTCGCATTTTCTCTGTATCAGTTTGAAAAGGGCGAACGGCTCGACACGCTGAATCCGGAGGAATACCTCTCGTTCCTCGTGGACGGTTCCATCGAGATCAGCGCCAACCGCGCCGACGGCACGAGCTACCCGATCGGCTATCTCGACGGCTTTACCTGCATCGGCGATATGGAATTCTGCGGAAAACGCGATGATACGCACCAGATCGAGGCACGCACCACCGCGCTTTGTATTGTTCTGCCGCTCGCTTCCACGAAAGAGCTTCTGCTGAACGACAACCGCTTTTTACGATATCTTTTAAACTCTGTCACCGAAAAGCTGATGCTTTATTCCAGCTCCCAGTCGAATTTTTCCACGCTCGAGGAATCCTTCCTCTCTTATCTCTCAGAGCGCTGTCCGGATCAGACGTTTTCCGGCGTGGAAAGATGGCCATGCAGCTCCACTGCAGCCGCCGCCAGCTCCAGCGGGTTTTAAAGAAGCTGCTCGAAGAAGGACAGCTTGTGAAACTTTCGAAAGGTTCTTACCGCCTCAGCTGAAAACGCCATCGCTTCCTTATTTCCACGATTCCAGGATCGATGTTCCGATCGTTCCCTCCGGCATTTTTACGCCGAAGTTCTCTGCAACGGATGCGCCGATCACAGCGAAGGTGTCCTTCGTCTCCTGAAGGCCGCTCTCCTTCATAGACGGTGAGTACGCAAGGAGCGGCGCCTGTTCTCTGGTGTGGTCCGTTCCGGTATAAGTCGGGTCGTTGCCGTGGTCTGCCGTGATCAGGAGCAGATCGTCGTCTTTTAACTGCTCCAGCAGCTTTCCAAGGTTCACATCGAATTTTTCAATCTCTTTTCCGTAGCCTTCCGGGTTTCTTCTGTGGCCCCAGAGTGCATCGAAATCGACGAGGTTGACAAAGCACAGTCCGGTAAACTCTTTTCCTGCCGTCTCAATCGTCTGCTCCATGCCGTGGACGCTGCTCTTGGATTTCAGACTCTCCGTGATGCCCTCGCCGCAGAAAATATCGTTGATTTTTCCGATACTGATGACATCATATCCTGCCTCCTGCATCGCGTTGAGCACGGTTTTTCCCGTCGGTTTGACAGCGTAGTCGTGACGGTTTGCGGTGCGGACGAACTCTCCTTTTTTCTTTCCGACGTACGGTCTTGCAATGACACGGCCGACTTTCCACTCGTCTTTCATGGTCAGCTCACGGGCAATCTCGCAGTAATGATACAGCGTCTCCAGTCCCATCGTCTCCTCGTTGCCGCAGATCTGCAGTACGGAATCCGCCGAGGTATAGACAATCAGTTCTCCGTTTTCGATCTCGCGCTCTGCCAGCTCATCGAGGATCTCCGTTCCGCTCGCCGCCTTATTGCCGATGATCTTTCTGCCGGTTCGTTTTTCCAGCTCGTCGATCAGTTCTTTCGGAAATCCGTGGTCGGTGAACGTAACGAACGGCTTTGTCGTGTAAATTCCCATCATCTCCCAGTGGCCGGTCATGGTGTCTTTTCCGTTGCTCGCCTCGTTCAGTCTTCTGGCGTAACTCTTTGCCTCATCCTCTGTCACACCGCAGAGATTTCCCATGCCGAGGCGGCGCAGGTTCGGGATTTCAAGGCCTCCCTGACTCTCCCAGATGTGGCCGAAGGTATTGACACCGACATCCCCAAACTTCTCCGAATCCGCCATCGCCCCGATTCCGAGAGAATCCAGGACGATCAGAAAAATACGGTTATATTTTCTCATACTCTTTACTCCTTTCTTTTTAACTCAGCTCAAACATTCCATGATAGAGCTGATAATATTTTCCTTTCTGTGCCAGAAGTGCGTCGTGGTCGCCGCGCTCTACGATATTTCCCTGCTCCAGCACCATGATCGCATTGGCGTTTCGCACGGTGCTTAAGCGGTGGGCGATGACAAATACGGTTCTGCCTCCATGAGCTGGTCCATTCCTTTTTCGATCAGCGCCTCGGTTCTGGTGTCAACGGAAGATGTTGCCTCGTCAAGAATCAGCACCGGCGGATCGGCAACGGCGGCACGGGCAATCGCGAGAAGCTGGCGCTGGCCCTGGGAGAGGTTGGCTCCGTCGGAGGTCAGCATCGTGTCGTAGCCGTTCGGCAGACGGCGGATGAAGGAATCCGCATTCGCAATTTTGGCCGCATGTTCAATTTCTTCCTGCGTGGCATCGAGTTTTCCAAAACGGATGTTTTCTGCTACGGTTCCCGTGAACAGATGGGTATCCTGCAGAACGATACCGAGGGAGTGGCGCAGAGCGTCTTTTTCGATATCTTTTACGTCAATGCCGTCGTAGACAACCGCGCCGCCCTGGACGTCGTAGAAACGGTTGATCAGGTTCGTGATCGTCGTTTTTCCGGCTCCTGTGGAACCGACAAAAGCAATTTTCTGGCCTGGTTTGGCATACAGCTGATGTTCTTTAAGATCAGACGGTCTGCCGTGTAGCCGAAATCCACGTTTTCAAAACGCACATCGCCCTTTAATTCCGTCATCGTTCCGTCCGGGCGCTTCCATGCCCAGCGGCCTGTTGTCTCTTCGCAGACGGCAAGTGCGCCGTTCTCTTCTTTTACGTTGACCAGTTCCACTTTTCCCTCATCGATTTCCGGCTCCAGGCTCATCACGTCGAAGACACGCTCCGCACCGGCGAGCGCTGAGAGAAGGAAGTTGCTCTGCTGGGTGAACTGGTTGATCGGAAGCGCCGCCTGGCGGACAAAGACAAGGTAGCTTGCCAGGCTTCCGATATCGGCTTTTCCGTGCAGGGCGAGAAGGCCGCCGAGCACTGCCACAATCGCATAATTGACATACGAAATGCTGACAACGACAGGAACCATCGTCGCCGCATACCCCTGCGCGCCGGTTCCCGCTTTCCGGAGCTCCTCATTCTTTTTGCAGAATTCCGTAAAGCTCTCTTCTTCGTGGTGGAACACCTTGACGACTTTCTGTCCGGTGATCAGCTCCTCAATATAGCCGTTCAGTTCTCCGAGGCTGTTCTGCTGCTTCGTATAATAACCCTTGCTGCGCTTTCCGCTGAACTTGATATACCAGAACATGATACCGTAGCACACCGTTACAATCAGCGAGAGCCGCCAGTTTAGGATATACAGCAAGGTCAGTGTTCCCACAATCTGGATGAAGCTCTGGATAACCATCGCAAAACTGTTGTTCAGGGCATCTGCCATCGTGTCGATATCGTTCGTGAAAAGACTCATGATATCGCCGTGGCGTCTGCTGTCGAAGAACTGCAGCGGCAGTGTCTGGACGTGTTCGAACAGATCGCGGCGGATATCAAATACAACCTGCTGTGCTGCTTTTACCATGGTCTGCGTGTAGCCGTATGCTGCGAGTGCGCCGCACCCGAAAATGAGTGCCGTAATCAGCACGCCGCGCAGCAGTGTGTGCACATCTCCGTCCGCCAGTCCGTTGACAACCGGGCGGATCATATACGTTCCAAAGAGGTTGGCTCCCGCGCTGATTGTTACCAGTACCGCTACGACTGCGAGCATTTTTTTGTGCCGTCCCAGATAAGACAGGAAGACGCGCAGCGTGTGTTTCAGGTTCTTTGGTTTCTTTCCGCTATAAGCTCTCGCTGCCATTTTCGTCTCCTCCTTTCATCTGTGAGGCGTAAATTTCCTGATAAATCGGGTCATCCGCCAGCAGTTCAGCGTGCGTGCCGATCCGGTGTACTTTTCCGTCATCAAGAATGATGATCTGATCCGTATTCATGACGGATGTTACTCTCTGCGCAATGATAATTTTTGTGACATTCTTCCGCGCCGCCAGTGCCTCGCGGATCTTTTTCTCCGTTGCCGTGTCGACCGCACTTGTCGAATCATCGAAGATCAGGATTTTTGCCTTTCCGATCAGCGCACGCGCGATGCAGAGACGCTGCTTCTGGCCTCCGGAGAGGTTGCTTGCGCCCTGCTCGAGCACGGTGTCGAGGCCGTCCGGCATGCGGTTCAAAAATTCATCCGCACACGCCGCGCGGCATGCTTCCCAGATCTCCTCATCGGATGCATCCACATTGCCCCATTTCAGGTTTTCACGCACGGTTCCGGAGAACAGCACGTTTTTCTGCAGAATGATATTGACTGCATCGCGGAGAGCGGCAAGATCGTACGCGCGCACATCCTTTCCGCCGACGCGGACGGTGCCGCGGCTGGTATCATACAGACGCGGAATGAGCTGCACCAGCGTCGTTTTCGAAGAACCTGTTCCTCCGAGGATTCCTACCGTCTGACCAGCTTTGATCTTCAGCGTAACATCGGAGAGTGCGTACTCTTTTGCTTCTTCTTTGTATTTAAACGATACGTTGTCAAACTCCACGCTGCCCTCTGTCACTTCTGTTACACCATTTTCCGGCGAGGTGAGCACGATTTTCTCATCGAGCACCTCGACAATCCGGTGTGCGCTCGCCATGGAACGGGTCAGAAGCAGGAAGACGTTTGCAATCATCATCATCGAGTTCATGACCTGCATGACGTAGCTTAGAAATCCGGTCAGGTTTCCGACGGCAAGCTGTTTTTTCAGAATCATATTTCCGCCGAACCACAGAATCAGCACGATCGCGGTATACATGACGCCCTGAAATGCCGGCAGATTCAGCACGGCGTAGTGGAACGTCTGCTCGCTCGCTGCGGTCAGGTCGGTGTTGACCTCGTTGAATTTGTCTTCCTCGTACTCATCCCGCACGAAAGCTTTGACGGCACGGATCGCGGTCAGCCCCTCCTGGACAACGTTGTTCAGGCGGTCCACCATGGACTGCAGTTTTGTGTACATCGGGCAACTCTCCGCACAATCAGGGAGAGAATAAAGCCAAGAAGCGGGGTACATACAAGGAATACAAATGCCAGCCGCGGATCATATAGAATGAAAGGCCGATTCCCATAATCAGAAGCGACGGTCCGCGCGTGATCGGGCGGAAGCCGGCGCTTACCATATTCTGGATGACGGTAACATCCGTCGTCATACGGGTGATCAGGATGATACCGCAAAGTGGTCGAGGTTGAAAATGCATACTGCTGCATTTTCTCATACTCCGCCTTCCGGATCTCAGCTCCCCAGCCGTACGTCGCCCGCGCCGCAAAGTGCGCGTATAAAAT
>ENA-OQIR01000297-OQIR01000297.1-human-gut-metagenome-genome-assembly--contig:-NODE-297-length-23011-cov-6.685282_pt1 | contig 23011 bp, 20 predicted proteins | sample MGYA00242580_ERZ504745 | MGnify/ENA primary metagenome ERZ504745 (study PRJEB26092, sample SAMD00036214) | human gut metagenome | host: Homo sapiens | study: EMG produced TPA metagenomics assembly of...
TTACAGATGAGATGGTCGAGGAGATAAAGGAACAGGTGCAGGCATTCTGTCAGCTTCGGTTTACGGAGGAGGAGCTTGAATATCTTGATAACATCACCTGGATAAAGGGCACATATGTTGATTTTTTAAGACTCTGGCAGCCAAGATATGAGGAGTTTACCATCACAACAGATGCACCGTGTGGGCTGGCAATCGATGCAGCCGGCACGTGGCTCAATACTACGATGTATGAGATTCCGGTGCTTGCTATTGTAAATGAAGTGTACTTCCGTATGGCATATGATTATGATGTGCTGCTTAAGCAGTTTAAGCGCAGGCTTGATGAGAAGGTGCGTCTGCTCGAGGAGGATACCTACAGGCTTAGCGATTTCAGTGAATTTGGACTAAGACGCCGTCTGTCTGCCGAGGCGCAGGAGATGGCTGTAAAGGCAATCGCAGAGGTTGAGCTGCCTGCAGATTCACACTTTATTGGTACATCAAACGTATATCTTGCGAAGAAATTCAATTTAAAGCCGGTTGGAACAATGGCTCATGAGTGGATTATGTGTACAGGACAGGGCAATCACAAGCATAATCCGGCATATTCAAACTGGTACGCACTCGATGCATGGGTTAAGGAGTATGGTATATTAAACGGTATTGCGCTTACTGACACCATAACAACAGACTGCTTCCTGCGTGATTTTCAGCTCACCTATGCGACACTTTTTTCGGGAGTGCGTCATGATAGCGGAGATCCGTACGAGTGGGGAGACAAGATGATAGCCCACTACAACAGTCTGGGAATCAATCCAAGGACAAAGACACTTTTGTTCAGCGACAGCCTGGATTTTGAGCGTGCGACTGCATTGTATGATTATTTCAAGGATAAGGCAAAGGTTGCATTCGGTATAGGAACCTTTATCAGTAACGACACTGATGAGGAAGCACTCAACATAGTTATGAAGACCACCAAGTGTAACGGCATGGATGTGGCAAAGATTTCCGACGTGGCAGGCAAGGGTATGTGCAAGAATCCGGATTATGTCGATTACCTGAACAGGTGTATTGATTACAGGATGAAGAATGATAAATGATAAATGATGGCATGAGGGGCAAAGATATTTTGCCCCCTTTAATTATGTGATTGAATTGCAAGAAATGTGTAAACAAAACAAAAATAATATAAAATATCAGACAATTTAAAATAAAAATGAAAATTATCAAAAAATATATTGACAAATAGGTGAAATTGGTGTAATCTTAAATCAACAAAAAGAGATACGAAAGGAACAAAAATAAAACACAGGAGGTACAGTCCAATGGGGATTACATAATTTAAGTCAAAGTACTATAAGGATGATTGAACGGAATATTTAAATCTGTAGGGCGAGCCGAAGAGCAGTAATCGCACAGATATATTAGCAAATAAATAATATCGTTGAAAAAGTTCTTGTAGATTAAAAGTGAAAGATAGAATCTCTCATAAGAGTTTACATAGATAATGTAACCAAAAGGAGTGATTTTATGAAGAAGGGTAGAGGTCCATAGCTAAGCTAAAAGAATAAGAATCCTGTCATAAACAGAATCAGATTTATAGCAAAGCAATATGGAAATGCCAAAACAAATTCATATAGCGAAAGCGGAACTTGGAGGTTATACAGTGAAGCTTACGGAACCAATGCTTTAGGAGCCACTTGATGTAAAATGTAGATCAGGTGGCTCCTATTTTGACATTTGCGAATGCATGTGAGGTTTAATAGTTAGATAGAATGACAACGTAAGCCTTTAAGGCTGGGCTATAATTTGATGAAAGCAGGAACGCGGTTTTCAAATACTGTATAGTACATAAACCCGGCATCCTTGAGGATATTTGAAACCTTGTCAAAATCATATGCCACATGCTCCGGTTTGTGGGCATCGGCTCCGACTGTGATTATTTCCCCGCCAAGCTCATGATAGCGCTTTAGCACATCTTCGGTCGGATTTGGGTGGTCAAGCCCGTATTTAAAGCCGGCGGTATTGAGCTCGATGCCTTTTCCCCGGGAGATAATTTCCTTTAATATAGCATCAATTATGTCGGCATACTTTTCATATGAATAGTATTTATTTTTGTCAGGACCGTATCTGACACGTAGTCGATGTGACCGTACACATCAAAATCCGCCCCGCTGTGCAGATTGTCAAGTATGGATTCAAAGTATTCTGTGTAGGCTTCATGCTCTGTCTTGCCTTTGTAAAATTCAGGGTAGTATGGGTCAATGCCGTTTACTACATGGCTTGAGCCGATCACGAGGTCAAACGGATATTTTTTGGTGACCTCATTATTTTTGTCTGTAATATGAGGCTGTAAACCGATTTCAATGCCCCAGTGGATATTTACCGGGCAGCCCTTTTCTTTAAGAACAATTGCAAGTTTTTTGATGCGCTTTTCATATGCTGCTATATCAAGGTCGAAAAGCCCGGGCTCCTCTTTATAGTCATAGTCCAGATGGTCTGTAAAGCAGATGCCGTCCAGCCCTTTGTTGATTGCTGATTTTATCATCAATACCGGGTCGGCATCGCTGTCACCCGAAAACATGCAGTGCATGTGCTGATCCCACATATAAATACCTCCGTAAAACTGATGTATTGTTGTTAAAAAACTTTATAAGTTACATGATTTATAATTGTCTGCTGCTGGCTGCCGGAAAGTGCGAATTACAGCAATTAATTAAGTGTAGCCGAGATTATAATAAAGTGCAATATCTAAAAAGAAAAATTGTGAAGAATGATAAAAAATGTGTGTAAATGAAAATATTTAGTGAAAATTTTAACAAACGCAAATAAAGTACTTGAACCTTTGAGAATTATTCGCTATAATAAAAGCATCTTAGGGCATGTCCCTAAAAATACTTTTTACAATTCTAGGAGGAATTAAAATGGCAGTAAGAGTAGCAATCAACGGATTTGGTCGTATCGGACGTCTTGCTTTCAGACAGATGTTTGGAGCTGAGGGATACGAGGTAGTAGCTATCAACGACTTAACAAGCCCAAAAATGTTAGCACACTTATTAAAGTATGATTCATCACAGGGTAAATACGAGCATGCAGATGAGGTTTCTGCAAGCGATGATTCTATCACAGTTTGTGGTAAGGAAATCAAAATTTACGCATTCCCAGATGCAAACAATTGCCCATGGGGAGAGTTAAAGGTTGACGTTGTACTTGAGTGCTCTGGATTCTATACATCAAAAGAGAAGGCTCAGGCTCATATCAATGCTGGAGCTCGTAAGGTAGTTATCTCTGCACCAGCAGGAAATGACCTTCCTACAATCGTTTACAATACAAACCATGAGACACTTAAGGCTTCTGATACAATCATCTCAGCAGCTTCTTGTACAACAAACTGCTTAGCACCAATGGCAGATGCACTTAACAAGTATGCTCCAATCCAGTCTGGTATCATGGTAACAATCCATGCTTACACAGGAGATCAGATGACTCTTGACGGACCACAGAGAAAGGGAGACCTTCGTCGTTCACGTGCAGCAGCAGTTAATATCGTTCCTAACTCAACAGGAGCAGCTAAGGCAATTGGCCTTGTTATCCCAGAGTTAAACGGAAAGTTAATCGGATCTGCACAGCGTGTTCCTACACCAACAGGATCTACAACAATCCTTACAGCAGTTGTTAAGAAAGCAGGCGTTACAAAAGAGGATATCAACGCAGCTATGAAGGCAGCAGCTAACGAGTCATTCGGTTACAACGAGGATGAGATCGTATCTTCAGATATCGTTGGAATGAGATTTGGTTCATTATTCGATGCAACACAGACAATGGTTAACCAGGTTTCTGACGATCTGTACGAGGTACAGGTTGTTTCTTGGTATGATAACGAGAACAGCTACACATCTCAGATGGTTCGTACAATCAAGTACTTCTCAGAGTTAGCTTAATTCTTGTACCCACAAGAACAGTATATCTCAAGACTACTCAAGGGGCGCGGTCTTAATTGAACCGCGCCTCTTTTTTAAAACATGGCTATTTCTTTTGAATATCTGTGAATTGTAGAATTAATTATATTTTTTAATATGCACAATATGGCATGGCCACATGGCTTATGCTTTGAAATAAGGGAGGACATATTATGTCATTAAACAAGAAATCAATTGATGATATCAACGTAAAAGGCAAGAGAGTTCTCGTTAGATGTGACTTCAACGTACCACTTAAGGACGGAAAAATCACAGATGAGAACCGTATCAACGGAGCTCTTCCAACAATCCAGAAATTAATCAAGGACGGTGGAAAGGTTATCCTTTGCTCACACCTTGGAAAAGTTAAAAACGGACCAAACGAGGGTGAGTCACTTGCTCCTGTAGCTGCAGCTCTTGAGGCTAAGCTTGGACAGAAGGTTACATTTGTAGCTGACTACAACGTAACAGGAGAGGCTGCAACAAAGGCTGTTTCAGAGATGAAAGAGGGAGATGTAGTTCTTCTTCAGAATACACGTTTCAGAGGCAAAGAGGAGACAAAGCCACAGGAAGCCGGAGATGCATTCGCAAAAGAGCTTGCTGACCTTGCTGATGTATATGTATGTGACGCTTTCGGTTCTGCTCATAGAGCACATGCTTCTGTAGCAGGCGTTACAAAGTTCATCACAGCTAAGGGTGGAGAGAATGTTGTTGGATACCTTATGCAGAAGGAAATCGACTTCCTTGGCAAGGCAGTAGAGAATCCTGTACGTCCTTTCGTAGCTATTCTTGGTGGAGCTAAAGTAGCTGACAAGCTCAATGTTATCGACAATCTTCTCGAGAAGGCTGATACACTTATCATCGGTGGTGGAATGGCATACACATTCCTTAAAGCACAGGGCTATGAGATTGGTATCTCAATGCTTGATGAGACAAAGATTGATTACTGTAAAGAGATGCTTGCAAAAGCAGAGAAACTTGGAAAGAAGATTCTTCTCCCTGTTGATGCAGTTACAATCAAGGATTTCCCAAATCCAATCGATGCTCCTGTAGAGACAGAGACATATGATTATGACAAGATGCCTGCAGACCGTGAGGGCTGTGATATCGGACCTAAGACACGCAAGCTTTTCGCTGACGCTGTTGCATCAGCTAAAACTGTTGTATGGAACGGACCAATGGGTGTATTTGAGAACCCAACACTTGCAGCAGGTACACTTGCAGTAGCAGAGGCACTTGCTAAATCAGATGCTATCACAATCATCGGTGGTGGAGATTCAGCTGCAGCAGTTAACCAGATGGGACTTGGCAACAAGATGAGCCACATCTCAACAGGTGGCGGTGCTTCCCTTGAGTTCCTTGAGGGCAAGGAGCTTCCTGGCGTAGCTTGTGCTGATGATAAATAAGCCGAAAGCAGCTTAATGAAATCAACCGCAGGCAAAAAATATTTGTATATAAATACAAGGAGATATAAAATGGCAAGAAAGAAAATTGTAGCCGGCAACTGGAAGATGAACATGACTCCAAGCCAGGCTGTTAAATTAGTAGAAGAGTTAAAACCACTCGTAGTTTCAGATGATGTTGAAGTTGTTTACTGTGTACCTGCAATCGACATCGTACCTGTTGTAGAAGCATTAAAGGGTACAAATGTTGCTGTTGGAGCAGAGAATATGTACTTCGAGGAGAAGGGTGCTTACACAGGAGAAATCTCAGCAGAGATGCTTCTTGATGCAGGTGTTAAGTATGTTATCATCGGACATTCAGAGAGAAGAGATTACTTCAAAGAGGATGACGCACTTCTCAACAAGAAGGTAAAGAAGGCTATCGAGGCTGGACTTACACCAATCCTTTGCTGTGGTGAGACACTTGAGCAGAGAGAGAGCGGTGTTACACTTGACTGGATCAGACTTCAGATTAAGTCAGATCTCGCAGGTGTTGCTGCATCAGATGTTGCAAACATGGTTATCGCTTACGAGCCAATCTGGGCAATCGGAACAGGAAAGACAGCTACTTCTGACCAGGCTCAGGAGGTTTGCGGTGCAATCCGTGAGTGTGTAGCAGAGATTTATGATCAGGCTACAGCAGATTCAGTTCGTATCCAGTACGGCGGATCTGTAAATGCAGGAAATGCAGCAGAGCTTTTTGCAAAGCCTGACATCGACGGTGGATTAGTTGGTGGCGCTTCACTCAAGGCTGATTTTGGAAAGATCGTAAACTACAAGTAATTATTAAATCATAATTTAATATTTGATTTGACAATCACAATAACTAAATGTCACTAAATTCACCAGCTTAGCTGCATTTAGTGGCATTTATTATGTAATGAAATTTTTTGTGAGCTTGCATATGTCACTGTGATAGAGCATTTTGCAAGCCTCATATGAAGAATAGAGGAAATATAAATGAGTAAGAAACCGGTAGTATTAATGGTACTTGATGGTTACGGCTTAAGTGACCACAAAGAGGGAAATGCCATAGCTATGGCAAATACCCCTGTTATGGATAAATTGATGGCAGAGTGTCCTTTTGTAAAGGGCGCAGCTTCAGGTCTTGCAGTTGGACTTCCTGACGGACAGATGGGAAACTCTGAGGTAGGACATATGAATATCGGCGCAGGCCGTATCATATATCAGGATCTTACAAGAATCACAAAGGCAATTGCTGATGGTGATTTCTTCAAGAACAAGGTATTAATTTCTGCAATCGAAAACTGCAAGAAGAATGACTCTGATCTGCATCTTTGGGGACTTCTTTCAGATGGTGGAGTTCACAGCCATATCGAGCATCTTTACGGACTTCTTGAGCTTTGCAAGAAAGAGAATTTTGACAGAGTATATGTACACGCCTTCCTTGATGGTCGTGATACACCTCCTGCATCAGGCAAGGACTATATCGAGCAGCTTCTCGCCAAGATGAAGGAAATCGGTGTAGGAAAGATTGCATCTCTTTCAGGACGTTACTATGCAATGGACAGAGATAACAACTGGGATCGTGTGCAGAAGGCTTATGATTCACTCACTAAGGGTGAAGGCGTAAAAGCTACATGCCCTGTAAAGGCTATGGAGGAGTCATACGCAAATGACGTTACAGATGAGTTCGTGCTTCCTACAGTTATCACAAACGAGGATGGCACACCGGTATCTGTTGTAAAGGACAATGATTCTGTTATCTTCTTCAACTTCCGTCCGGACCGTGCTCGTGAGATGACAAGAGCATTTTGCGATGATAAGTTTACTGGCTTTGAGCGCCCATTCCTTAAGACAACATTTGTATGCTTCAAGGATTATGACGAGTCAATTCCTAACAAGCTTATCGCTTTTGAGAAGGAAGAAATCAAGAATACATTTGGTGAGTATCTTGCAGCAAATGGCAAGAAACAGCTTCGTCTCGCAGAGACAGAGAAGTATGCACACGTAACCTTCTTCTTCAACGGTGGAGTAGAGGAGCCGAATATTGATGAGGCACGTCTTCTTGTAAACAGTCCTAAGGACGTTGCAACATATGACTTAAAGCCTGAGATGAGCGCTCCTGAGGTTGGAATGGATCTTGTTGAGGCTATCAAGTCAGATAAGTATGATGTTATTATCATCAACTTTGCTAACCCTGACATGGTTGGACATACAGGTGTGATTCCGGCTGCTGTAAAGGCTGTTGAGAGAGTTGATTCACTCGTAGGTGATGCAGTCCAGGCAATCAAGGATGTGGATGGAGTATTATTCATCTGTGCTGACCACGGAAACGCAGAGAAGATGATTGATTATGAGACAGGAAAACCTCATACAGCTCATACAACCAATCCTGTTCCTTTCATTCTTGTAAACGCTGACCCTTCTTACAAGCTTCGTGAGGGCGGATGTCTTGCAGATATCGCTCCAACACTGCTTGAGATTATGGGACTTCCACAGCCAAAAGAGATGACAGGAAAGTCACTTATCGTTAAATAAAATCTGTATTATATAGGCTCCGGCGCAGACAAAGGGTTTGAACCGGAGCTTTTGTTTTGATATATTAAAGATATAATAATAAATATAAGAATTACTTATAAATGGTGTAAAATTATTTAAAAAAACTTATAATATACGTTGACTTTACAAATTAAGCTGGTATATAATTTAAAAGTAGCATTTGATTTGTAAAATAAATTACACATAAGATGGAGGACAATCATGCAGGAATTTAAACCATTCAAAGAAGGAAAAGTAAGAGAAGTATATGATAACGGGGACAGCCTTATTATGGTCGCAACAGATCGTATTTCCGCTTTTGACCATATTTTAAAGAATAAAATTACAGACAAGGGAGCCATCCTCACACAGATGTCTAAGTTCTGGTTTGAATTCACAAAGGATGTTGTTCCTAACCATATGATTTCAGTAGACGCAAAGGATATGCCGGAGTTCTTCGGTCAGGACAGGTTCAACGGAAACAGCATGCTCTGCAAGAAGCTTGAGATGCTTCCAATCGAGTGTATAGTTCGTGGATATATCACAGGAAGCGGCTGGGCAAGCTACCAGGAGAACGGTACAGTCTGCGGAATCAGACTTCCGGAGGGACTTGTTGAGTCTGATAAGCTCCCTGAGCCTATTTATACACCATCTACCAAGGCTGATCTTGGAGATCATGATGAGAATATCTCATTCGAAAAATCAGTAGAAGTATTAGAGAAGATTTATCCTGAGAAGGGAAGAGAGTACGCAGAGAAAATTCGCGATTATACAATTGCTCTCTACAAGAAATGTGCAGAGTATGCTCTTACAAAGGGCATCATCATCGCAGATACCAAGTTTGAGTTTGGATTAAATGAGCAGGGTGAGGTAGTGCTTGCCGATGAGATGCTCACACCTGACAGCTCACGCTTCTGGCCACTTGATGGATATAAGCCTGGACAGGGACAGCCTTCATTTGACAAGCAGTATGTAAGAGACTGGCTCAAGGCAAATCCGGACAATGACCTTCTTTTACCTGATGAGGTTGTTGTGAAGACTGTAGAGAAATATAAAGAGGCATTTGAGCTTCTTACAGGAAGCAAATTCAGCCGCTAATATATTATTTATTCCGCGTTACTATTTCGCAATTATAAACGGAGATATTATGAACCAGGACAATAACATAAATCAGTATATAAATACTTGTATAGATACAAAAAGTCATACCGGTACAAAATTAGAAAGGTGTTCTGATATTGACGAGCATAACCATGTATTTGATGAGCTTCATGAGGAGTGTGGTGTGTTCGGCATGTATGATTTTGATGGAGGAAATGTCGCATCCACTATCTATTATGGCCTTTTTGCGCTTCAGCACAGAGGACAGGAAAGCTGTGGTATTGCAGTGAGTGATACACACGGACCAAAGGGAAAGGTGACCACACACAAGGTATGGGCCTTGTAAATGAGGTATTTACTCCTGATATCTTAGAGCCTATGAAGGGTGATATCGGAGTGGGACATGTGCGCTATTCAACAGCAGGCTCATCAACACGTGAGAATGCACAGCCTCTCGTATTAAATTATGTCAAGGGCACACTTGCCATGGCACACAACGGAAACCTCATTAACGCAAAGGAACTTCGCAAGGAGCTTGAGTATACAGGAGCAATTTTCCAGACCACAATCGACTCTGAGGTTATAGCTTATCATATCGCCAGAGAGCGTCTTAACTCAAAAACAGCGGAGGAGGCGGTCAGACGTGCCTGCCAGAAGCTTAAGGGAGCCTACGCACTTGTGGTTGAGAGCCCGAGAAAGCTTATTGCAGCCAGAGACCCATTTGGTTTTAAGCCTCTTTGCATCGGAAAGAGAGACAATGCATATATCGTTACATCTGAGACTTGTGCGCTTGATACAATCGGTGCAGAGTTTGTCAGGGATGTAGAGCCGGGAGAGGTTATAACCATCACTCCTGAAAAGGGCATTGAGTCTGATATGACTATGGCACTTGCCCCTGAAAAACAGGCCAGATGCGTGTTTGAATACATTTATTTCGCAAGACCTGACAGCCATATTGACGGAGTAAGCGTGTATGGCAGCCGTATCAAGGCTGGTAGATTCCTTGCAATTGATTCACCGGTTGAGGCTGATATCGTGACAGGAGTACCGGAATCAGGAAATGCCGCTGCTCTTGGTTATTCACTTGAGTCAGGCATTCCGTATGGCACAGCATTTGTCAAGAACGGTTATGTCGGCAGGACATTTATCAAGCCTAAGCAGTCAAGCCGTGAATCAAGCGTGCAGATAAAGCTCAATGTATTAAAGGAGGCTGTTAAGGGCAAGAGAGTTGTTATGATTGATGATTCAATTGTACGAGGAACAACCTCAGACAGAATAGTGCGTATGTTAAGAGAGGCGGGTGCCACAGAGGTGCATGTGCGCATCAGTTCACCGCCATTCTTATGGCCTTGCTATTTCGGTACAGATATTCCTGCAAGAGAGCAGCTTATCGCTTACAACAGGACTATTGAGGATATCAGACAGATTATAGGTGCAGATTCTTTAGGCTACCTTGGAATTGACAGACTTCATGAGATGGTAGAGGGACTGCCAATCTGCATGGGCTGTTTCACAGGAAAATATCCGATGGAGCCACCGAAGGATGATATCAGAGGCGAGTATTTTGATAAAGAAATAGACCTCGAGAGAAAAATGCTTAATCGCTAATAAAGGAGAGAATATGAGTACAGACAGATACACAAGTCCTCTTTCTGAGCGCTATGCCAGCAAAGAGATGCAGTATATTTTTTCGCAGGATATGAAATTTACCACTTGGAGAAAGCTCTGGATTGCTCTTGCAGAGACTGAGATGGAGCTTGGGCTTTCACAGGATGGCAAGCCGGTTATCACACAGGAACAGATTGATGAATTAAAGGCACATGTGGATGACATCAATTATGATGTGGCAAAGGAGCGTGAGAAGCTTGTGCGTCACGATGTAATGAGCCATGTCTATGCATATGGACAGCAGTGCCCTAAGGCAGCAGGAATTATACATCTTGGAGCAACCTCATGCTATGTAGGTGACAATACAGATATCATCATCATGAATGAAGCATTAAAGCTCGTTCACAAAAAGCTTATAAGTGTTATTGCAGAGCTTGCAAACTTTGCTGATAAGTATAAGAATCAGCCAACTCTTGCATTTACACATTTCCAGCCGGCACAGCCGACAACAGTTGGAAAGCGTGCCACACTGTGGCTGAATGAGTTTATGCTGGATCTCGAGGATTTAGAGTATGTGCAGGGCACATTAAAGCTCCTTGGCTCTAAGGGCACTACAGGAACACAGGCCAGCTTCCTTGAGCTCTTCGACGGAGACAATGAGACAATAGACAAGATTGATCCGATGATCGCAAAGAAGATGGGCTTTAAGGATTGTTATCCGGTGTCTGGCCAGACATATTCCCGTAAGGTAGATACGAGAGTAGTGAATGTGCTCGCAGGCATCGCTGCATCAGCCACAAAGATGTCAAACGATATCAGACTGCTCCAGCATCTTAAGGAAGTAGAGGAGCCGTTTGAGAAGAATCAGATAGGTTCATCAGCCATGGCATACAAGAGAAATCCTATGAGAAGTGAGAGAATAGCATCTCTTTCAAGATATGTTCTTGCAGATGTAATGAATCCTGCAATTACTTCAGCTACTCAGTGGTTTGAGAGAACACTTGATGATTCTGCAAACAAGCGTCTTTCAATACCTGAGGGCTTCCTTGCAATAGACGGAATCCTTGACCTCTGCCTCAATGTGGTGGATGGACTGGTAGTATATCCAAAGGTTATTGAAAAGCACTTTATGGCAGAGATACCATTCATGGCAACAGAGAACATCATGATGGATGCTGTAAAGAACGGTGGAAATCGTCAGGAGCTCCATGAGAAGATCAGACAGCTCTCAATGCAGGCCGGAAAGACAGTCAAGGAAGAGGGAAAAGAAAATAACCTCGTAGACTTAATCGCTGCAGACCCTGCATTTGGACTGACAAAGGCTGATATCGAAAAGAACCTTAAGCCTGAGCTTTATGTGGGACGTGCACCTCGTCAGGTAGAAGTATATCTGCGTGATGTAGTTAATCCGGTGCTTGAAGCACATAAGGATGAGAGTGGAGTAAAGGCAGAGATTAACGTATAATATCGAAAGTATAGATAACGTTAATTTGCTTGTATTAACATATTTATCTAAATGAAAAGCCCCGGCATATAAACCTGTTTCATGGTTTATATGCCGGGGTTTTATATATCCGTCAAGTATGAAGTTAGTTTAAATTAATTCTCTTTGACATCATCTCAGGATTGGTGGCCTCACTGATTGCCACCTGCTTGCTGATTACACCGGCCTTGTACAGATTTAAGATACTTGTATCCATTGCAATCATATTCTCAGCTGCAGAGGTGTAGATGATACCGTCAATCTGATGGACCTTGCCTTCACGGATTAAGTTCCTTATTGCAGGCGTGAGTACCATGATTTCAAAAGCAGGTACCATCTCACCGTTTGTGGCAGGTAAAAGCTTCTGGCAGACGACAGCCTGCAGCACAGATGCAAGCTGGATGGCTATCTGGTGCTGCTGGGAAGCAGGAAACGCATCGATTATTCGGTCAATGGTATTTGCGGCACCAATTGTGTGAAGTGATGAAAATATGAGATGACCGGTTTCAGCCGCTGTGACAGCTGTATTGATGGTCTCATAGTCTCGCATCTCTCCAAGCAATATGACGTCAGGACTCTGGCGGAGTGCGGCGCGAAGTGCAGTGAGATAGCTTTCTGTATCTGTGTTGATTTCACGCTGTGACACAATACATTTGTCATGACGATGTAAAAACTCAAGCGGATCCTCAAGAGTGATAATATGCTCTTCCTTCTCATGGTTGATCTGATCAATAATACATGCTAGTGTGGTAGATTTACCGCTTCCGGCTGGGCCGGTAACCAGCACCATGCCGTTGTTTGTTTCCGCAAGCTCCATAACAGAGTCCGGTATATGTAAATCGCTTGGTTTTGGCAGTGTGAATGAGATAACACGGATGACAGCAGAGTAAGAGCACGCTGCTTGAAAGTGCTCACTCTGTAACGTGATACTCCCGGTATAGCGAAGGAGAAGTCATCATCTCCGGTTTCCTCGAATTTTGAAATATCTCTCTCTGCAAGAGCATAGATTGATGTGACAAATTCAAAGGTTTCTTTTGGAATCATTCTGATTTCATTAAGGCACTCCATCATTCCCTTTGATTTGTATGTGAGAGGGCGCCGGCCACTATGAAAATATCCGATGCTCCGTTGTCAGTTGCTTCCTTTAATATCTTTTTAACATCCATTTTAGTTTCCTCCAATTAAGTTTAGTGTATCATTTTCCTCTAAAGCTGTGTCTGTATTGAGCTTCCATTGTTTTATTTTATAAAAAGCATCCTGCCTGTGGACAGGATAGTTGATATCAAGCTTTACAGTGAGAGTCTGCGTATCGCTTACAGTACAGGTGATGGTATAGGTCAGACCGGTAACCTTGCCGTTTGATTCATTTTCAGCGAGGTTTTTATTTATGGCAGTATCGTTGTCTGATAGAGCAGTCTTTATGGCCTCATAGTATGCTGCTTTATCAGGACTGCATCGTAGGCGGATGCAAGAATAGCATCAATCTGTGATATCTCATCCCATACCTTTTCACATGCACGGTAATACGAGCTGTTGTTATCAGCAACGCGTTTGCTCAGCTTATAGTCAGAGTTTGCTGTGACAAAGGCGATGCCGAGAACGTGACAATGCATATCATGGAAAAGGTAAGCAGGATGGTGGAAAAACCGAAATTTGAAACTCTCTTCTTTTTTTCATGGGGTGCTCACCGTCCTTCCATCAGAGGAAAGTGCAGTATAGCTGCACGCAGTAATGCTGTATACACAGTGGCTGTCTGCTGCTATAAACTCTATGTCAGCCTTTTGTACTCCGTAGGCATCCTGCCCAAGCCTGCTTACAATAATCTTGTATGCGGCATCAGCCTTATCACATGGATGATAGCTTTTGTCAAGATAAATGAATAGCTTTTCATCTGCACAGATGGAGCCGTCAAAGAGCGATGATACGGCGTTTAAATCGCCATGCTCCTGTTCGTATGCGCTTGCTGCATTGCTGCATGCATTAACAGCCTCATGCAGCACCTGAGTTTCTTCTGTCAGCTTGTGGGTCTTTATGAAGAAAAGCAGTCCCACAATCAAAAGAACTGAAAAAAGCAGCAGATTAATGGTAATCTCAAGCAGGAATATTCTGTTTTTCGATTGTTTAAGCTTTGTTGAAATCATGGTTTATTCCTTGTGGTATGTAAGTTTGTGTGGCATCGAGTGGCATATCAGGGAGCGGTGTACTTGATATTTCTGCATTTATTGTCGGACGATGATTAGTCGGAATTGACGGAGCAGTAGGTATCGGTAGTGCCACCGGATGTATCGGTGATAGTTACGGTAATCATTTTGTCGGTGGTTTCTGTCATGTCAAGTCCTCCGATTTCGACAATCCTTTGTCCGCTGTCCAGACTGTATGAGGAACCATCCTGTACATAGAGCTCTCTTAGAGAACCGCCATAATAGTATATGAAGGTATTATACACGATGTCATTTATTGTGTTTTTCAGACATAGAGCCTTTGTGCCATTTATTGTTTCTACACTGATTGCAGCGTCAGAATCATTCTGTCTGACTTTTTCGCGCAGATAAGATGTGACAGTGCGTACTTCGTAGTTGTAATTCATGGCATTGGCAGTGGACTTGTATTGCTTTACGCCAATTAGTACGAGGATAAAAGCAGTCAGCGCAAAAAGAAAAAACAGCAGCATCACAAAAAAACTGTCAGCCTGATGTGATCTTGGTTTTAGCTTGAACATGGGTTATTTCCTCTCTATTATTGTCACATCGGGACGCAGATTGGAGCCGATGTATTGATAGTCTATGTAATAATAGTCGCTGTTGTATGTGAGACCATAGTGGTCTGTTAGATAATTTATGTCCGGAGGGTATGTTCCCTCAAGAGCATAGCACTGTGTGATACTTCGTGTGAGGGCGCGTTCCAGCGTGCTCTTGCTTCTTTTGGTATTGTCATCTGACAAGCTTGAAGAGAAAGCACCAAACAAAACGGTACATGCGGCTAAAAGCATAATTGGTATGAATTTCCATATGGTTGATTTCTTTTTCTGAACAAAAAACAGCATGCTGTGCCTCCGTAAGCTATCCTATGCTTGAGATAATTCCAAGCAGTGGGAGTAAAAATGATACAAGTATGAAGCCAATGAATATACAAAGCAGGATAACCATGGCAGGTTCGATCACTGATATGAATCGTGACAGCTTTGCATCTGTGTCATCCTCGCAGGATGTACATATATGTTGCATGACATCGTCCATAGATCCGGTTTTGCTGCCGATTGCAATCCAGCTTGAGTACATCTTTGAAAAAATATTGGAGTGCAGCAGTGCCTCCGAAAATGTCTCGCCGTTAGATATATTTTTACGGCAGTCATTTATTTTAGAATTAAGGACAGGATTGTTTACGAGAGCCTGTGCCAGATCAAGACCACGGTCTGTGTCAAGTCCGCTTGAGAGTGCTAAAAACATGCAGTTTGCAAAGCGGCTGGATGCGATTGACATGGAAAGAGCAGTTTTCATAAGGAGCCTTTTTCCGAAGCGTGTCTTAAAAAATATAAAAAGAAACAGTGCGGCAAAGAGCATGAAAGCTATAATGATAAGCAGATATCTATTGATGTATTCACTGAGCTTCATGAGCACGGCAGCGGTGCCGGTAAGCTCACTTCCAAGCTCTGCATATATCTGTGAGAATACAGGTAAAACCTTGGCAATCATAACGACAATAACGGCAATCATCACTGCAGAAAGCACGAGAGGATAGGCAACGGCACTTTTAATGCCTGAAGCTATTTCGTCTTCGCGGTCATAGTACTTTGAGAGTGAGTTTAAGACCTCTTCAAGACGGCCGGTTTCTTCACCCAGCTGTATCATATTAATCATATATTTTGGAAAGTATCCTGTATCTTTAAGTGCACTGTGAAGCGTTGCACCAAGCTCCATTGGCTTATATATCTGCTCAAGCAGATCACGTGTCTGCTTATCAGGTGCTTCATCACATAATATGGAAACACCATAGTATGTAGGAAGCCCGGCTGCTATGATAAGAGAAATCTGCTGACAGAAGGCAGAAAGCTCTGCATTGCTTAAAATCTTGGATTTTCTAGACATTTATGTCCTCCTAATAGACGTATTTGGTAATGTAATCACTTTTTTGTGCTATGAACTTCTTTGGCGAATCACTGGTAGATGCAAATGTTGGATCCAGCATGTTCCATGAGGTACCATCAAACTCGATGATGCCGTTTATCCAGCCCTTGTCCTTTATATAAGTACTGATCCAGGCATGATATTCTTCACCGGCATATCCTACCTCTAAACGTGTGGGAATAGCCTGAGTCCTTAGCATAGTGGCCATGACTGCCGCATAGTCAAAGCATATACCGGTATTTTCGGTAAAGACCTTGTCCACATCAGGCAGATAGCCGCTTTTGACATTTTTAGCCTTGTCATAGTCGTATTTGAAGTTTGAAATGATATAATTGTATACACTTTCCACGACCTCAGTATCGCTGCTGCAGTAGTACGCCAGTGAGCTGCCTTCCTTCACAGCCAGAGAATCGGCAGTGAAATTTACATACTGGTTAGGGTACAGATACGGTCCGAATTCATCGGTGATGGAGACAGAAATCACCTGCGACAGCACGGTGGCATATTGTGTCCCCTCAACATTTTCAAACACAGTTACAGTATACGAACCACTTGAAGCAACCAGAGGAAACACTTCATTTCCTCCATGCAGATCAAAGGTGTACGTGACACTGTCAGGCCCGGTTATCTGAAGCTTGACCTTTTGATTGGAACCGTGATAATCAACTATGATATAGCCGCTGCCGCTGTTTGAAGCATCGATACTGGCTACATCACATGTATAGGTTTGTGTGCCGTCGGCAGTTGGGGTAAGCACCTTTGGAGCAGAGTCCCAGGTGCCCTTTTCAGTAGAAGTATGGGAAAGAGGCTCCTTGGATACACTGTCATTTTTGGAATTACCGCATGCACCAAGCAAAAGGCATGATAATAATATGAGTGGAAGTGCTTTTTTATACAGTATGCACTTCATAAAAATCTCCTAAATATAAAGTTGTTTCTTTTTTAATTATATTATAATGTATTTTCTTGTAAAATAAAATGGAAAAATGTATAATATTAAAAAATGGTTTAGATTATCAAAAGAAGAGAGTAAAAAGAAAGGATACTAATGATGAAAAAATTTTTTAATGAATTCAAAAAGTTTATCAGCAGAGGAAAGTGAAAAATAGAGATACATTTATTGCGTGAAACTAATAAAATCCATTGCATAAAGTGTGAAAATCTGTTACATACAGTATAAAACTCTTGACTGTGCAATAAAAACGTAGTATATTAGTTCTGTTATTTAGAATTGAAATTAGGAGGTCTTATCGTGGCAACTTTAAAAATTGTTTTATCGGTATTATTTATAATCGTCAGTGTAGTAATTACTATAGTTATTCTTTTCCAGGAGGGTAAGTCAGCAGGACTTGGCACTATCGCCGGAGTTGCTGATACATATTGGGGCAAGAACAAGGGACGTTCAAAGGAAGGACGTCTGGTTAAGGCGACCATTGTATGTGTTGTTCTTTTCTTTATTATTTCAATTGCTTTAAATATGGGAATATGGTAAATACTTAGACTGTCGAGAAATCGGCAGTCTTTTTTATTGAATCAACATCCATATGATGAAAATGCCGCTAGTACAAATTTTTAAGACCTATGCATTTGATTTGAAATCAGACATCCATATGGTGCAACGAAAAAGGAGAGATAATGAGTAATATAGATAAATATGAAACACGAAAAAAGATGGTCTATGACTTTATGTGTGATGACATGTATGTTCCGATGAAAATCAAGGAACTTTGCATAGTACTCGGAGTAAAAAAAGAGGACAGACCACAGCTTGAACAGATTCTTTTGGATTTGCAGGCAGAGGGAAGGATAACACTCTCAAAGCGCGGGAAATACTCAAAGTCGGAAATTAAAAAGACGGTCGGCGTATTCACAGCGCATCAAAGGGGATTTGGCTTTGTCACTGTGGAGGGAGAGCCTGATGATATTTTTATCCCTGCAGAGTATGTAAATGGTGCGATGCACATGGACACTGTTGAGATTACAATCTCACCTGTTACAACAGGACGCCGCAAGGAGGGCAAGGTTGTTTCCGTCATAGAGCGAGGCATGAAGCAGGTGGTCTGCACCTATGAGGCAAGTGAAAATTTTGGTTTTGCTGTGCCCGACAATACCAGATTTGGCACAGATATTTTCATACCAAAGGAACGCTCAAAGGTGCTATGTCGGGCCATAAGGTAGTGGTTGAAATCACAAGCTATGGTAAAAAGGGCAAAAAGCCGGAGGGCAAGGTTGTTGAAATAATCGGACATATAGATGACCCGGGTACGGATATTCTTTCTATAGTAAAGGCTTATGATCTACCGGTGGATTTTTCGGAGAAAATCATGCATCAGGTGCAGAATGTGGCAAAGGATGTGACACCTGCGGATATGGCCGGCAGGATGGATTTGCGCGATTGGATGATGGTCACGATAGACGGAGAGGATGCAAAGGATCTTGATGATGCCGTGTCTTTATACATGGATGGCGACAATTATGTACTTGGAGTACACATAGCAGATGTGTCGAATTATGTGCAGGAGCACAGTGCCCTTGATGTGGAGGCACTTAAGAGAGGAACATCGGTTTATCTTGTAGACAGAGTAATTCCGATGCTTCCAAGAGAGCTTTCAAATGGCATATGCTCCTTGAATGAGGGATGTGACAGGCTGGCTCTTTCATGCATTATGACAATAAATAAAAAAGGTGAAGTCATTGATCATAAGATTGCTGAGACAGTCATAAAGACAAACCGCAGGATGACATACACAAATGTAAAAAAGATTCTTGCAGATAAGGATGCCGCTGTGATTGAAGAATATAAGGAGCTTGTGCCTATGTTTGAAAAAATGGCAGAGCTTGCAGCAATTCTTCGTAAAAAGAGAATGAAACGAGGTTCTATAGACTTTGACTTTCCGGAGACTAAAGTCGTGCTCGATGAAGATGGGCATCCGATAGATATAAAGCCGTATGACAGAAATGTGGCAACAAAGCTCATTGAGGATTTTATGCTTATAGCAAATGAAACTGTGGCTGAGGATTATTTCTGGCAGGAAATACCTTTTGTATACAGAACACATGACAAGCCGGACTCAGAAAAATCGCAAAGCTTTCCACATTTATCAATAATTTTGGCTATACGCTTCATATTGGAGCTGATGAGGTACACCCAAAGGAGCTTCAGAAGCTTTTGATGAAGGTGGATGGCACAGATGAAGAATCCCTGATAAGCAGACTGACACTGCGCTCTATGAAGCAGGCGAGGTATACAACAGCATGTACAGGACATTTTGGACTGGCGGCAAATTATTATTGTCACTTTACATCACCAATCCGCAGATATCCTGATTTGCAGATACACCGGATCATCAAGGAAAATATTCGCGGCAGGATGAATGATAACCGCAGGGAGCACTATGAGTCTATACTCGATGCTGTTGCAAAGCAGGCAAGTGAGACCGAACGACGTGCAGAAGAGGCAGAGCGTGAAACAGTCAAGCTTAAAAAATGTGAATACATGTCAAATCATATTGGAGAATGTTTTGAAGGAGTTATATCAGGTGTCACGGAGTGGGGCTTTTTCGTGGAGCTTTCAAATACAGTTGAGGGACTTGTGCGCGTGACAGACCTGACAGACGATTTCTATGAGTTTTACGAGGATACCTATGAGCTAGCCGGTTCAGCCACCAATAAGAGATACAAGCTTGGACAAAAAATCAAGGTTGTTGTGGACAGTACTGACAAAATTATGCGTACAATTGATTTTAAACCGGCGGAATAATATGACAATAATGACGAAATCTTTTTATGATTTAAAAATACTTATTTGATTATCTGTTATTTGTCAGTCGTTGTGCGAAAGATTTATTGAAAAAGATGTCATAATATATTATATAGTGTAAATAAAAAGAAATGTGAACCAGCGGGTTACAATAATTTGCTTTTTAGATATTGGCAATTGTAAAAAAATGTGTTAGTATTGTAAAGCAGTTTGAGGAAAGGAGATACCGACATGGCTAAGGAACCAAAGAAATTAATAGCCAACAACAAAAAGGTCTATCACGATTACTTTTTGCTTGAGAAATACGAAGCCGGTATTTCACTTGCAGGAACTGAGGTGAAGTCACTTCGAATGGGAAAGGGCAGCATAAAGGAGTCATTCATCCGTATTGAGAACGGTGAGATTATCCTGTATGGCATGCATATCACACCATATGAGAAGGGAAATATCTTCAACAAGGATCCACTCAGACCTAAAAAGCTTTTGCTCCACAAGAAGGAAATCGAGAAGCTTTCATCAAAGATGAAGGAAAAGGGTTTCACAATTGTGCCGGTGGAGGTATACTTTAAGGGGAGTCTGGTCAAAGTAGAAATAGCACTTGCCAAAGGTAAGAAGCTTTATGATAAGAGAGCAGACATAGCCAAGAAGGATCAAAAGCGAGAGGCGCAGAGAGATTTCAAAATCAGAAATCTTGGTTAGCAAAAAATGAATATGGGCTAGTAAAGGTTTCGACGGGGCCCACAAGGTCCAGTGGACCTTGGCTTTGGGCGGACCGAAGCGGAGCGGAGAACATGGAGCGTAAGCTGCATGTACCCCGCAAAAAAATTGAATATGGGCTAGTAAAGGTTTCGACGGGGTACATGCAGCTGGAGAAGCGAGTCGTATGGCGATGCGTTAAATGGCCAAATTAAAATTAAACGCTGAAGATAATTTAGCATACGCTGCCTAATGGCAGCAGTCTGACCTAGAGCACTCACACTTTAGGACCCAGGCTTCGACTATGTGAGAAACGACGTTGGCAAAGCTTTGAGCCATCGGGCGTATCATGAAGCTACTGAAACCACAAGGTTGTTTGTTATCGTGTGGCAGAGGGAATGTTAAATAATAAACTACACTCGTAGAAGGACAGGGAATTGTATTTCGGACACGGGTTCGACTCCCGTCTAGTCCACTAAAAGGCGGTTTGTGATAAAACCGCCTTTTTCATCATGTCCTCGTCCTTGTCCTTTTGAGCATGCCTGTATACAGACTTGAGCACGTGGTCGGTCTTCCGGCCGCCATGACATAGCTGTCCGTTCCGATTTCCTACAGCAGAAAGTACAGTTAATAAATCATTTAAGGAGTCAGTAAAACTGTTATTTAGGCTATCGAAAACATTGTAAAAACGCGGGATGTATCGTATTTGAAAAAATAATTTCAAAAAAATGTAAAAAAGTGTTGACAAGTATGGAATAGGGTGATATTATATCGGAGTCGCTTCGGTGAGGCAACAAAAACGAAACGGCAAAACAGCATATCGGGGTGTGGCTCAGCTTGGCTAGAGCGCTGGTTTGGGACCAGGAGGTCGCAGGTTCGAATCCTGTCACCCCGACTTGTGAATAATTAAATATGCGGGTGTAGTTCAATGGTAGAACACCAGCCTTCCAAGCTGGATACGTGGGTTCGAGTTCCCATCCACCCGCCTCTCGTGCAGGGGTATCGAAGTGGTCATAACGAGGCGGTCTTGAAAACCGTTTGTCCGCAAGGGCGCGTGGGTTCGAATCCCACCCCCTGCGCTTCATATAGCTATCGCCAAATGGTAAGGCAACGGACTCTGACTCCGTCATTTCAAGGTTCGAATCCTTGTAGCCCTGCTTGATAAAAAACTTAAAAAAGTTGTTGACAAACACTTGAAAGTTTGATATCATATCAATCGTTGTCGCAAGACAATGGACTAAAGGACATTGATAACTGAACAGTGAGAAACCTTGAAAGATTTTGAGAATCAATCAGAACACTTCAATGAAAATTGAAGACCTTTAAAACAGTAAATTCAGAATTATCTGAATGAACGAATTAGCCAAGTTTAACTTGACTGAGATCAACTTTTTAACATGAGAGTTTGATCCTGGCTCAGGATGAACGCTGGCGGCGTGCTTAACACATGCAAGTCGAACGAAGCACTTTATTTGATTTCCTTCGGGACTGATTATTTTGTGACTGAGTGGCGGACGGGTGAGTAACGCGTGGGTAACCTGCCTTGTACAGGGGGATAACAGTTGGAAACGGCTGCTAATACCGCATAAGCGCACGGCATCGCATGATGCAGTGTGAAAAACTCCGGTGGTATAAGATGGACCCGCGTTGGATTAGCTAGTTGGTGAGGTAACGGCCCACCAAGGCGACGATCCATAGCCGACCTGAGAGGGTGACCGGCCACATTGGGACTGAGACACGGCCCAAACTCCTACGGGAGGCAGCAGTGGGGAATATTGCACAATGGGCGAAAGCCTGATGCAGCGACGCCGCGTGAGCGAAGAAGTATTTCGGTATGTAAAGCTCTATCAGCAGGGAAGATAATGACGGTACCTGACTAAGAAGCACCGGCTAAATACGTGCCAGCAGCCGCGGTAATACGTATGGTGCAAGCGTTATCCGGATTTACTGGGTGTAAAGGGAGCGCAGGCGGTGCGGCAAGTCTGATGTGAAAGCCCGGGGCTCAACCCCGGTACTGCATTGGAAACTGTCGTACTAGAGTGTCGGAGGGGTAAGCGGAATTCCTAGTGTAGCGGTGAAATGCGTAGATATTAGGAGGAACACCAGTGGCGAAGGCGGCTTACTGGACGATAACTGACGCTGAGGCTCGAAAGCGTGGGGAGCAAACAGGATTAGATACCCTGGTAGTCCACGCCGTAAACGATGAATACTAGGTGTTGGGAAGCATTGCTTCTCGGTGCCGTCGCAAACGCAGTAAGTATTCCACCTGGGGAGTACGTTCGCAAGAATGAAACTCAAAGGAATTGACGGGGACCCGCACAAGCGGTGGAGCATGTGGTTTAATTCGAAGCAACGCGAAG
>ENA-OQIR01000298-OQIR01000298.1-human-gut-metagenome-genome-assembly--contig:-NODE-298-length-22999-cov-2.821703_pt1 | contig 22999 bp, 30 predicted proteins | sample MGYA00242580_ERZ504745 | MGnify/ENA primary metagenome ERZ504745 (study PRJEB26092, sample SAMD00036214) | human gut metagenome | host: Homo sapiens | study: EMG produced TPA metagenomics assembly of...
GGTCATCGACCGGCCCAGGGCATCGTCACCGTGAACGGCGAACAGGTGCATCTGACTCCTACGGAATTCGATCTGCTGGCCACGCTGGCCCGCCGCCCGAAGTCGGTGCTCACCCGCGAAAAGCTGCTCGAAGAGGTCTGGGACTGGGTCGACGCATCCGGCACCCGCACCGTCGACAGCCACGTCAAGGCGCTGCGCCATAAGCTCGGTGCCGATACCATCCGCACCGTGCATGGCGTGGGCTACGCTTTCGAGCCGCCGACCGCGTGATGGCATCCAAAAAACAACAGCAATCCCGCTTGATGCGATGAACCTCGCGTCAAGCCGGTTGATTTGTTCTCATCTCTGAAGCTGGAACTCAGCGCACTGATCGTTATCGCCACTGCCATCGCGTTTGCCATGTGCTGGTTCCTCCTGAAATTCGGCTGGTCCGGTTGGATCGCCATGCCGCTGACTTTGGTGGTGGCCTTGGGCATCACCTATTTCTTCTCTCGCGGCATCACCGCTCCCCTACGCCAGATGCGCGATGTGGCCGAAGCATGGCGGATGGCGATTACACGGTCCGCGTGGATATCGATCAGGATCGTCATGACGAGTCGGCAAGCTGGCTCGCTCGTTCAACGAGATGGCCGGCGAACTCGAGCATGCCGATAAAATGCGCCGCGACATGATCGCCAATGTGAGCCATGAGCTGCGCACGCCCGTTTCCGCTTTGCAGGCGATGGTCGAGAACATGGCCGACGGCGTCACCGAGCCCACTCCCACCAATCTGGAGAGCATCCTCACCCAAACGCAGCGTCTCTCCGATCTCATCGCCTTCCTACTGGACCTGAGCCGTATGGAGGCCGGTGCGGCGAGTCTGAATATCGAAAAGTTCAACTTCGCCGACTTTCTTGACGAGACCATCGAGCCGTTGGAAATCGCCGATGGTGGCCACGCCCACGACATCCGCGTCACCGTGCCGGCCGACATCACGATGGAAGGCGATCAGGACCGCCTGCGCCAGCTATTCACCAACATCATCGCCAACGCGCTGAAACATTCGGCCGACGGCACCACCGTGCTGGTCGACGCCCACGAGGACGAAAACCAAGGCACCATCGTGACCAATGTGGTGAATTTCGGCTCCCAGATTGCGCCTTCCGACCGTTTGGACATCTTCCGGCGCTTTGTCAAAGGCAAGACGGGTCCCGGCACCGAGTCGGGCGGCACCGGTCTTGGCCTGTCCATCGCGCGCTGGGCGGCCCAATTGCACGGTGGCACCGTCAAAGTGGTCGACGACACGCGAGGTGCCGATTTCGAAATCATCCTGCCTAAATATCACATCGCCGAACGCTGATATTGTCCGACGTCCTACCGTATACTGTATTCGAACAGATGTTCGAATACAGGGTGGGAGGCGCAGCATGACACAGCAATCCGAGTCACAGGCCATGGCGCACGAGGCCACGCTGTTTGTTATGCAGATGGCCGGCGATTCCATGATCAATGCGGGTATTCACAACGGCGATCTGCTGATTGTCGATCGTTCGTTGGCACCAGTCCCCGGAGATGTGGTTGCGGCTGTCATGGACGACGAAATCGCCATCAAGCGGCTGGTTTCACGGGCCGGCATCACCATATTGCACGCCGAGAATCCGCGATACCCCGATTACATGCCGAGCAACGGCGCTTCGCCTGCTATCTGGGGCATCGTCACCGATGTCATTCACCCGTTGATATCGTCATCGGACCGTCGCACCACGGCATCCGCCAATACCAGCACGCCCACCACCTTGGTGCCGGCCTGCTGAAACGCCTGAACGCATTGCCGCACAGTGCACCTGTGGTGACGATATCATCAACGAGAAGCACCGCGTCGCCATTGCCGATGAGATCACGCTTCACCCTGACATGACCGGTGATACGACGGGCACGCTGTGCCGAAGAGACCTGCTGCACGGAGCGTGCTTGGTGGAGGAGCTCAGGGCATTGCATGGTCGCGCATCGACGCCGTACCCACGCAATGCCCCTGCCACCGATTTGGCCAACGGTGCCGTATGGGCACGTCCTCTTCGGCGCATTGACGCCCGCGATGATGGCACCGGAACCACCAATACGCGATGACCCAAGCATGATGATGGTATTGGCGTCTTGTTCAGCAGCGACACCATGATGCGGCCGAACGGGCCGTCAAGCTCGGTATCGTCGTGGTCCTTCCAGTCGAGAATGGCACGACGTACCGCTCCCTGATAAATCGATGCGGACCATATACGGCTCCGCCACCACTGTCTGCATCCCGTTCCCGGCATTGCGCGAACAGGGCCAGCATGCCGCACACAATACCTCATCCGGCGCGTCACACCCAGCGCAGCCGCGTGGAAACAGCAGATTGCAGACCTGTGCCCACATCGCATGCCACCACTTGTATACGCTCGGCCCGTCCATAACGCGTCACTATCGAGCTGGAGTATCGAATCGCGCAAGCAGTGCATCCAGCAGTTGTACCGTATCTTGCGGATTCTCAACACGAACACCGATCGCACCGGCCTCAACCGCGGGATAGTCATTACCCGTAGCGTCATGCGATCACCCACGAACACCATTTCATCGGCCGTATGCCAAGTGTCTGCGTCAGCTTGCGCACGGCATAGGCCTTATCGATGCCGCATTCGCTGACATCCACACTGGTGTATCCGCCGGCCCTGACCCGCATATGCGGCAGATCGGCCTTGACCGCTTCGACCAGCGCCTGTTTCTTCGTGTTATCGCGATCCCATGCCTGCTTGGCCGCTACGGGCGCGAACTGCCCAAGAGCGGAGAAGGTGATCTGGCTGCCCTGTTCTCGATTCGAGGCCCCCATACCTGCTGTTCCCACAATCCCAGTTCCCGGGCATGTCGCTCAAGACTTTCCGAGACAGCGGCCACGGTGGCTTCGGACAGATCATGCGCATACACCAAGGCCATTGCGTGCCATCCCACCGGTAATACCGGGAGCCGGAGGTAGGCATGACATGCAGATTGCCGCGCCTGGCATTCGGGGTGAGTACATCCAGCACCTGCGAGGTGACCACCGCCATGCCGCCCCCTGAGATCAGGGCCACCACCGTATGGTCGAGCAACGCACAGAACCGTTCGATCATCGCGGGCTTCATCGGCTGTTTTGAGCTGGCCAGTGTGTTGTCCAAATCGAAACCGAACACCTTGGCGTTGGAGCAGACATTATCGAAATCAAGTTCGGACCACGAACGTACCACCATTTGTCGTGCCTCCCTCGTTGACGAATGTTCACAGCCAATGAACCAATCCTAACGCATGTTGCCTCCGCCATGCCCTATGGTGGGAACCATGCTTCAGCCACCTTGGAACGCACGAATCTACCGCAACCGCCACGGTCGCGGCACACGAACCCCGATGTTCGGCACCGTCTGCCCCGTTACCGCACTCGCACCGGCATGTTCGACGATATGGTGGCGGCCCAGGTTCGCAGGCTCGGCCAAGCGTGGCCGGACTGATACGTCCGCTCCAGTTCGCGGTGGAGGATGTGCCGCCTTCGGATCCGACGCTTGGCAGACCGAGCCGAATATGACGTCCCAGTGCTTCCCCGCCAGCCACGGCATTCCCGCACGAGTCGTGCTCTACCGCATGCCGTTGCAGACCGAGGCACCTACCAAGCTCGAACTGCAATTGGCCGTCAGGGATGAGCTGGTGGCCCGCATAGCGGAATTGTATGGGCGCAGGCCCGAGGAAATCGACCCCGACTGGGGCCTGTGACAACACTGCGGGCCGTGTCACTTGTAATAAGGTAGTGGCACGGCCCGCAGCTATATCGCCGCCGAAACATCATCAAACTGACGCTTCGGCGAGCATACCCTTCTACTTGACGATGGAGGAATCGTTCCGAGCCCAGACATGAACCGTGGCGGGCATCAGCGTTGAAGCGTCGATGACGGACAATCCGGCGATGTCCTTGTCTTGCAACGAATCGTGACTGAACCGCGCTCCCCAGCTCACTTTCTTGGATGAGTCCTCCAACATCAGCACGACCGCGGTGCCATGATCGCCGGAAAGATTGCCGGCTTCAATCGTTTGTGCTGCGTTCGCATCCAGTGTGATTTCCTTGGAGGTTACCGAAGCACCGGCATCATCGTAGGCGCGCAAGGTGACCGTCCTGCGCGCATTGGACGTATTGGCCAGCGTGATGGAGGCCTTTACTCCGTCGGGAAGGGCCAACCCCGAGAATTCGGATGCTCGCCGGCATTGACCAATGCGAAATCGGCTTGGCCGGAGTCACCGGAGCGTGTGGCCTTGACGGAGAACGACACGGCGTCCTCTGCGGTGGACATCACGCCCAACGCCCCATCAGGAGCTTCTCCCAAGTCGATCGCCGTCACTTTATCAGCAGTGACGGTGGCATCTTTGGCGGGAACCAAGCCTTTGGCGGTAATCCATGACAGCCCGGTGCTGGTGTCTGCCTTGGCGAACAGATAAGCGGTGACCGCATCGCCGGCAGTGATGGACGGCGCCACCGATGCATTGGATGCGGTCGGCAGCGGCAGCGCGAAATCAGAACCTTCGGTGTCAGACCATCCATGGTCACCGTGCGCACCACGGACGCGATAGGAGTCTCCTTGCTGAAAACGGTCACGAACAGACCATGCTGCCCATCGACCGCGGCGGACAGTTCCATCGAGGACTCCCCCTCGGCTGGCACAGACAGCGTGGATTGGGTGGACAATGCCATTTTCCCGGCTGTCTCGGAACCCCAGACGGCAATGTCGACGGTGGTCGGCTTGGTGGAGAGATTCGAGACGATGAGCTGCTGTGTGGTACCGGTCGTGCTGTCGGAGAGCAGGAACGACTGGCTGAGCGAGGTCGATACGCAGGATGCCGCCGATATGCCTCTCACATCGCCATCATCGGCCCATGATGCGATGGTGCCGACGGTGCCGGTGCCAGCTGCGGCCTGCAGCATACGGGTATTGATCAGACGAGCTCCCTGATTGATCTTCTGAGCACCGGTTTTCACCGAGGAATCGTCGGTCGAATCGGCGTCTTTCAAAGTTACGTCATCTGAACTGGACTTTTGCCCGATCGCCGAGACAGTGGCGCTGTAGACGGAGCCGAACGCCGCATAGCGCGCTTGTGTGCTCAGATTGCCGACAGTGGCCTGGAAGGCGCTGTCGCCGTACGTGCCGGTATCGGCCAATCCTATAGGTGCCGGGCAGTAGGTTTCGGACTGGGTCGGACTAACGGTCTGGTCGATGGCATTATCGGAAGCGGCCACCTTATCCACCCAGATATTGGGGATGGGGGCCATGACGAGAACGACGAACAGCGCAATCAACACCAGCATGGTGATCACACCGAGCACGATGCCGATCGCACGTTTGAAACCAGAAGTTTTGTTGCTCATGCCTGCTCCTCCAATCCGTAGGACGGTCGTCTGCGAGGCATGGCGACCAAGCAGTACAACGCCGTGATCACACCTAGGCATATCAGCCAGGCGTGCCTCCAGACACTATGCTGTGCACGTTGCTGCCATGAGGTATCCACCTGCTGTGAGGCGCTGCTACGCAGCGTCAGACGATAGTAGCTGCCGCTATCCGTGGAGACCAGGGACTGGGTGCCGTTCGATGCGGCGATATTCGCGCTCAACTGTTCATACGGCATGTCGTTCAAGGAATCGCCGGTCTCGGGAACCACGTAGATGCCGCCGAATCCAAGCGCGCTGATGGCCGCGATGGCCTCTTCGTCGGGATTGGACAGCAGCGAGGCACAGGCCTGGGCCAGTTGTTCGTCAACCGCATCATGCTTGCCGGACAGCAGGCGCGCCCGCTGGACCGGAGAGCTGTCGATCAAATCGCCGCGCGAGGTGCGCATCACCGCATAGTTGACGATGTTGCGGGTCTCCGCGCTCACGGCAAGCACACGATGATCGGCACCGGCCTCCAGATAATCGGTGGTGACCATGGGCAGGCCGTTTTCAGACACGCCCAGTCCCGCATCCTTATGACGTTCGATGCCATACATGCATTGGATGCCAATGCAGCACACCAGTATCAGAGCAAGCACCACACGGCCAGACACGATGAGCACATGCAGACGGTCCTTTTTCGATGCGGGATCACTGCCAGACGCATGCAACGGTTGGAATCGCTTCACCGCCCCACCAGCGACGAGACACACGCAGGCGAGGAAGCCCAATATCATCATCGCGATGCCCGGCTGCGCGGAACCGGCCACGACACCATCGGCATCCACGGTTATGGCCACACGGCTGGAGACCAGGGCGAGCGCGCCTCCGCAGACGATTACCACCCACATCAGTCGCGAGGTCCGCAACGCGAACGGCAGCACCAGCGAAGCAAGAGCAAGCAGCGTGATGACGCCAAACAGCACAGTGACCGCCAAATCGGCATAATCAGTCGACCCCATTCGCCATCCAGCGCACGCTGTGCGGCCTCAAGCAGACTCAGCGACGCCGGCGACCCGTTGGCGGATGACGTTGGCACCGTGATGTCGCCGAACAGTTGACGCCACATGCCCAAATCGGCGTAACGCACCGCATTGACGAGCGTAGGAGCCACCGCAAAGGCGGCAGGAACCGGAATTAGCAACAGCATGGCGCGCTTGCGACGCACGAATAGCAGGAACATCAGGAACACGACGATCAGCGCGAACAGCAGCTGCGGTTCAGCGGCCACCACAGGGATGGAAGCACAGTGCGGCGATGGCCGCGGCCTGAACGGATGTGCGCGGCTTGAGCGGGTCTTCGGTATGGTACATGCCCACGGCACGGAACACGAATGCGAACGCGGCCGGCAGGAACACCATTACGGTAAGCATCGGCATATTGGCCTGCGCATACCAGCCGAACATAATGCCGGTGGATGCCCACAGCAGTCCTCCCAGCACACGAACCACGTCCGAGCGGGTGAATACGCCCGCCAGCGCCCAGAACGACAATGCGCTCAGCGGCGCGGCCACAAACAGTATCATCGCCAAAGCGGCGGTCACATGGCCGAGCGTGACCAACGAGGCCAGCATCAGCACCAGCAGCCACGGCGTGGGCGGCGCAGGAATGCCGGTGCCGCTGCCAAACACCCACGGCGTGGTGGCGGACTGCACCAGTTGCGTGAAGCTGGCACCGGTGGGAAGCAACACATCGGAATACAACGATCCGCCGGAGAATATCGAACGGAACACCGGCCAATACATCACCGCGATGGCCGCAAAGCACACCAGCGCCATCACCACGGCCGCACTCCAGCGATATATGGTGCGTGTCCGCAGATGGGCACGTTCCAGCGGACTGAGCAGCACTCTGCCCTGCTGGGATTGGAATGCATCCCGACGATCATGGAACTGCTTGATCTGCTGACTGTCTGCGAACAAGACATGCAGGACGATGCGGCGACCTTCGATTGTCTGGCCACCAGACTGCGTGATTTCATGTTTCCCGCGATATCGGCCAAGGCCAGCCATGCAGGCACAATTGCACCCATGCTTCATACGGCTTCTTGCCGAACATCATGGATATGGCCATGCCAAAACTGCGGAGCAGCCTCCACAGCCAGACGATAAACCAGGACGACATGGCCAGGTCCGTGTACAGATACCGCTGTTGGGAGCGATGCACCGTCATCGCATGATTGACCGTGTGATCGTCCTTAAGCGGTTCCCCGCCTCGCGTACGAATGCCCTCATACCGTGCGCGACGATGTGATATCTCCGCTTGCGGGACAACCACCACGCGTCCGCCGCTCAGGCAGACACGGCGGCAGAAATCAACCGATTCGCTGTAGGTGGTCAGCCAGGCATTGATGCCCCGCAGTCGCGTGAATTGCGACATGGACACCAGCGCGCCTGCCAGCGACACCGCAAACACATCCTGCCGCCCGTCATACTGCTCCTGATCGGGTTCTCCATCGACCACCAGGGAATGCACGGCGTGGTGACCCGCATACATACCGACATCATGCAGATGGGAGCCTTCCCAATCGCACTGTTTGCACCCGAGCACACTGGCGCCCGGCGTATTGCGCCACGCCTCAAGCAATCGTTCAAGGCATGAGTCATCCGAAGGGCGGGAATCATCATGGAGCAGCCACAATGCGCGGGGAGCGTCATCCAGATCGGCACGATCCAATGCCCGGCTGACCGCATCGCCGAAGGAGCGTGCGCCCTTGGCCGAGACGATGTGAATGGTCACATGCTTGGACTGCGGCACCTCCATCACCGGCCCCGATGGCGAGGGGATGACCTCGAACGAGGTGGTTATCCTCGAACTGGTGCGCCCGGTCGCGTCGGCGATGATGACGACCCCCGGAAGAACATTCTGCGTCAATACCGAACGCAATGTAGACCGGAGGAAACGCATATCCTCCTCAACGGTGATCACAGCCGTAATGCCGGTATCCACATCCTGCCTATGCGTATATGGTCGAGAAGACATGGCGTCGGCCAACGCCTCATGAATATCGCTATTACCTGTCGGACTCATAAACTCCCAGTGTACGCACCAGACTTGAAGGGGGTGTGTGGAGCTACGCCCGCTCCCGGTGCTCTCGCTTATATCGACGGCGTTCGCGCTCGCTCATGCCACCCCAAATACCGAATCGCTCATCATGGTCGATGGCCCATTTCAGGCATTGCTCACGCACTTCGCATTTTGCGCACACACGTTTGGCATCACGGGTCGAGCCCCCCTTTTCCGGGAAGAACGCCTCCGGATCGGTTTGCGCGCACAACGCCTTGTGCTGCCAAGATACATCGCCATCAGGTCGGAATAGTCCCCACAATTCGTGCCATGGCTCTTCGGCTGAATCGTCGACCACACCCCACATGCGATTCTCCTTGCCTATTGAGCTTTTCATACGGACTAAATTACACACATGCAATTTCGGTTTTGTCAAATTCTTTCTCGTGTCATTACATCATTTTTATGGAACTGTGTGCTATGGCGTGAACGCGATGCCCTGACGCCGTTGCACATGATATTGTGCCGTTCCTGCGCAGGAACACCATAGCGCAGGAACACCCGGCGGATGCTGTGTCAAAGTGTCATTCAGACAATCGACAGTTTCAGGAGGGGTTATGACGCAGGAATCAGGTGGGGCGGATCCGCATATCAACCCGCCAAGCTTCATTCCTGCGGGAAATCGACGCACCCGGCCTTCCGGCAGGTGCCACGCTCCTTCGCCCCCGCCCGAACCTCGCGCCAGTCAGGTCAAGCTCCATCGGCCCGTCCGTCCGTCACGGGAAATGACATCGAAGAGCCTCAACTGAACGCCAACGCCACGGCAAGCGCCAACGTCTCGGACAACGGCAGGCGGACTCCGCCCAGTTTTCTCCGAAAACCGGACGCGCCACTCGCAGCACGGCTCCGGATGCCGCCGCACCGCGCAGCATTCCGCCGTCGCGAGCGCGGATGTCTTCCGGCTCATCCCGCAACGCCGTGCGCAATCCGTCGGATATGCCGGTTTCCCGGCCTCATCGCCAGCAGCAAACGTGTCCACGAAGTTCAGCCATCTTGGCCGGCCGGCGGCGGCAACGGCGAAAACGGTAACGGCACGCCGTCCGCGAGCTTACGCATCACCCTATGCGCAATCGCGGTACTGGTGGCGGCGTTGATTCTTTCCGTTTTCGGTGCCTGGCAATGGGTGGACAGCAACTGAATCGGAGCGACTGGCTGACCGACACCCCCAACACGCCGGCCTCGACTTGGCTGATTCTTGGCTCCGATGAGCGTGACGGTTCCACCGATTACGGCGGCGTAGACAATATCTCTGGCTTCAGGACCGATACGATTCTGGTGCTGATCAAGCCCAAAAGCGGGCCGAGTTCGTTGGTTTCCATTCCCCGCGATTCGCTCATGAACGTCGATAACCAGTACATGAAAATCAATGCGGTGGCGCTGATTGCGGGCAAGAAGGCTTTGGTAAGCAACGTCGAGCAGATCACCGGCCAGAAAATCGATCATGTGGCACAGATCAAGTTCGGCGGTCTGCAGAACGTGGTGAACGCCTTGGGCGGTATCGAACTGTGCTATGACGAGGATGTTCAGGATTCCTATTCCGGACTGAACTGGAAGGCGGGATGCCATACGGCGGATGGTTCCACCGCATTGTCCTTCTCTCGTATGCGATATGCCGACGCGCGAGGAGACTTCGGACGCAACGAACGCCAGCGACAGGTCATCTCGGCCATCGTCAAGAAGGCTTCCAGCAGTGAGACCCTGACCAATCCGTCCAAAATCGTGGCAGTGTCCAATGCCGCGATGAGCGCACTCACCGTGGACGAGAAGACCAACCCTTACACGTTGCTCACCATGGCGTTGGCGTTCAAAAGCGCCACCGGCTCGAATGGCATCTCCGGCAGCGTGTACTGGTCCGACCCCGATTATTACGTTGATGGCGTTGGTTCCTCGGTGCTGCTTGACGACGCCAAGAACACCGAACTGTTCAATCAACTTGCCGACGGCACGTATAAGGCCGGCACCGTGGGCAATCTGGCGGAAGGCTGACCGACGCTTTCCCGGAGCCCATCGGCTTCATCATCGGCGCATGATCGTCACCGTTGCCTACACCGCCAATCATGCACGGGCAAAATGTCATGTGGATAACTCGGCAAGCTAGAACCACATACCTTGATTCGGCTTGCGCTTTCGGCATGCGTTCCCCCACCGCTGGAAGCATGACATCACAGCAGAACGATTCGAAGCGACATTCCGTCCATACGGCATCCGCCGTATCCCGGGCGAAGCACCGTTTGGGCGCGCCGCCATTGCGCGCCCGCCTGACCATGTTTGCCGCGGCATGCCCGATGATCGCGCAGGCATTGATGATGGTCATACTGCTGTTGCACGGGCAATGGCTGTTCGCCGCCATGATCGCACCGGGCATATTCGCCTGTCTCGTGTCCCTGCTGCTGACGCTCCCCTCGCCTCCAGGCCCGGAGAAGGCTCCCGATCCGCAACAGGCAACGATCGATGTCGGTATCACGGGCGACGCCGATGACCGCGCCGCAGACCTCCGTCATGCGCCGTCGCAGCCGATAGAATCGCTGCTGCACTTCGCACGCCTGCCATGGCGCGCCATTGTGGGCCGCTGGCTTGAACCCCTTGACCTTGCGGTGCCGATCGGCATGACCGGAAGCGAGCCGCTGATGCTCGATCTGAACCGTCAGGGGCCGCATGCTCTGGTGGCCGGCACCACTGGTTCCGGAAAATCCGTGTTGCTGCAAAGCTGGTGTCTGGCGCTCGCTCGATGAACGGGCCTGAGCATCTGAATTTCGTGTTCTTGGATTTCAAAGGCGGTTCCGCGTTCCGCAAACTCGAACGGTTGCCGCATACCGTGGGCAGCGTATGCGATCTGGATCTGGCGCATGCCGTACGCGCGTTGCGTGCGCTGGAAGCCGAACTGACACGCCGTGAACAGCTGTCCGCCGCTGTCCATGCTTCCGATATCCGCGATATGGTCAATCCACCACCGCGCCTGATCGTGGTCATTGACGAATTCCATGCCCTGAAGGACCAGCTCCCGGATTATGTGAATCGTCTGGTGCGTATTGCTCGCTCGGCAGGTCACTGGGCATGTATCTGATCGCCTGTACGCAGAATCCCATGGGTCAGGTCAGTGCCGATATGAAGGCGAATATGTCCGTCAGCATTTGTTTACGGGTTCGGGACCGTCTGCAATCATGCGAGCTGCTTGGCGATGGTCGTGCCGCCGACCTCAGTCCGGCAATGCCCGGTGCGGCGTTCTGCAACGATTCCGAACAGGTGACGGCATTCCGCTGTGCAACGGCACGCGATATCGATGCGGTGTGCCGCCAGATCGCGTTCGCATCGCGGTTCGTCGGAAGCCCGCCGCAACCGTCCCTGTTTACCGCGCCACTCCCCCGGCACGTAAAAGACCGGACTGTGGCCGACCACGCACCGCAACGCATTCGATTTGGACTTGCCGACGATGGCATCAACCTGCGAGAGGCGACGGTATCCCTCACCGGTGGCAATATCGGTGTCATCGGCCCGCAGGGGCGCGGCAAAACCACGTTGCTGAAAACATTGGCTCGACACGCCAGCATGGCTGATGGCTTGGCGGTACGTGTCAGTTCCCCGCATCGTCGGGTATGGAGCTCGCAATGGCTTCATGGCGGCCGCTGCACGCCGTATGCCAGCTCGGATGCACCACCGCCTCCGCATATCGTGTGGTTCGTCGACGACGCCGATGAGTTGTTCGACCCATTCCGCACCGACGAGCAGGCGCTGTCTTTCACACATGCGTTGGCCGATGAGTCCGTCAGCGTGGTATTCGCCGTCAGCACGATTCGCCCGATACGTATACCGGAGCATTGCAATACCAGAATCGTGTTCCCGTGCGGGGAGAGAACGTCCGATCTTATGGCCGGAGTCCCCGCTCGCCTATTGGATATGATGAGTCATATCGATGCCGACAACGCGGGCCGGGCCGTGCTCATCGAGGGCACATCGGCATGTCTGGTGCAGTGCGCTTCGTGAAAACTTCGGTTTTTTCTCGGCAAAACCTCTTGAAAATCACCACGGTTCGTGGTTACCTTGGTACTGGACTTAAGGAACAACACCAGCCACGGGGCTTTTAAGGGAGGCAAGCAATGAGCAGCGCTTTTGATTGGCGAGCCAAGGCCGCATGTCGTGACAAGGATCCGGAACTCTTCTTCCCGGTGGGCAACACCGGTGCAGCCTATCAGCAGATTGAGGAGGCCAAGGCCGTGTGCCGCACCTGCAAAGTGATTGACGCATGCCTGAAGTGCGCACTGGACACCAATCAGGATTACGGCGTGTGGGGCGGCTTGAGCGAAGATGAGCGTCGTGCGCTGAAGCGCCGCGCCATGCGCGCCCGCCGTTCTCAGGCCATGCAGATGCAAATCTGATGTTTTGATTATCGCTTCGTCATACTAGGAAACCCTCCCGCTTGGAGGGTTTCCTCATTTCGGGCTTCGCATCACTCGTCCTGAGCAGCCTGAGCTTCATATCAAGCACCACGCGGGTGCCGCCTTCGCGGCGCGGCTCCCAATGCACGGAACCACCGAAATCATTGGTCACAAAGGTGTTGATGATCTGCGTGCCCAAACCGGAACCGGAAGAACGAGCCAATCCACCCTGTTCTTCGGAGCCGAGACCGGAACCGTCATCCTCGACCACCACATTGAGGTTCGGGCCGGAGCGGCCCACGGAAATCGTGATATGGCCATCCTTGCGGCCTTCGAACCCATGCTCCACCGAATTGGTGATGAGCTCGGTCAGCACGAGGGACAGCGGCGTGGCATCCTGAGCGGCATCATGCCGAACTTGCCCATGTAGTTGATATCGATGTGCTGGTCTTTCATCGTGGCTAGGTCCACGGCCATGCGCAGCAGGTTGGCGATCACCTTGTCGAAGTCGACGACCTCGTCGGCGGTCTGGCTCAATCCCTCATGCACCATGGCAATGGTCTGCACGCGGCGTTGCGCTCCTGCAATTCCTTCTTGACCTCATCCGACTTGGTCTTACGAGCCTGAAGCCTCAGCAATGCGGAGACGGCCTGCAGGTTGTTCTTGACACGATGGTGAATCTCGGAAATCGTAGCGTCCTTGGTCTGCAGCTCCTGCTCACGACGGCGCAGCTCGGTGACGTCACGGCATAGCAGAATCGCTCCGATACGGCCGTTGTTGTCATACAAGGGCAACGAGCGCATCGAGACGGCGGAACGGTTGGCGTTGAGTTCGGAGTCGACCGCGGCTTTGCCTGTCAACACCAACGGCAGGGTTTCCGGAACAGGGTCGTTCTCCTTCAATAGCTGTGTGCCGAGTTCGCTGAGGTAATGGCCAGGCATGGTGTCAGCAGACCGAGACGCCTAAAGCAGCTGATGGCGTTCGGGGCTGCGTATCGAACCACGCCGTCCATGGTCAGGATGATGAAGCCGTCCGCCACGCGAGCGATATGGCGTTGGCTCATCACCGAATCCTTGTAGGGGAATTGGCCTCGCGGAATCATCTCGTACAGATGCTTGCCGGCGTTGATGCTTTCCGACTCATATCGGCCGTTGGATTCTCGTGTGGCCATATTGGTCTCACGCACGACCAAGCCCAAGGTCTTGCCATTGTGCCGAACCGGCGCGTACACGTTGCAGACGGTCGCCTTGCCCACGGTTCTCAATACCGTGGAGCGGAACACCACGCTGGAGAGCATGGCGGCGTCCAATTCGCCGACCATGTCGTCCGGCATGACGTTTCCCACCACGTCTTCCGCCCGCAGCGTCATAACGGTGGATGGACGGCATTGCTCGGCCACCACGTATTTGCCATCGCCATCCTGTACCAGCAGCAGCAGATCGGCAAAGCTCAATCGGCGATCACCTGCCAATCGGCGACAAGATGATGCAGCCACTCGCGGTCCTCGTCGTCGAAGTCGGGGCGCGTTGCAAGGATATGTGAAAAATCAGCATATCCTATCATACGCAGACGCACCGCCGCCGTCGCGGCAAGCCACACGGGCAAGTACGACGACTATGACGACATCGCATCTTCAATACCGCGCCAATCGCGTTGCACGGCTTCCCGCCCGTGGCCAAGGTGCCGGCATGTTGCTTATCGTACACGGCAAGCATCACGTACAGTTTGATATCCGAAGCCGCCACCATATTGCCGGCATTGCTGTGTCCATGGAACCCATCATCGCGTTTGCCTGCGCTTTGGCGTTGTCATCGCCATTGTCCTGGGCCGCAAGATAGACCGGCAGATAGAAATCGGCAGCCACGAATTGCTTGCCGGACTGCGACGTGGTCGCGATGGTGGCGTCCTCTGAGGAGTCGGCGGATGTTCCATCGATGACCATGGCGGAGACGGCCACATCGGAGGACGAGTATGAATCCGCGATGTCAGACAACTGGCTGGATGTGATCACCGGAGTGGAAGGCTTCGACTTCTCCGTCGAGCTTTTCTTGGACGAATCGTCGCTGTTCTTGTCTTTGGCGCTATCAGACGTGTTCTTCTTGGCCTTGGACTTGGCGTCAGAAGAATCCGTCGTGCCATCATCGGCGGAATCCAACGCATCGGCCCCGGTCGACTGTGCCGATGTTTGCGTCTGCGGCTGAGCTCCCCACAATCCCATGCTATGGGTGATGAACAAGCCGATGACTAACGCCACGACACAAATCAGCGCGATGAGCACAATCACCACCGCTTTGGTGTGATCGACGCCAGGACGCCCGGCGGGAGGTTCAGGAGAAGCAGGGGCCGCCGGATTGGCCTCGGGCTGCTCCAATGGGCTTCCGCACTGCGAACAGAAGGCATTTCCTTGCTCGTTGGCAAACCCACACTCCGTGCAATACACCATCGCCGAGCCCTTTATTGCTGCGACGTTCTCATCTTCGGATTCCATAGTATCGCCGCCATTGGGTGATAGTGTTCGTGCGAGTCGGTATTGACAAGCATAAAAGTTACGCTAACGTAGGTTACGGCAGCGTAAGAAGCGTATCGTCAACTCGTGAAACGGGGGCATCACCATGGCATCAACAACCGGCGACTCGGAAAAGACGATGCATCACGACGCTCATAACAGCGCGACGATTGCAGAGGATGCCACCATCGCATCCAAGCGTCAGGCGGCTATCGAGGCGCGCGAACAGGCGTTGCAGGCCAAGGCTGATGCCGTACGGGCCAAGGCCCAGTTCAAGGCCGAGGCCATTCGAGCCAAAGCCGAGGAGAAGGCCCGGCACAAGCTCGCCAAAGCGGAGAACCGTGCGCTGAAAATCGAGGGCATTGCCCCTGCGGAAGTGGAACGCAAGATTCGTCTCGACGTGCACGGACGGCCAAAGCCGTTGATGCGCGGCTGGATTCACGCGATTGCCGCTCCCCTGTCATTGGCGGCAGGCATCGTGCTTATATGCTTGGCACATGGCGCGAGTCTGAAGTGGGCGTGTGCCGTGTTCATGACAGCGTCGCTGATTCTGTTCACCAATTCGGCCTGCTACCATCTGGGCGATTGGAGCCCGCGCGTCACCGATGTGCTGCGGCGTATCGATCATGTCAACATCTTCCTGCTCATTGCCGGCACGTATACCCCGGTTTCGTTTGCGCTGGAACCGTTCTGGCGCAATGTGATCATCATATCGATGTGGGCGTGCACGGCCATCGCCATCGTGATTCATGTGATCTGGATCAATGCACCACGCTGGCTGTATACGGTGGTGTACATCATCTTCGGCATCTACGGCCTGGCTTATATGGTGATGTTCTGGAATTCGCCGTATGCGGGGCCAGCCGTGGTGGTGCTGCTGTGCGCCGGCGGTGCCTGCTACATCCTCGGCGCCATCGTCTACGCCTTGCGCAAGCCCGACCCTTGGCCTCGCGTCTTCGGATTCCATGAGATTTTCCACTGCGGAACGGTGGCCGGATATGCCTGCCATATGGTGGCCATCTACATGGTGATCGTCTCGCTGTGGCAATAAGCGCTACGACATATAAGTATGCCCCGCCTACGGGGCATACCAGTCACTTAACTCAGGCCAGCGGTTGGCGGCCTTGACAGTCACGGACAGCTCGCGGCCGTTCGGTGCGGTGTAGGAAACGACGTCGCCCACCTTGGCGCCCTCGATGGCCTTGCCAATCGGGGAATCCGGGGTCATGATGTCGTAGTCGGTGCCGGCCACGATGTCACGGCTGCCGAGCACGTAGGTCATCTCGTTGCCGTTGAGCTCGATGGTCACCACAGAGCCCTCGCCCACGGTGCCTTCCGGAGCATTCTCGATGATCTTGGAATCGCGCAGCTTGACGGTGAGCTCGGTGATGCGGCCCTCGTTCTTGCTCTGCGCCTCACGGGCGGCCTGGTAGCCGCCGTTCTCGGACAAGTCGCCCTCGGCACGCGCCACGGCGATCTTGTGCGCGATTTCCTCACGCAGCTCACCTTCACGATGGGCGAGCTCTTCCTTCATCTTGTTGTATGCTTCCTGCGTCAGCAGGTAGACCTTGTCCTCAGCCATATCGTCCTCCTGAACCGTTGTCGATGCTGAAACAATCTTCGTTATTTATGACAAAACGCCGGCTATGACCCCGGCGTTCGTCATGTGCTGACCTATGGTCAGCGGGTGGAAATGATGTCGATGACGAACACCAGCGTGTCCTCGCCGCCGATGCCGGCCTGCGGGATGCCGCGGGAACCGTAGCCGTATTCCGGCGGAATGGAAACCACCAGACGCGAACCCACGTTATGGCCCGGCACAGTCTGGTCCCAGCCCTTGATGACCTGTCCCACGCCGATGCCGAAACTGGCGGGCTGATGACGGTCGAAGCTGGAGTCGAATGGGGTGTCCTTACCCCACACCACGCCGTGGTAGTTCACGGTGACGGTGTCGCCGCGACGCACGATCGGGCCGTCTCCCTCGGTCAGCTCCACAACCTTGAGCCTTCGGGGCTTCGGGCGTCGGGAACTCGATAACGGGCGTGGTGCCAAATTCGGCGTTCACCTGAGGCATCTGATCTGTCATTAGTCCTCCTTCAAAGACACAATGCGCCCTACCTTAGCACCATCGGCGAATCGGCGGTAGTCTTCATCCCTGTGCGATACGACACGCTGGCCGTATACGTCAATTCCGGTCATCATGCTGGTGAATACCGGACATGTCAATCAGCATTCGACGACATTGACGGCAAGCCCGCCCTTGGAGGTCTCCTTGTATTTGGCCATCATGTCTTCACCGGTCTGCTTCATGGTTTCGATGGCTGATCAAGGGTCACGATGTGTGAGCCGTCGCCGAGCATGGCCATACGCACGGCGTTGATGGCGGTGTTGGCGGCCATGGCATTGCGCTCGATGCATGGAATCTGCACCAATCCGCCCACCGGATCGCAAGTCAGACCCAAGTTGTGTTCGATGCCGATCTCAGCAGCATTTTCCACCTGTTCCGGCGTGCCGCCTACGACTGCGGCAAGTCCGGCCGCCGCCATCGAACAGGCCGAGCCGACTTCGCCTGGCAACCGACTTCCGCACCGGAAATTGAGGCGTTGCGTTTGAACAGGTATCCGATGGCACCGGCGGTCAGCAGAAACGTGACCACGCCCTGTTCATTGGCGTTGTCCACGAAATGCCAGTAATAGTGAAGCACGGCGGGAATGATGCCGGCGGAACCGTTGGTCGGAGCGGTTACGATGCGCCCGCCTCCGGCATTCTCCTCAGAGACGGCCAAGGCAAAGAGATCCACCATGCGGCGTCGGAAGACTCGAGCACGGCGTCTTTGCGCCGGCTGTCGCGGCGCAGCACATCGGAATTCGAGGCGAGACGCCGATACATTTTCGGCGCGCGGCGGGGTACGTCAAGGCCACCGGGCAATGTGGGTTCCGCCGAGGTGCATCCGTGGTCCACACAGGCGCGCATAACACGCCAGATGGCATCAATATCGGATCGGACCTGGATGCCCGAGCGTGAAGCGGTTTCGTTGGCCCATACAAGTTCGGCGATGCTGAGATGATGTTCCCGGCATAACGACACCAGTTCAGTGCATGATGAGAACGGGTAGGGTGCCTCGACGCCGAAATCAGTGGATGATGACTCGTCCGCATCGGCAAAGGAGGCGCCTTCCGGAGGGCGTTCATGAATGCCGATCATCGGGTCTTCGGGAGCGCCTTTGCGCACGAATCCGCCGCCGATGGAATACCAGACCTGTTCGTCGACCAAGCTTGCGGCGGCGTCGAACGCCTGGAATCGCATGCCATTGGGGTGCGCGGCCATGCGCTTCCATTGTTCGAACACCACGTCACGGTCGTAGTCGAAATGGATGCGTTTGAGGCCGGCGAGGTTCAGAGTATCATCCAACGCGCAGATCTCGCGGATGTGCATCATGTGGTCGGTATCCACGGTGGCCGGCAGATTGCCTTCGAGCCCAGCCATCGCAGCACGATCGGTGCCGTGGCCGAGACCGGTCAGCGCCAGAGAACCATAAAGCGTGATTTTGACACGTGCGGTGCGATCGACCAAATGGTCGGCCTGCAACGAGGAGGCGAAAGCATGTGCCGCGACCATCGGGCCTACGGTGTGCGAGGATGAAGGTCCGACGCCGATGGTGAACATGTCAAGCACACTGAACATTTGGCTCCTTCTCCCTGCTGGTTCGGCATGCCGGTGTTACCAGGCGTCATACCATCACGATATCGTATCCCAGCCCAGCGCCCGGAATCGCTTTCGCCTTGTGCATGATGGCCGCGCGCGTCATGCCGGCGAGCGATAAGTCAGTCAGTGAGACAGTGCGGAGAACATCATGACCAGTACGATGATACCGATGATGGCCAATACGATCTGCACCACCATCAGCCCGATGGTCAGTCCCTTCTTGGTGGCGATTTTGGGCGCGTACGCCTGTGCCAACAGGAAGGCGATGAAGCCGAACACCGCGTAGTTGACGGTCAGGGCCATCACATCGCCGTTCGACAACACCACGCCGTTCAGCGGCTGGTTCAGCGTGTTCATCATCGCGCTCATCACGAACATGCCCCACACGCCGTAGCCGATTAATCCGACGACGCCGTACAGCCATGGCTTGAGTTTGTCGTTGGCACGCAGGTCAGGGCTTCGGCACACCACAACAGGGCGAAGCGACGATGTAGGTGAACGCCACGGCGATCAGTATCACGATAGTCGCCCATGGCAGGAGTGCGGCCACATTGCCGATCATGGACAGATAGAATCCCGAGCAGGCGATGGCACCAACGGTGAGTGCAGTGCCCGCAATGACGGCTTGGGCAAGCATGGTGGGCAGTGCGCCTTGTTCGACTCGTTCGACATCGGTCCAGCGTGAAGCCATGTGGATTCCTCGTTTCATCAGGTACATCGTCACAACGCCACATAGCCTAACGGCCTTTTGTTTCGGCCTTATAAGCTCTCCACATAGTGAGCTGCGAGCCCCTCTGACGAGGGGGGCTGTCGGCGAAGCCGACTGGGGAGAGACCACGGCACAGCCGCAAAAACGGCATCGGCCACAGGCCGATTTCAAGGTGCCTCCGGTGGGACTCGAACCCACAAGCCGAAGCGATCGATTTTAAGTCGACTGCGTATACCATTTCGCCACGGAGGCCAACTTTTCTATTATAAGCTATCTCCTGCCCTGAGCATTGCTTGCGGGTTGCTGCACTTCGTGCAGCCGTCGCGGCATAGCCGCTCCCCTCGCCTACAAACAGCCCACCGGGCTGTTTGCTTAACGGCTCAGCCCGCTGGAGGCACTTACCACTTACGCTATTGAGCCAGCAACCGGCGACCATAATCGAGCACAATGCCGTCCAGCAGACCGTGTTCGCTGGCAACGAACGAATCGATGGCTTCACCATGATCGGCCTTGGCGGCTTCGCTGACACGCGCCAGCACACGGCTCCAGACCACAGCGCCGCCGCCGACCACATCGATACGGCCGGGGTGGATGGTCTTGTATTCGCGGCGCTCGGCGCGCGTCATCCTAAGGAACTTGTCGTCCACGGCATAGGCGTCTTCAAGGCTCAGCCGATGCCCGTCGACCACGGTGTGATCGTATTCCTTCAATCCCATGGCCAAGGCGGTCATCGTGGTCACCGTGCCGGACACGCCAATGATGGTACGGGCCTTGCCTGCGTCCACGGTGCGGAAGGCCTCATCGATATGTTCATCGACGTCCACAACGGCCTCATCGATCTGTGTCTGGGTCGGCGGATCATTGGTCAGATGACGTTCGGTCATGCGCACGGAACCGATGTTCATGGAAAACGCGCCCTGAACCTGGGTAGTGGGCGCACTGACGCCGTCGCCACCGATGACCAGCTCGGTGGACCCGCCGCCGAGATCAACCACCAGATAGGGGGCGGGCAGATCGTCGCGATTGACCACGGAAGTGGCACCAAGGAAGCTCAGGTCGGCTTCTTCGGTGCCGGGAATGACTTCGGGGCGCACGCCGAGGATACGTTCGATCTCATCCTCGAACTCCTCACGGTTTTCCGCGTCACGAGTTGCAGAGGTGGCAACGAAACGCAGGCCGTCGATGGGATGTTCGGCAATCACACCGGCGAATTCCCGAGCGGCCACATAGCGCGTTCCAACGCTTCGTCGGCAAAACGATGGGTCTTGTCCACATCCTGGCCGAGACGGATCACACGCAGGATGCGCGGCACCACCTCATGCATGCCATCGGCATCGACACGTGCGATTTTCAGTCGAATGGAGTTCGTGCCGCAATCAATGCCGGCGACGGTTACGGATTCCTTGCTCATTGCCTTCTCCTCGTATCCCTTAGTGCGTATGAATGGACTGTTCGCGCTGGCTCATCTGTTGATCAATCGTCCAGCGTGCAGCGGCAGACGGTCGGATCGAATTCGTCTTTGACGCGTTCCAGTACCAAATCGCCAATGGGGTTGACGCCCGGCCCCATAACCAAGGACTGGGCCAGCAGGGCATGCAGGCACTTGACGCGCACCGGCATGCCGCCGGCCGAAGTGCCTTCAATATGCTCCTCACTGTCGCCAAGAGTCCTGCCAGTTCGTGGCGGAATGCCAGATACAGGTTATGGGCCTGCTCATATGCGGCCTTGAGCTCCTCGTCCGAGGCCAACATGTCGTTGTATTGCTGCATCACGCCGGCGGCCTCGACATGGGAGGCGGCCTTGACGGCTTCCGGACCGGTCAGATAGCACGTGGTGGGGAAAGGGATTCCGCCGGGCAACACCGGACGGGTGATTACGGCAAGTGGCCTACCGCAGACGCATCGCGCCCCCACGGCGACCATGCCGCGCGGGTATCGGCCGAGCTGACGCTGCACCAGGTCGATGTCATGATCGTTGGCGGGCTCGGCAAGCACGGTATCGACAAGGGCCTTGCCTTGGCGGCGATATCGATGGTCACTGTTGGGTTCCCTCCCTGTGTTCTGTTGGGTATTCTGTTGGGTGTTCTGATCGGATTGGGTGTTCTGGTCTGACTTATCGGACCGCTTGGATGAGTCGTTGGATGACGAGTCAGAGGAACCGGAAATATCGGATTTGCCGGACTCGCTATCGGTCACAGGCTCATCGGCCTTTTTGAGCGAGTAAGACAGTTCGCTGTACCATGGCAGGACTTTTTTGTTGCTGCTACTGGAATCTTCCGTTTTCTGGGATTCGCTATCGGAGCCGGTCACGGCTTCGGGATGAAGCACACGCACGGCCTGTTCGCCGGGGAATACGAAGCCGAGGCGTTCACGGGCCTGGGCGGTGATGTAGGCCTTGTCATCCCAACGCTTGATGTCGTTTTCCAACTCCTGCTTTTGGGCAATCAGCGAAGCCTCCTCACGCTTGAGACCATTGAGTTCGGCCAGGTTCAGGGCATAGGTGTGGAAGGTGGAGACCAGCTGGATGGTGCCAAGGGCGATAATGAACAGGGAGACGAAGAACGCTATAGGCCCCGCCGACCCTTTTTCCTAACTCGTGCTTTGCCGGTTTTGCCAGGTTTGCCGGTACGGGACGACTTGCTCATGTCACACGAAAATACCCGCCGCATTCGACTTGACGAATACGACGGGTATCGAGCTTCAGTGGAAACTCACGCCTTACGGGCGTTTCAGCTCACTTGGCCAGGTACTTCTTGCAGGCCTTGAAGGCGCTGTAGCCGGCGTACTGAGCGGTGGAGCCGAGCTCCTCCTCGATCTCGAGCAGGCGGTTGTACTTGGCAACGCGCTCGCCACGGGCCGGGGCACCGGTCTTGATCTGGCGGGTGTTCTTAGCAACAGCCAGGTCGGAGATGGTGGTGTCCGGGGTCTCGCCGGAGCGGTGGGAAACCATGGAGGTGTAGCCGTTGGCGGTGGCCAGCTCGATGGCGTCGAGGGTCTCAGTGACGGAACCGATCTGGTTCAGCTTGACCAGCAGGGAGTTGGCGGCGCCGAGGTCGATGGCCTTCTGCAGACGAGCCGGGTTGTGACCAGCAGGTCGTCGCCGACGAACTGCCAGACGATCGCCGAGGCGAGCGGTGATGGCAGCCCAGTCTTCCCAGCCTTCCTCGTTGAACGGGTCCTCGATGG